>Ga0066699_10000067_pt1 | contig 19760 bp, 16 predicted proteins | sample GraSoiAngelo_148_FD_66455 | JGI IMG/M metagenome (GOLD analysis project Ga0066699, IMG submission 66455) | Grasslands soil microbial communities from the Angelo Coastal Reserve, California, USA - 14_1009_09_20cm | ecosystem: Environmental > Terrestrial > Soil > Grasslands | place: USA... | reverse complement strand
CCGTAGAACGAGTCGTTCCAGTTCACGGTGGCAAATGCAGGTTGACCGCTTTGCGGGTTGCCGATCGTCCCGACGAGCCATGGCACGTACCGGCCGAGCGACGCTTTGACGGCCGTCTTGCCGTTGCCGAAGACGTCGTACGTCCCGCTCACCCGCGGGTTCAGATTCTTGAAGTTCGGCACATTATCGGCTGCGGGGAAGTCACGCGCCGGCACGAAGTAACCCGCGGGCAGATGGAACGGCGGAACGGTTCCCAACAGGCTGTCGTACCGTAGGCCGAGGTTCAGCGTGAGCTTTTCGATCTTCCACTGATCCTGGCCGTAGAGCCCGATGGTCGTCGTGTGCTCGAGGACCTCGTACGGCACCGCCCACAGCCGGACCTGGATCGGCACCTGATTGCGGAAGACGTACGACCGTCCACCGGCGATCGTGTCGGGGTCGTTGTAGATGCCTTCGCGGCCGAGATTGTAGCGGAGCATCGTGAAACCACTCTTGAACGTATGCGACCCAGTGACATAGGACGCCGTGAAGCGGCCCGTGTAGCGGCTGACGTAGCGGCGCTGCGTGGTTCCATAGAACGTGTTGCCGGTCGGAATGCCGCCGCCGGCAAGTCCGCCGTACTCGAGACCGAGCCCGACGTCGGTGATCCCGATGGTGTCGCGCGTCGCCCCTTCCATGATCTGGGTCTGCTCTTTCAACCCCTGGTAAGACACTGCTCCCTCGAACAGGAGCCTGTTGGTGGCAGGAGAGTTCCAGCTGACCACCGCGTTCTTCAGTGGGTTGAACACATGCTTCGGACGCGACTCGGGCGTCCCCTTGATCGCGTTGGCTCCGCCGATCCCGCTCAAGCCGACCGGACAGTTGCATGAGTCTTCGTGAGAGTAAAACGCGGAAATCTTGTTTTTCGCCGAGGCCTGCCACGTCAGCCGCAGGTCGTTGTCGTGGTAATACCAGTTGGTGTGGGCGACACGATCGAGGTCGGGGACGTACAGGAGTTTGTTCGGGCTCTTGTTGTAGTAGGTGCCCTGGATGTACTTCTGCGAGCCCCAGTAGCGATGGGCCGTGTAGAACCAGAGTCGATTGCGCGCGATGGGACCGCCGAATGCCCCGCCGTTGTCCTTGAAGATCTTGATCGACGCGCCCGTCTGCAAGCCTCGCGCGCGCAAATCATCATTCAGATTCTTCGCCTGCAGGCTCGGGCCGGCGTAGGAGCTGCTGAAGCTTCCCGACCAGGCGTTGCCACCCTCCTTCGGGATGATGTTGAGTTGTACGCCGCCCGTCCCCGCCTCGGCGGACGTCCCGCCGGTCTCGACGACGACCTCCTGAATGGTCTGCGAGTTGTAGCTGTAGACGTCGAGGCCGAACATGTTCTGGTTGAGCCCGTCCATGTTGACGGTCTCGTCGGCCGCACGCTGGCCGTGCACGCCGAACTGTCCGCCTTCGCCCGCCGTGCCGCCGGAATCCTGGAAGGTCGGATTGGCATACGTGGCGCCCGGGATGAACGACGCGTACTGACCGAGCCGCTTCGTTGTGGGAATCGCGTCCAGCACCTCGCGCGAAACGGTCGTCTGCTGACGAGCGCTGGAGATATCGACCACCGGCGTTTCTCCCGTGACGGTGATCGTCTCCGCGACGCTGCCGACCATCATGTCGGCGTTCACGGACGCGGTGAACGAGCTGCTCAGCTCGATGCCCTCGCGCCTGACGGAGCTGAAACCGGGGAGGCTGAACGTCACGGTGTAGGTCCCGGGCCTCAGCTCGACGATCCGGTATGTGCCGGCGCCGTCGGTGACGGCCGTGCGCGCCTGTTCGATAAGGGCGGGGCTGGCGGCCTCGACGGTGACGCCCGGCAGGAAGGCCCCCGATGTGTCCCGTACGACGCCGGCAATGCTACCGGTGGGCGCTTGTGCCAGGAGCGTAACCGGCAGGAAGAAACCGCAGACCGTGAGGGCCGCCGATCGCAGAAGAGTCATGGGTACGCTCCGTGAAGAGAATTGGGACGCGTAATGACGAGGGCGTGGGTCGCTCCGATGCTCGGGCCGGGCGCCATGTTGCGCGCCCATGGGTTCGGTGTCAAGGACCGCGAGGATTTAGAATGCAACGGTATGTGCCGGAACATTCGCACCCTGTTTAATTTCGACCCGCCGGCGACGGATGAAGAGATCCGCGCCGCATCGATTCAGTTCGTCAGGAAGCTCTCAGGATTCACGAAGCCGTCGAAGGCCAACGCGGCCGCGTTCGATCGCGCGGTTGACGATGTGGCGAAGGTGGCGCGCCGGCTGATTCACTCGCTGGTGACGACAGCGGAACCGCGCGACCGCGAGGAATGGGCGGCACGCGCCAAGGCGCGAGCCGCCGAGCGGTATCAGTAGCCTGCGGGTGAGCGGGGTGCTTCAGTGGATGACGCTCGATCCCCAGATGGCTTTGTCCTGCCGGCGTCTCTTCCAGTCCTCGTGCAGGATCGACCACACCACCTGGTCCAGATAGTCGCCATTCCTGAAGAAGGCGTGCCGCAGGACGCCTTCGCGCTCCGCGCCCAGCTTCTTCATCGCGCCGTTGCCACGTCCATTGCAGATCGCCGCGCGCGCCTCGAGACGGTGCGTGCGCAGCACGTCGAACGCGAAATCGAGCACGAGCTCCGCCGCCTCCGTGAAGATGCCTTTGCCCCAGAATTCAGACGCGATCGCCGCGCCCCAGTCAGCGGTGCCGAAGCCGGGGCCGAGCGCGCGCACGTGAATGAGGCCAATCGGATCGTTCGATCCGCGCGGCACGATCGCGAAGCAGATGTACTGCCCCGCCGAGCGCTGCTGCTGCGACCATGTCACATAGCGTTCGAAGCCTTCAACCGAGGGCGGCGGCGGCGAGATGAATCGCGCGACGTCCTCGGTGGAGAGCAGCGAGTACAGCGTGGTTGCATCGCCGGCGCGCGGCTCCCGCAAGGTGATGCGCGGCCCTTGCAGCTCCGGCAGCGTGGTTCTCCAGTCAGGTGTGCGGGCATCCGCCGAACGCATCGATCTCACCGCGTCTTCGCCGTTTGCGACGAATGAGAGTTTGCCCATTAGAAGATGCTCGGACTGCTGTCACTCCAGACGACGGTCTCGCCGCCAATGCCTGTCTCGCCCCACAGGATGTTGCTGCCCGAGACTTCGCCCCAGATGATGTTGCTGGCGCTGAGCTCGCCCCAGATGATGTTTTCGCCCCACAGCACGTTCGTGCCGCTCGTCATCCCAATGAGGTTGTCGCCCCAGACGATGTTCTCGCCCCACAGGATGCTCTCGCCCCAGATGATGTTTTCGCCCCAGAGCACGTTCTCGCCCCACAGCACGTTCTCGCCCCACAGGATGTTCTGGCTCCACGACTGCGAGTTCCAGTAGATCGACTCGCCCCAGAGGATGTTCTCGCCCCAGAGCACGTTCGACGCCCACGCGTAGGACGTCTTGCCGATCGTCGAGCGGCTCGACACGCCGGTGGCGAGCCACCACGAGCCAGGTGGACGCGAGGTGTCGATGGCGCGCGCCAGGGTGACCACGCCCGCGGCGTTGATCTCGCCGGTGCCCTGCGTCAGTGCATCGGTGCTGGCAATCGGAATCGCGCTGTACTCGAGCAGCGCTTTCATGAAGTTCGGCGTGATCGCTTTCTGCTTGTGCAACCCGTTCTGGTTGTGCGCCTGCAGCGCGAGCGCGACGACGCCGCTAGCGACGGCGGTACTCATGCTCGTGCCACTCAGGACGAGCAACGGGTCGCCCTTCTTGATCTTCCCGGCGGCAAGCGCGGAGTTGTAGAGCGTCGAGCCGATCGCCGCGTTCGACGCCAGGTGCGTGCCCGGAGCGACCACATCGGGCTTCGGGAGCGCTTCGTACCACGTCGGGCCCCGCGAGCTGTACCGCGCGACCACGTCGTCCTGCCGCTTCGTGCTGTTGTTCGTGTCAGTGGCGCCGATCGTGATCGCCGAGTGCGCGTTGCCCGGCGACGTGATGCCGGCGTAGCCCGCGGTGCCGTCGGCCCTCACGCCGTAGTTGCCGGCCGAGACGACCACGTAGAGGCCCGCCTGGCTCGCTTTCTCCACCGCCTGGACCAGCGGATCGTCTTCAGGCCTCGAGAAGATCGGATGGCCGAGCGACAGGTTGATGATCTGGACATTCAGCTTCGCCCTGTTCGCGATGACGAACTCGATGGCGCTGACGACGTCGCTCGTCTTGCCGGCGCCCTGCGCGTCGAGCACCTTCAAGCCAACGAGCTTGATGTCCGGCGCGATGCCCTGATACTCGTAATTCGACAGCTTGCCGCTGCTGCCGATGAGCCCCGCGATGTGCGTGCCGTGGCCGTAGTCGTCATACGGGATCATCGGGATCCCGCCGTGAGTGAAATCCCAGAAGCCGACGATGCGCCCCATGAAGTCGGCGTTCAGTTGAATCCCCGAGTCGATGATCGCCACGCCGACGCCGGTCGCGCCCGTCGGAAACGACGCGTTCTGCGACGCGATGTGGGGCAGCCCGAGCGTGTCGCGAAGCGTGTTCGGCGCGTTCGGCGACAGCAACATGGCGGAAGCGTCGAGGACCGCGCTGTTGGTATCGAAGGAGCCGGCAACGTCGGCGCGAACGGTCGCATCGCTCGACACCGCTTTGACGCAGGCGCTCTTGGCCAGCGTCTCGATGTCCGCGGAGTGAACGCTGGCGGAGACCGCGTCAATAAGCGAATGCTCGGCGCGAATGGAATCGCCGTGCTGTTCGATCGCCTGGCGGATGCCGAGGCGGCAACCCGGGTTCACGGACACGATGACCGACTGGGTCCCATCGGCGTTGGTCTGGAGCGCCTGACGAAGCGCCCGGTCCACTTTGTCGGCCGCCGCTGCGTGCGACGCCGAGACCAGTGTGAAAACAAGTGCACCGACGGTAAGAGCGACGCGTGATGGGGGGGTAGTCACGGCGTGCTGTTGAGCAATTCAACGGCCACGCTCTGCCATATCGCGACAACTCATGCCTCATCAGATGCTTACGTGCGATCGGCTCCCGCGAGCGCACGCACAAAACTGTGCGGCGGTGTTTAAGGCTGGGACGCAGCTTCGGAAGCCACCGAAGGCTTCATGCAGAATTGCCAGTGAAATCACGGAAAGCGTTCGTGTCCTACTCTGAGCGTGTCTGTCACTGGATCGCACACTGTTGATTACAGAATTCACCGATCCGCCTTGACAGTGCGTGTTATCACACGTATTATTTCGGTGTGGCGTCGGAACTCCAGGCGGAGCTGAAGCAGCACAAACCGTTCAGAAGCCTGAAAGAGGAAGCCCTCGTCAGCATCGTGCGCACATCCGCCGTGCTCGAACATGCGTTCGAGGCTGCGCTGAAGCCGCACGGGATCACCGTCACGCAATACAACGTGCTGCGGATCCTTCGAGGGTCGGAGCCGCAGGGGCTGTGCCGCAGCGAAATCGCCGAGCGGCTGGTGCGGCAGGCGCCCGACGTGACGCGACTGCTCGACAGACTCGAGGATGCGAAGCTGATCGCGCGGCAGCGCGGCGGCGAGGATCGGCGGTACGTCGTGACGAGGATTACGCGGGCCGGCCTGGCGCTCCTCACCGACATCGAGCGGCAGATCGACGCCATTCACAGCGAGCAGATCGGCCACCTCGACGAGCCGCAGCTGCGCAAGCTGATTTCGCTGCTGGCGGCGGTCCGCCGGCGCGGGGTGAAGGAATCTTGACAACGACAACGACGACCCAGCCCGTCGGCATTCAACCGGCCGGGTATCGGCTTCCTGACGAGGCCCACATTGGCCGTGTGCGGCTGCAGGTCAGCGATCTCAGCGCGTCAATCCTGTACTACACGCGCGTGCTTGGCTTCGGCGTACTCGATCAGCAGGGGAGCGTTGCGGTTCTCGGAGCGCGGGACGGCTGGCCGCTCATCGAGCTGCACGAGCGCCGTGGTGCGCGGCCGGTGCCGCGGGGTGGACGCGTCGGTCTCTACCACTTCGCGATTCTGCTGCCCGATCGAGCAGCGCTGGGGCGGTTCGTGGCGCATCTCGCGGAGGTCGGCGCATACGCAGGTTCCGCCGACCATCTGGTCAGCGAAGCGCTCTACCTGAACGATCCCGATGGCCTCGGTATCGAGGTCTACGCGGACCGTCCTCGCGCCGGGTGGAAGATGCACGGGCGCGAGATTGCGATGGCGACCGACCCGCTCGACCTGCGATCGCTCATTGCTGCCGCGGGTGACGATCCGTGGACCGGCATGCCGTCGGGGACCGCGATCGGGCACGTGCACTTTCACGTGCACACGCTTGACGAGGCCGAGGCGTTCTACCAGCGAGCGCTCGGCTTTGACAAGGTCGTGTGGAGCTATTCGGGCGCGCTGTTTTTCTCGGCGGGCGGGTATCACCATCACGTCGGCACCAACACGTGGGCCGCGGGTGCGTCCGCCGCGGCGGCAGACGATGCGCGGCTGCTCGAATGGGAGCTGCGGCTGCCGGCGGCAACTGACGTCGCCGCCGCGTCCGGCAACGCCGCGACGGCGGGCTTCGACGTCCGCCGTGACAAAGACGACTACCTGATTACCGATCGATCGGGCATCACTGTGCGACTGATGCAAAGGAGCAACTCGTGACGACTGAAACGGCAACGAAGACGACGACCTACAACATCGATAAAGCGCATTCCGAGGTGACCTTCCAGGTGCGTCACCTGCTGACGAAAGTCCGCGGCCGCTTCCCGGATTTCGCAGGGACGATTCAGTACGACGAGGCGCGTCCGGAAAACTCCTCGGTGAACGTCACGATTCAGGCGACGAGCATCGATACCAGCGAGAAGGATCGCGACACGCATCTGCGTTCGGCGGACTTCTTCGAGGTCGAGAAGTTCCAGACGCTGACGTTCCAGAGCCGCTCCGTCGAGCGGACGGGAACCAATCAGTTCAATCTGACCGGCGACCTGATGATTCACGGCGTGACGCGGCCGGTGACCGTCGACGTGGAATTTCTGGGTAAAGCGAAGGACCCATGGGGCAACGAACGGATTGCCTTCGAAGCCGAGACGACGATCAACCGGAAAGACTATGGACTGCATTGGAACGCCGCGCTCGAAACCGGCGGGTTCCTCGTCGGTGATGACGTGAAGATCAGCCTGTCGCTGCAGGCCGTCCCCGCAAGGGCCTGATCAGGCCGCGGCAGGCGAAGGGTGCTCGTTGTCCGTGTGCGCCCAGATCTGGCGGCACGAGGTGCAGCGATAGTACCGGGAGCGTGAGGTCGCGTACAGCGGCACCCCTTCATCCGACTGGCAGACCGGGCAGGGGGACGGCGTGTGCTGCGGCGTCGGCGGGGGCGCGAAGGTAAAGAGGGGCATGGGCTGGTCCTCCGATATCTCAGTCCGCGGTATACGCGGCAAGCGTCCAGCCCGAACGACGCAGCTCGGACGCAATGATCGCGTGGCGGCGGAACGCGCTCCACGCGCTCGTGAACGTTTCCGCGATCCCGGCACCAACGTTCGAGTGGGGAACGAGCGCCAGCGTGAAGGCGTGATCGCCGGGCCGCTGATCGACGCGGCACGTGAGGCGCTGATTTCCCCGCTGGAAGATCCAGCGGATAAGACGTCGGGGTTGACTCTGGGCGGGCGGCCTTCTCATGCCCAGCAACAAGTTCAATTGGTGTGCCAGCCTACCGCTGAGGTTTGGGGGGCGCGGTTTCCTCCATTTTCGTGACACGGAAGATGCGGACGGATCCGCGCTCGACGTACTCCCGGGTCACATAAGTTCCCGTCAGCTTGACCGTCGCGCCGCTCTTGGCGCGCGCGAGGACATCGCGCGGCAGCTCCACCTCCACGGAATGCTGTCCGCTCGCGTCACGGTACTCGATTTTCCAGCCGGTACTCTCGCCGCCGATGGCGATGAGTCCGCCTCGAAGCGTTCCGCTGAGTGTGACTGCCTTGTCCTTGTCGTTGGTCTGCGCGAGCGCGGTGGCCGCGATGCCGAGCGCGATGAGATGCAACAGCAGTGGTTTCATGGTCTTTCCGCCTATACTGCTCGCGGTCGCGTCGAATGTCGAGTCGATTCACCGCGGCAGTCGTTCAAAACTCACCCGTCGTCTTCGAACCGAAGGCGACGCTCGCCAAAGTCCGTGATCTCACCGCGGATGCGGCCAGGCAGGGCGCCACGCTCGTCGTCTTTCCCGAAGCGTTCGTCTCGGCGTATCCGAAGGGGCTTGACTTCGGCGCCCGCGTCGGCCTGCGCACACCTCAGGGGCGCGATGACTTCCGCAAGTACTTTGACTCCGCCATCGACGTTCCTGGCTGGGCCACCGAGCACCTGTCGCGGAGCGCGAAGGAAAGCGCCGTCCACCTGGTGATCGGGGTCATCGAGCGCGACATCGGCACGTTGTACTGCACGATCCTGTTCTTCGCGCCGGACGGCACTTTCCTCGGCAAGCACCGCAAGCTGATGCCGACGGCGATGGAGCGCGTGATCTGGGGCTTCGGCGACGGATCGACGCTGCCCGTCTTCGACACGCCGCTCGGAAAGCTCGGCGCCGTCATCTGCTGGGAGAACTACATGCCGCTCCTGCGGATGGCGATGTACGCGAAGGGCATCCAGCTCTATTGCGCGCCAACCGCGGATGATCGCGATACCTGGATGGCGACCATGCAGCATGTCGCGCTCGAGGGACGCTGTTTCGTGCTTACCGCGTGTCAGCATCTCCGGCGCGCGGACTGCCCGGCGGATTATGCCGCCGTTCAGGGCAATGATCCGAGCACCGTGATCATGCGCGGCGGCAGCGCCATCATCGGGCCGCTCGGTCAGGTGCTCGCCGGTCCCGTGTTCAATGAGGACGTGATTCTCACCGCCGAGATTGATCCCGGCGAGATTGCCCGCGGCAAGTACGACTTCGACGTCGTCGGCCACTACGCCCGTCCAGACGTGTTCCGTCTGCACGTCAACGAGAAGGCGGCGACGCCGGTCGTCGCGGATTGAGGTCGGGCGTTTCTGACGCGCTGTTCAGGAACTCTTCAGACTGCTGTTTCGTCTCCCTGCACTAGAATTTTCCACGGACTCGATCCGTCGAAACGTAATGGCTGCGCTATGATGCGCGTGTCTTCCGGAGGACTGACGATGCGGATATTCCAGTGGATTTTTCCGATCAGCCTGGCGGTATTCCTGGGCGTGGTCGTCACGGCGCAGCAGGGACCGGGCGGGACAACCGACACGCTGAACCAGCCGCCATGCGCGTTGCCGGGAGCGCCGGCGATGACGACGGTCGCCACCGACACGACCGGTCCCACGACGCCGTCAGCAGACAAGGCCTACCTCAAGGACGTCATGAACTACATGATGATGCCGGCGGCGGCCGGTGTCTGGAACGCCGTCGCAACGGTGACCGATCAAACAGGCGTGCACGAGTTCCGTCCGCAGACCGAGGACGATTGGAACCGTGTGATCGCGGCGGCGGTCGAACTGGCGGAGACGCCGAACGTCGCGATGATGGCGGGCCGCAAGCGCTGCGTCGGCGGCGAAATTCCAGCGGCGTTCCGCGCCGACTTCGCCCGCAAGGCGCGTGAGATCACCGAGGCGGCCAACATCGCGCTCATCGCCGCGAAGAAGCACGATGCGGACGCGCTGGCCGAAGCAGGCGAGCGCATCGACGTCGCGTGCGACGAGTGCCACGAGCGCTACCAGTTGCTCGATGACGATCCGGACAACAACAACAACAAGGTCTGGGGGACGTGGAAGCCGAAGCCTGGCTCGAAGGCGGCCAAGCCCGCGGTGCCGCCGAAGGCCGCTGCGCCCGCGCCTGCGAAGACGAACTAGAAAGAGGGTACCGATGAAGAAGGCGCTGTTTTCCTTCGCCGCGGCTGCCGCCGCGATGCTGGTCACGTTCGCCGTCACGTCGACGCCGGTCGCCGGCCAGGGCGGCACCGGCACGATCGTCGGCCACGTGAAGTACATGGGCCCGACGCCCGTGAACCCTCTCATCCGGATGGGCGCGGACCCGCGCTGCAACAAGCTGTATGTCGGGAAGCGGCCGACGGCGCCGACGTTCATCGTTGGCGGCGATGGCGCGTTTGCCAACGTGCTGGTCAACCTGGACGGGTCGTTCCCGAATGCGCCGGCTCCAACGGCGCCCGCGGTGCTGAATCAGAAGGACTGCCAGTACGTACCCCGCGTCCTCGGCGCCCGCATCGGTCAGACCCTGCAGGTGACGAACGAGGATCCGACCGACCACAATGTGCATTCGTTGTCGAAGGCCGGCAATGACTTCAACAGGACGCAGCTGGTCAACGGCAAGCCGTTCGACGTCACACTGAAGGCGAGTGAGCTGCTGCGCATTACGTGCGACAACCACTCCTGGATGACCGCGTATGTCGCCATCATGGATAACCCGTACTACGCGGTGAGCGGCACCGACGGTTCGTTCACGATTGCCAACGTGCCGGTGGGCAAGCAGTCGGTGAAGGCGTGGCACGAGGTGATGGGGATGCAGACGCAGATGGTGGACGTGCAGGCCGGCAAGACGACGACGGTCGAGTTCACCTTCGCGCCGACGCCCAAGCCGGCAGCCTCCGCGCCCATACGCGAGCTGACCGTCCCCTCGCAGGGCGCGCTCATCGCGCTTCGGTAGATCGTCATCGAAAGGCCGACCTTCAGGTCGGCCTTTCCCAAAAACGGTCGCACACCACCATTTCCTGTCGCCAATCGCCGGCACAGCGTTTGACTGAGGTGCATTGGGGGTTTACCAATGCGCCGAGTCCTCGCGCTCTTACTGCTGACCTTGCTGCCGGCGGCTGTGCCGGCAAGCGCCCAGATTCAGTACCGGCCCACAGACGTGCCGATCGTCACCGCGGAAAACGAGTCGTGGTACGTCAACGGCGAGCCGATTCAGTTCGCCGGAGACCTGTACTATCCCGCGGGTGCAACCGTCTTCTTCAACGGCAACTCGATGGTGCGATCGGGGCACTTCAACGGCGTCCCGCTCTACACCGACACGACGCTCGAACCCTTCAGCATCGTCTACGTGCCGCTCCAGCGCGGGCTCATGCAGCCGTACGAGCGGCTGCGGCAGGGAAGTCTCGCCGGGACGACGGGCAGCCGTCCGCCGTCGTTTCCGGTAGCCACGGTTCCCTCCACGACGCCGCTGCCGCAGGCGTCGACCGCGCCAACAGCGCCGCCGATACCGATCGGCGCGATCGGCGCGTACACGCCCGAGCGGACGACCGGAACAAGCGGCACGACAACGCCGTCGCCCGTCGGCACCACGGGCCTGATTGCCGCCGCGCCGCGGACGTCGCGCAATCAGCTGACGATGGCGACGGTGGCAAGACCGCCCACCAATGACGGCTTGTGGATTCGGTATCTCGGCGAGAAGTGGGTGAGCGCCGGCGCCGCGGTGCCGTTGACGCCTGCAGGCTTCCGCGTTGTCGGCACCTACGATGGGTTCCCGGTCTTCGCGCGGAACGGCAGCTCGGAGCAGGTGATCTACATGCCGACACGCGAAGGTGTTGTCGCGCCGTATCGGTTAAAGCAGTAGCGGCGGCAGGACGATCGGCGACTGCACGGGCGTGTCGCGTGCGTCGCCTTCGTAGAAGACACGCTCGAGAAACAGCCCCGAGGCCGGCGCGGTCAACCGCGCCGGCAGCTCCGATCGTTCGCCGAGCATCGCGGCGGCGGCGTCTGACGTCAGGCCGCCGCGTCCGACTTCGACGAGCACGCCGACCAGCCTTCGAACCATCTTCCAGATGAAATGCGAACCTTCGATGTGGACGAGGACGAGATCGCCGTCCTCGTAGATCTCGAGCGCGTCGACGAGCACCTGCGTGGATTTCTCGTCCGGATCGTCGTCGGAGAAGGACTGGAAATCGTGGAAGCCAACGAAGTGCGCGGCAGCGGCGCGCATCGCGCCGACGTCGAGATCGTCCTTGACCCACCACACAAAAGGTTTGGCGAACGCCGTGCGGCGCCGCGACACGTTGTAGAGGTAACTCCGCCCCTTGGCGTCGTGGCGCGCGTGAAACTTGTGGCGTACCTTGTCCGCGCGGAGGATGTTGATGTCGGCCGGCAGCGCGTCGTTGATGCGGCGGCGCAGCATCTCGGGAGCCGTGTTGGTCTGCACATCGAGGTGCGCGACCTGCGCCATCGCGTGCACGCCCGCATCCGTCCGTCCGGACCCGTAGAGCTCGAATTCATCGACGCCGGTCGCCTCGCGGACGGCGCGTTCGATTTCGCCCTGTACGGTGCGCGCGTTCTTCTGAATCTGCCACCCGCTATAGCGGGTGCCCGCGTATTCGATGGTGAGCTTGAGTCGCACGTTCGGCATTATCTCTGCACGCCCTACGGCCGAGCAGCGCGGCATGACGGACATACGTCGACGGTACGCAGTTGGGGCGGAAGTGCAGCCCGGCGGTTCCACGCATTTCCGGGTGTGGGCGCCCGACCCTCCGGACATCACGCTTCGCATCGAAGACGGCGGTCGCCGCGCGCGCGATATCGCGCTCGAACGGGAAGAGAGCGGCTACTATTCGGCGCTGGTCGAGGGCGCCGGTGCCGGAACCCGGTATCGCTACGTGCTCGACGGCGATGCGCTGCCGGATCCCGCCTCGCGGTATCAACCTGAGGGGCCGTTCGGTCCGTCCGAGGTCATCGATCACTCGACTTTCCGCTGGGAGCATTCGCCGAAAGGCGTCGAGCTTGCCGGCCAGGTGATGTACGAGCTTCACGCCGGCACGTTCACGCACGGAGGAACTTGGCGATCAGCAGTCGAGAAGTTTCCGCTGCTCGCCGATTCCGGCATCACGACGATCGAGGTGATGCCGATCGCGGATTTTCCGGGCCGCTTCGGCTGGGGGTACGACGGCGTGTTTCCGTACGCGCCGGCACATCAGTACGGCACGCCAGACGACTTCCGCTTCTTCGTCGATCACGCGCACGCCGCGGGGCTCAGCGTCATCCTCGACGTCGTCTACAACCATCTCGGCCCTGACGGTTGTGTCTTTGGGCGCTACGCCAGGGCGTACTACTCCCGCACGTATATCAACGAGTGGGGCGACGCCCTGAACTTCGACGGTCCCGATGCGCAACCGGTCCGCGAATACTTCGCCTGCAACGCCGCGTACTGGATTGACGAGTTTCAGCTCGATGGCCTCAGATTCGACGCGACGCAGACGATTCACGATTCGTCCGGGCGGCACATCATCGCGGAGATCGGCTGCCGGGCGCGTACCGCGGCCCGCGGCAGGTCGATCATTCTCATCGCCGAGAGCGAAACGCAGACCGTGAAGCTCGTGCGGCCGGTCGACGAGGGCGGTGATGGCCTCGACGGCGTCTGGAACGACGACTTCCATCACAGCGCCATCGTCGCGCTGACGGGAAAGCGCGAGGCGTACTACTCCGACCACCGGGGCAACCCGCAGGAGCTGATCTCCGCCGCGAAGCACGGATATCTGTTTCAGGGGCAGCGCTACGCCTGGCAGAAGCAGCCGCGCGGCACACGCGCCGACGGCCTGCCGGCGCGTGCGTTCGTCATCTATCTCGAGAATCACGATCAGGTGGCGAACTCCGGCGGCGGCGGGCGCGTGCGCTTTCAGACCACGCCCGGCCGCTACCGCGCGATGACCGCGCTGATGCTGCTGATGCCTGGAACACCGATGCTCTTCCAGGGTCAGGAATTCGGCGCGTCCTCGCCGTTTCTCTTCTTCGCCGATCACAACCCCGAGCTGGCGAAGGCGGTGCAGAACGGGCGCCACGAATTCATGAAGCAATTTCCGAGCGCGACCTCGCCTGCGGCGCAGGCATGCATCCCCGCGCCGCACGATCCGCGGACATTCGAGCGCTGCAGGTTGAACTGGGATGAGCGCGACGCGCACGACACGTTCGTGCGCCTGTATCGCGATCTCCTCACGCTCAGGCGCAGCGAGGCGGCGTTCCGCGCGCAGGATGCGGACGCGATCGAGGGCGCAGTGCTGGGCGCCGAGCTGTTCGTGCTGCGCTATACAACGGCCAGCCCCGAGGACGAGCGGCTGCTGCTCGTCAATCTGGGGGCTGATGTCGAAGCGGGTTCGTTTCCTGAACCGTCGATCGCGCCGCCGGATGGCCATACGTGGACGGTCCGCTGGTCGAGCGGCGAGCCGGAGTACGGCGGCCATGGAACGGCCCCGATTCTCACCGACGCGGGTTGGAGAATTCCCGGACATGCGGCCGTGGTGATGCGGCCGATTCCCGCAAAGAGGAACGCGTGATGCTGGCAACCGGCACGACAGACCTCGTTCGCACGATTCGATGGGAGCCCACGGAAGCAGGCCGGCGCCAGCTCGCCGAAAAGGAGTGGCTGGTCACCAATGGTCTCGGCGGCTACGCGTCGGGCACGTTGTCGGGAGCGCTCACTCGGCGCTACCACGCGTATCTGGTCGCCGCGCTGCCGACGCCGTTCGGCCGCACGGTGATGCTCAACTACATCTGGGAGCGCATCCGCTACGCCGACGGCCGCGCCGTCTCGCTGCACAACATGATCGAGACACCCGGCGGCAGGGAGTTCGATGCGGGGCGATGGCTCAGTTCGTTCCGTCTCGAGGCGGGACTGCCCGTGTGGACCTTCGAGGTCGAGAACATCCGCCTCGAGAAGCGGGTGCTGATGCCGCACCTGCAGAACACGACGTACGTGACCTACACGCTGCTGTCGAGCGAGCCGGTGCGACTCGAACTGCGGCCGCTCGTCGCGTTCCGCCTGCACGAAGCGCCGGTGAATCACCCGGTGGCGGCGCCCTACGGCCTCTACGCGCTCGGCGATCGGTTCGAGCTCACGCCCGGCGGCGATCTCCCGCCGCTGCGCATGTTCCTCTACGGCGCGGAGAAGGCGTTCACCGTGATGCCCGAGCGCTTCGACAACGCGGTCTACACGCTGGAGCAGACCCGCGGCTACGAATGCTGCGGCGATCTGTGGACGCCGGGGTATTTCCGCTGCCAGCTGATGCCCGATCAACCGGGAACGCTCGTCGCCTCGACGGAAGCGTGGGACACGATCAACGCGCTCGACCCGACCGAACTGCCGAACGCGGAGGAGCATCGACGCTCCCGACTGATTCTCAACGCGAACCGGGCGGTGACAACGGGGCTCGCGGCGGAGATGGTGCTGGCCGCCGACCAGTTCGTCGTCACGCCGGCGGGGCGCGCCGAGGAAGCGGCCCGCGCCCGCGCGGCTGGCGATGAAGTGCGGACGGTCATCGCCGGCTATCACTGGTTCACCGACTGGGGCCGCGACACGATGATCAGCCTCGAGGGGCTGACACTCTGCACCGGCCGCCAGCGCGAAGCGGGATACATCCTTCGCACGTTCGGGCACTACGTCCGCGATGGCCTGATCCCGAACATGTTCCCCGAAGGGACGAAGGAAGGCCTGTACCACACGGCGGACGCGACCCTCTGGTTCTTCCACGCCATCCACCGCTACCTGCTCGCCACCGGCGATCGCGCGACGCTGCGTCACCTGCTGCCGAAGCTGAAATCGATCGTCGAGCATCATATGAAGGGGACGCGGTTCGGCATCGGCGTCGATGCAGCCGACGGCCTGCTGCGGCAGGGCGAGGAAGGCGTCCAGCTGACGTGGATGGACGCGAAGGTGGATGGCTGGGTCGTGACGCCGCGGCGAGGCAAGGCCGTCGAGATCAATGCGCTCTGGTACAACGCGCTGATGCTGTTTGCCGACTGGCTGCGCGAGGAAGGCGACCCGATGGCGCCGCAGGTCGACGAGGCGGCGACGCGCGCGCGCGAATCGTTCAACGCGCGCTTCTGGTACGACGAAGGCGGCTACCTCTACGACGTCATCGACGGCGAGCACGGCAACGATCCGGCGTGCCGGCCGAATCAAGTGTTCGCGATCTCGCTCGACCACCCGGTGCTCGACGAGTCGCGCTGGCGTTCGGTGTTCGACGTCGTGCGCGAACGGCTCGTGACGCCCGTGGGCCTGCGTTCGCTCGCGCCAGGACATCGCGATTACAAGGCGCAGTACTACGGCGACCTCCGTGCGCGCGACGCGGCGTATCACCAGGGGACCGTCTGGGCGTGGCTCGTGGGACCGTACGTCGATGCCTATCTGCGGGTCTATCCCGGTGACCTTGGCGGCGCGCGCGAGGTGCTCGGCGGGTTCGCGCATCACCAGTCCGAGGCGGGCATCGGCACGATCAGCGAGATCTTCGATGCCGAGGAGCCGTACACGGCGCGCGGCTGTATCGCGCAGGCGTGGAGCGTGGCTGAAGTGCTGCGCGCGTGGCTGAAGACGGAACGGCGCGGCTAGCGGGTTGCTCTAACGTGCTTTCATGCGATCGAGCGTCTGACCGAGCGATTTGATCTCCTCGCCATATTTCGCCCAGTCACCGGCGCGCTGCGCATCGATCGCGCGCTGGTAGTGCATCTGCGCTTCGTCGGCCAGCGTGGTCAGTTGCGGTGATGTCGCCACCGCGGGAGCCGGCGGCGGAGCAGGTGCGCCCGGCTGATTCGACGTCGAGGTGACGCTCGGCTGCGCGCGCGGCGGCGCGGCGCCGCCGAAGAGCCGCGCCAGCGCGCTCTCGAACGTCTGTTCCATCACGATTTGATCCTGGTAGACGACGACCACGCGCGTCAGCTCGGGGATGCGTCCCCCCGCGCCGCGGAGGTACAGCGGTCGGACGTAGATGAGCGACTCCTCGATCGGAATCACCATCAGCGTGCCCCAGGTGACCTGCGATCCCTGCTGATTCCACAGCGTGATCTGCGGCGAAATCATCTGGTCCTGGTTGATGCGCGCCACCACCTGACGCGGACCGAAGACCACCTTCTGCTTCGGGAACTGGAACACCCGCACGTCGCCGTAGTGCGCCGCGTCGCTGCGCGCGACGAGCCACGCCGCCAGGTTGTCCTTGCGCCGCGGCGTGAACGGAAGCATCTGGATGAACTCCGGGTCGGTCTCGCCGGGCAGCCGCATGATCGTGTAGTACGGCTGCATCGCGGCCGCGGCCTCGCCCGTGTCGTCGATGGCGGGGATCTCCCACTGGTCTTCGCGGTTGTAGAAGACGGCGGGCTCCGTCATGTGATACGTCGCGAACACCGACGCCTGCACCCCGAACAGATCCTCGGGATAGCGGATATGCGACCGCAGCGAGGCCGGCATCTCGCCGAGCGGCTTGAACATCCCCGGAAACACATTCGCGTAGGTCGCGAGCACCGGATCCTTCGCATCCGCCGTATAGAACGTCGTCGTGCCGTTGAAGGCGTCGATGACGATCTTCACGGAGTTGCGGATGTAGTTCACGCCTCCCATCGATGGCGTCGCATAGGGATACCGATCGCTCGTGGTGTAGGCGTCGTACATCCAGAACAGATGTCCATCCGCCAGCACGATGTACGGATCGCGATCGAAGGTCAGGAACGGCGCAATCTCGCCGACGCGCTCCGCGATGTTGCGGTGGAAGAGAATCCGGCTGTCGGCGGTGATGTCGTCGTTGAACGCGATCTGATACGCGCCGAAGCGCAGCGCGAACATGAGCCGTCGGCCGAGCGATTCGAGCGCGAGGCCGCCGCCGCCCGTGTACTGCGTGAAGACGTTCTCGTCGCCGCGCGGGTAGTGGAACTCGCGCGTCCGCGTGTGGACGATGACGTAGTCGTTCGACAGCTCGCCGAAGTAGAGGCTCGGTTCCTGAACGGGCAGCTCCGGCACCGTTTCCGTCGGCAGGTTGCGCACGTACAGCACCGGAAGCCCTTCGCTGGTCACCTGCGTGACCGGCCCGAGCGTCAGGCCGTAGCCGTGCGTGAACGTCAGGCGCTCGTTGACCCACGTGCGGTTGGGAAGGCTGTTCGAGTTCAGCTCGCGCGCGGAGAGCATGACCTGCTGCGGGCGGCCGTTGATCATGTAGCGGTCGTTGTCCACCGACACGAAGTCGTAGTACGTGCGGATCTCCTGCAGCTGGCCGAAGGTGTCGAGCAACGGCTGGCGGTCCCACAGCCGCACGTTCTGCAGCGTCGGCGCGTTACGGGCGATGTCCTCGCGCGTGAGCGTGGCGTCGCCGGTGAGCGCGTGCTCCTCGACGTGGTCGAGTCCGAAGGCGCGGCGCGTCGCCTCGATGTTGTGCTGGATGAACGGCGACTCGCGAACCTGCTCGTTCGGCGTGACGACGAAGCGCTGGAGCAGCGTCGCGTATCCTTCGCCGCCGATGTTCACGACCAGATAGAGGGCAATCGCCACCGGGATCGGCCAGTTCCGACGGGTGAACGCCTGCAGCACCGCCAGCAGGATGCCGGCGATGGTGACCGCCGTGAGCGCGAGCGCCACAGGCATCCGCGCGTACACATCGGCGTACGACGCGCCGTAGATGACTCCTGCCGGATGAATCAGCAGCTGGAAGCGTCCCAGCCACGCGCCGAGCGCGAGCAGCACGAAGAAGACGGCAACGAGCAGCGACAGGTGCCGCCGGACGTTCGGCGTCATCGACACGAAGGACGAAGGCCGCGAGATCACGCCGCCGGACACGAGATACAGCGCGCCCGCGCCAAGCGCCGCCATGACGACGAGCGTCTGGCCGATGCCGCGAATCAGCTGCAGGAACGGAATCGTGAAGACGTAGAACGACACGTCGCGTCCGAGGATCGGATCCGCCTGGCCGAACGGAACGGCCTTCTCCCACGTCACCCAGGTTTCCCATTGCGACGAGGCATACAGCCCGATCAGGCCCGCCAGAATCATCGCGATTGCCGAGGCGATCGTTCGCAGCTGTTGACGCCCGGGGAGCGCCACCTCCATGCCTTGCTGCGTGGTGAAGATCGGCCGGCCCTCACCGACCGAGCCGAGCGCCACTCGCAGGTTGACGACGAGCCAGAGGACCGAGATGACGAACACGGCCGTGAACAGCGTCGCCTCGCTGCGCACGATGGTCGTGAAGACCTGCTGATAGCCGACTTCACCGAACCAGAGCCAGTCCGTGTAGAAGCGGACGAGCGAGGGCCCGCCGAAGAACAGCACGGCGAGCACGATCAGCGCGATGTTGCGAAGGGGGTGGCGCACGGTTAAACCTGATATTGCGCGGTTGCGTTCATGAGGTCGGTGCGGATGTCAGCGGCCAGCGCCGCGGGCGCGAGCACGCGCGCCGAGGGACTCCAGCCCAGAATCCAGCTGCGCAGCGCGAGATCGTTGCAGACGTCGAGCGTCAGGACGACACCGCCATCGGCCGCGTCGCGCAGCGACTGCGACGGATGCCAGACGCGCGCGCGGATGTACGGCGCGACGCGTTTGTCGAACGCAATCTCGACGTGCGACGGCGGACCGGTGTTGACGCCCAGGGAGTTGCCGAACACGTCGTCCGGGATCTTCGTCGTCGGCGTGAACGTCGCCTTGTCGAGCGAAACCGACGACACGCGATCGACCGCGAAGGTGCGGACGTCCTTGTATTCCGGCACGTACGCCAGAAGATACAACCCGCCCAGCGCAAACGCCAGACGATACGGGTGAATCGTGTATTCCTTCGTGCGTCCGCTCGACGCGGAGTGGTATTTCATGTGCGCGATGCGGTAATGCAGCGTCGCCTCGAGCAGCTTCGCCACGAGATCGGGCGACGAGCTGGCGCCGCGGGACCGCGGCCCGGCTTTGGCCGCGAGCACGTGCGGGAGGCGATCGAGGAATTGGCGCATCCGCGGTGACAGCATCTTCTCCAGACGCGTGAAGGCGAGCGTGAGATCCCGCTGAAAGGGAGTGCCGGCGACCGCCTCGAGCATGTTACGGCTCAGATAGAGCGCGCACAGCTCCGCGAGGGTAAATCCGGTTTCCAG
>Ga0066699_10000062_pt1 | contig 19922 bp, 19 predicted proteins | sample GraSoiAngelo_148_FD_66455 | JGI IMG/M metagenome (GOLD analysis project Ga0066699, IMG submission 66455) | Grasslands soil microbial communities from the Angelo Coastal Reserve, California, USA - 14_1009_09_20cm | ecosystem: Environmental > Terrestrial > Soil > Grasslands | place: USA... | reverse complement strand
AGCGGCGCCGCGCCCGAGAAGCAGAGCCGGATCGAGCTCATATCGGTTTCTTTGAGTTTCGGGTGTGCGAGTAAGTTCGCGTAGAGCGTCGGAACGCCCGGGAAAATCGTCGGCTTCGTGCGACCGATCGTGTGCAGCACCGCCGGTAGGTCGCGCGGGTTCGGCTCGAGGACCAGCTTGCCCGCGAGCATGATCCCCACGTTCATGCACACCGTCTGGCCGTACGAGTGGAACAGCGGCAGCGCGATCAGAACGACTTCCTTGCCGGGCTCCGCATCGGTGAACCATGCCCGCGCCTGCGCGCAGTTCGCAACCAAGTTGAAGTGCGTCAGCATGACGCCTTTCGACACGCCCGTCGTTCCGCCGGTGTACTGCAACAGCGCAAGGTCTTCCTTCGCGTTAACCGGCGTCTGCTGCACGCCGCCCTTGGCGGTCCGCATCACGTCTTTCCAGAACCGAACCGGTTCGCTGCGCGGCACGGGCGCGATGACCGACTTGCCTTTCTTCGTCATCGGCCCGAGCACCGCCTTGATGCCCTTGAACGCGTCGAACACGTTCGTCACGATCACTTCGCGCAGCTTCGGCAGCTCGTTCCTGATCTGCTTGATCTTCGGGTACATCTGGTCCATCACGACGAGGACTTCGACACCGGCGTCGTTCAGCTGGTGCTCGAGCTCGCGCTCGGTGTACAGGGGGTTGTTCTCCACCATGATGCCGCCGAGACGAAGCGCTGCGTAGTACGTGATCACGTTCTGCGGAAGGTTCGGGAGCAGCGTTCCGACGCGCGTGCCCTTCCCTACGCCGAGATCACGAAGGACGCTCGCGAACTTATCGACTGCTTGACCCAATTGCGCGTACGTCAGCGTTTGCCCTTCGAAGTCCGTCGCGATGTTGTTGGGGAACTGCCGCACCGCTTCGTCGAGCAGCGCGGTCACCGGCTCCTCGGGCAGCTCGATCGTGTCCGAGACACCGGGCGGATAGCTCTTCACCCAGATGCGATCCATCGACAACGCCCCCTTCGGCGGTCGCGTCCTCGTGCGCCGCGTCGTTGCGCGCGCCGGAGCTCTCTTCGCGCGCGCGGTCTTCGGCTTCGGGCCGGCGCCCGCCGCCGGTTTCTTCGCTTTGCTCGTCTTGCGCTCTGTAGCCACTGTGCTCTCCGTCGCTAAGGGTTCCTCTGTCTGGCTCGGAAGAGGAATTGTCGCGCAGCGCCGCTCGGCCGGCCAAACCAGACAAACCCTACGTGGTTGCGCGCGCGCTCGTCGCCGTGACCACGCCCTGGAACGCCGGCACGGTCAGCGAGCCCGCCTGACGGATCGTGAACCCGAGGTGGACGTCCTCTACGAAGACCCGGAACCGCTCGACGAGCGGATCGGATGCGAGGATGGCAGACAGCGCACCGGGGTCGCCGATCGCCGAGATGCGATACGGCGGTGCGTAGACCGATCCGTGCAACAGCAGCGTGTTTCCAACGCACCGCACCGCGCTGTCGGACGTCAGGCGCTCGCCGTTGATCGACATGGCCTCCGCTCCCCCGGCCCACAGGGCGTTCACAACTGCCTGGATGTCCTGCTGATGGATGACGAGGTCGTTCGGGTCCCCCGTCGGCGAGCGGCGGAGCAGCGAATCACGCATCTCGACGACGACGCCGGAACCCGTCACGTCCGCGAGCCCGGCGTAAAGGCCGAGGCGATCGATCTGGCTCTGCACTTGGGCAAGCTCCGCGGAAGCGGCGGTTTTCTGCAGCTTCGCCAGCTGGGTCTGGAGCCGGTCGAGCTCCTTGCGCAGCGCGCGCGTCCGGTCGTCCTCGGCGGCGATCAGATCGATAAGACGTGCCGGCCGGCCGACGCGTGGTCCGGGATGGGGCAACGTCGCCGCGGCGACGATCGCGAACCCAAGCAGGGCAACCGCGAGATGCGGACCGAATCGCGCGAGCGAGCCTATGCGTATCTTCAACTTCTATCCGGCGCCGGGGACGGCCGGTACTATAGCCCGCATGCCGGTCTCCAAATCCAAGAGGCGGCGGTATACCCCACCGCCGAAACCGAAGCCGAAACCGTCGCCGAAATGGCTGCCGATCCTGATGCTGAGCATGCTCGGTCTCGGCGTGCTCGACCTGGTCCTCTACTACCTCTCGATCCTGCCCGGCGGCTCGCCGTTGTGGGGCTTGCTGAGCGGGTTCGCCCTCATCGCCGGCGGGTTCTTCACCGGCATCTTCTGGCGGTAGTACCGGCGGGTAATTACAGTCGTGTCATTCATCCCCAACCTGGGGACAGAGGTGTGGACGATGCCGGTCTATGAGTACAAGTGCACAGCGTGCGGCGCGCGCGAGGAGCACATCCTCCGCTTCTCGGACCCACCGCCGGCCACCTGTGCCGTCTGCGGCGGATCGCTGAAGCGGGCGTGGTCCGGCCGGGTTCACGTGTCGTTGGAGGGCTGGGGGTTCTCGAAGACCGACTCGCTGGTGTCCGACGACCGGCCGCGCAAGGACTTCAAGAAGCTGAAGGAGCGGGCCGAGCAGATCCGCGACGAGTAGCTAGCCTGCTTCGACCTCTTCGCGCCTGATCATCGCCTCGCCGCAGTGGCGCGGCGGCGCCTCCGAACCTTTGCGAACGAGCAGCAGCTCGGTGCCGCACTCCTCACAGCGGTAGGTGATGCGAACGTCGGACGGCGTCGCTTCCGGTTCGGGCAGCGGGACGTTGCGGGGCGTCCGCCGTAGGAGCGACCGGAACATCCCCCACCCGATCCACGCGATGGCGAGCGCTGCGGCGATCGCGATGATCGCGCGCAGAGCAGCGTTCATGATCGCCGCCTAGTCGAGACGTTCGAGGATCGTCGCGTTCGCCATCCCGCCGCCCTCGCACATCGTCTGGAGACCGTAGCGCGCGCCCCGGCGCTCCATCTCGTGCAGCAGCGTCGTCATCAAGCGCCCGCCCGAGGCGCCGAGCGGATGCCCGAGCGCGATCGCGCCGCCGTTCGGGTTGACGTTCTTCTCGAACCACTCGTCGTCCGCGCCGAGCTCCTTCTTCCATGCGAGCACGACCGACGCGAACGCTTCGTTGATCTCGACGACGTCGATGTCGGAGAGACCCAAGCCCGCCTTCGTCAGCGCTTGCTGCGTAGCGGGGATAACCGCGGTCAGCATGAGGATGGGATCGGCGCCGGAAACCGCGAAGGTGTGGAAGCGCGCGCGCGGCTTCAAGCCGAGCTCGCGCGCCTTCTCGGACGACGTGATCAAGAGCGCCGACGCGCCGTCGGTGATCTGCGACGAGTTCCCGGCCGTCACGACCCAATTGATCTCCGGGAAGCGCTTCCCGACCTCTTCGTTGTAGAACGCCGGCTTCAGGCTGCCGAGCTTCTCCAACGATGTCTCGCGCAATCCCTCGTCGGTGTCGAACACGCGCACGTCGCCATTCTCGCCGACCTTGATCGGGAAGATCTCGCGCTCGAAGCGGCCTTCCTTCGTCGCCGCTTGCGCGAGCTCTTGCGAGCGCAAGCCGATGCGATCGACGTCTTCGCGCGTCAGTCCCCACCGGCCGGCGATGATCTCCGCGCTGATGCCTTGCGGGACGAGGCCGCCGGGATAGCGATCGGCGATCGACTGCGTGAACGGGAAGCCCAAGCCGTTTCCAAGCGACGCGCCCATCGGGATGCGCGTCATGCTCTCGACACCCGACGCGACGACAAGATCCATCGCGCCCGACATCACGGCCTGGGCGGCAAAGTGCGCGGCCTGTTGCGACGAGCCGCACTGCCGGTCGACCGTCGTCGACGGCACATGATCCGGCAGTCCCGCCGCGAGCCAGCCGTTCCGGCCGACGTTGATCGACTGCTCGCCGACCTGCGACACGCAGCCGGTGATGTTGTCGTTCACGATCGACGGGTCGACGCCGGTGCGCGCGAAGAGCTCGTTCAAGGCTTTCGCAAGCAGATCGACCGGGTGGACGTCCTTCAAAGCGCCGCCGCGCTTCCCAAGGGGAGTACGGACGGCTTCGACGATCACGGCTTCGCGCATGGAAATCTCCTTCGGCGTGTTGTTACCCGCCGGTAACTATAGGTTCCGCCCTTCTGAAACGTCAACGGACGGGGCTGCTCTTCCCGTGCTGCCCAGGGCCTCGACCAGCTCCGCGGCGCGCGCGGGCCCATCCAGGCCTGCGGCTTCGTGCGCGATCGCCCCGGCGGCGGCGGCGAACCGCTCCTCAGTGAGCACCCGGTCCAGCGCGCGCGTCAACATGCCGAGCTTCCTTCGCTTGACCACCTCGCCTGCTCCGGCTCGCGCCACGCGGTACCCGTTCTCTTGCTGATCGCCGTGTCCCGGAACGACGACCAGCGGCACGCCGTGCGTCAGCGCGCGCGCGACGATGCCGTGTCCACCGTTGCAGATCACGGCGCAGCACGACGGAAGCACCGCGTCGTGCGAAACGAACCCGGCCGCGACGATGCCGCTCGGCAGCGACGCAGGCGCTGCACTCTTTCCGACCGTCAGCACCGCGCGCACGCCGAGACGCGCGACCGCATCGACCGACGCGTCGACCAACGGCCGCTGCTCGTGCGCCGTGCTCGCGGCGATCAGAACGAGCGGCCCCTCGCCGGGTGGCAGGTCGGGAACGACGCCACCGGCGTCGTAGAGACACGGTCCGACGACGTGCGCGTACGGCGGCCAATCACTCCGCGGCACCTCGAGTGACGGCAGCGTCGCAACCAACGCGAGCCGATCGGATATCTGTGCGTCCAAGCGGGCAGTCGGCGGGATACCCAAGCTCACGCGCACGCGGTTCAAGTCGTCACGCGCGCGCTGCAGCGTCTTGACGTTGCTCGCGCGCAGCCACGCGTCGCGCCAGCGAAGCATGCCGCGCGCCGGCGCACGCCCCCACCCGAACGGTGGAAGGTCCCGTGACGGCGAGTGCAGCGGATGGATGAGCAACGTCGCAAGCGGGATCCGGCGCGCTTCGGCCGCGAGCGCCGGCCCGAGCGTCAGCAAGTCTGCAACAACGACGTCGGGCTGCTCGACATCGAGGATCGGCATGAACGCGCGCGCCATGTCTTCCGAGTCCTCGTACGGCCGAAGGCGCTCGTGCGTGCTGCCGACGATGATCGGCATCTCGACGAAACGCAGGCCTTCTCGAGCAGCCTCCTCGGCGTGCTGCGTTCCGGATGAGAACGTCACTCGGTGGCCGCGCGCGGCAAGTGCGCGGGCGACCGCGAGCATCGGATGCCCGTGTCCGGGACCGGAGAGGGAGGCGCACAATGCCTTCACGAACGGTCACGATACGACCGGGAAACGCGCCCGCGCGAGCCGTGAAGGCGGGACGTATGCTGGTCGCGATGGCGACGACGATGGACGCCGAGCGCGCGAAGCGCTACCGGACGCTCTGGGAAGACGAGCTCGCGGGCGCGACGCTGTACCGGACGCTCGCCGAAAGCGCCGACGAGCGGCGGCGGCCGATCCTGCTCGCGCTGGCCGAAGCGGAAGAGAAGCACGCCGACCACTGGGCGAAGATGCTCAGCGATGCGGGTTTCCCCGACTTGAAGAAGCCGCGGTTGCCCTTCCGCGTGAAGGCGCTCTCGTTCCTCGCCCGGCGCTTCGGAGCCGACGCGGTGTTGCCGCTCGTTCTCCGCCTCGAAGCATCCGATGCTGAGCGTTACGACCGCGTCGCGGAAGCGCCGGACTCTATGGCCGGCCAAGAGCGGATGCACGGCCGCATCGTGTCCGCGCTGCAAGGCGGAACGGCCGGCAACCGCATCGCGCGATCGGAAGGCAGGCATCGTGCCGGCGCGGGAGGCGCGCTGCGCGCGGGGGTGTTCGGCATCAACGACGGGCTGCTCTCGAACCTGTCGCTCGTGATGGGTGTCGCCGGCGGCACGCAGAACAAGCGCTTCGTGATCTTGGCCGGCGTCGCCGGGCTGGTCGCAGGCGCGTTCTCGATGGCGTCCGGCGAGTGGATATCCGTGCGATCGCAGCGCGAGCTGTACGAGCGCGAGATCGAGATCGAGCGAGAAGAGATCGCCGCATTCCCGGAAGAAGAGCTGGGTGAGCTGGCCCTGATCTATCGCGCGAAGGGACTGGACGCGCCGGAGGCGGAAGCGCTCGCGACCCAGATCATGAAGAAGCCGGCGAGCGCGCTCGACACGATGGCGCGAGAAGAGCTCGGGCTTGATCCGGGCGAGCTCGCGTCGCCGTGGGTCGCCGCAGGATCGTCGTTCATCGCGTTCGCGCTAGGCGCGGTCTTGCCGGTGATCCCGTTCTTGTTCGCTGCGGGCGGGACGGCGATCGCGATCGCCGCTGCCGTCGCCGCGCTGGCCCTGTTCGCGGTCGGCGGGGCGATATCCGTCTTCACTGGTCGCCCCGCGTTGGTGATCGGTTTTCGGATGATCGTGATCGGCGCGATAACGGGCGCGATCACGTTCGGGATCGGCAAAGCGATCGGCGTCAGCGTTTCCTAGCCGGAAATCGCGCCGGGGATGTCCGAGATGTACCCTTCTGTTGCACCCCGTCGCAGGAGGCTCTTCATGGCAGACGTCGCGATCGGCGAGGTCGTCCCCGACTTCGAAGCCGTCACCCAGGCCGGTGAGGCCGTCAAGCTCAGCGATTACCTCGCGCGAGGCCCGGTCGTTCTGTTCTTCTATCCGAAGGCGATGACCCCCGGTTGCACCAAGGAAAACTGCCACTTCCGCGACCTGCAAGCAGAGTTCGACGCCGCCGGCGCCGCGCGCCTCGGAATCAGCGCGGACAAGCCGGAGCTCCAGGCCAAGTTCGCGACGAAGTACGACCTTGACTTCCCGCTGCTTTCGGACGCAGACGGGTCGATCGCGCGCGCATTCGGCGCGTCGCGGAGGGGTCCACTGTTCAACCGGCGCGTCACGTTCGTGATCGGGGCTGATGGACGGCTGCTCGACATCATCAAGTCCGAGCTGAACATGGCCATCCACGCCGACCGCGCGCTCGAGATCCTGAAGAGCGCGGGCGCCGTGCGTCACGACGAGCGCGGCGACCGCCACGTTCGGCTTGAGGCGGATACGCCAAAGCCCGCGCGCAGGAAGTAGCCGCTTCCGCATCGAACCGAGAGGCGTGAAGCGCTTCATCGCCGCCGCAACCGCGATCGTTGTCGTCGGGCTGCTGCCCGCGCGCGCGGCCACCGGCTGCCCGCCGCCGCGCTGCATGACCGTGACCGTTCCGGTCACACCGGGCTTGATCGTTCCCGATAACCGCGTGAACGTTATTCTTCCCGACGGCTACGACCCAACGCAGACCTATCCCGTGCTGTACCTGCTGCACGGCGGCGGCGGCTCGTATCACGAATGGACGGACAATACAGATATCGTCAGCTTCTCGTCCGCGTACCGCATCATCATCGCGATGCCGGACTCGGGCGGCACGCCGAGCGCCGGCTGGTACGCCGATTGGATCGATGGCTCACGCCAGTGGGAGTCGTTCCACATCAAGGACGTGATCCCGTACATCGAGTCAACGTTCCACGGGAACGGCAACCGCGCGATCGCGGGGCTATCGATGGGCGGGTACGGGACGATGTACTACGCGGCCAAGTATCCATCTCTGTTCAAGGCCGCCGCTTCCTTCTCGGGCGCCGTCGACATCCGCTTGGCCGATCCAGTAACCGGCCTCGCGTTCGTTCTCATCCACAACTACGAAGGCACGCCGAGCGACAAGGTCTGGGGAAACCCGATCACCGACGACGCGAACTGGCGCGCGCACAACCCCACCGACCTCGTGAACAATCTGCGCGGGCTCAAGCTCTTCATCGCGTGCGGCAATGGGTTCCCCGGTGGCACGCACGAAGACCCGAGCAACCCAGGTGCCTATTTCATCGAAGGCGGCGCGTACCAGATGAACCTCAGCTTCGTGCGCGCCCTGAACGGTGCGCACATCCCGCACACGGACCGCTTCTACGGCCCGGGGCAGCACACCTGGCCGTACTGGCAAGACGATCTGCACTGGGTGTTGCCGCAGATCATGCAGACGCTGGCGTAACGCTCAGCCGCGCGCTTTCAAGACCCGCCTGAGCAGCCGCTCGCGAACCTTCTTGTACGGCGGGTACAGCAGCGGCGGATCCGGCTTCGTCGGCTTGTCGAGCACGCTCTTCAAGTGGCTGAACGTGTCGAAGCCGCGCTTCCCGTGGTATGCGCCCATGCCGCTCTCGCCGACGCCGCCGAACGGCAGCTCGGGGACGGCAAGCTGGATGATCGCGGTATTCACGCAGGCCGACCCGGACGACGTGCGACGCAGGACCTTGTTCGCAGCCGACTTGTCCTTCGAGAATACGTATAAGGACAACGGCTTCTCGCGCGCGTTCACGAACGAGATGGCAGCGTCGACGTCGGGGACCGGGATCACCGGCAAGATTGGACCGAAGATCTCCTCTTGCATGACCTTCGCGTTGGGATCGACGCCGCGCAGGATCGTTGGCGGCATGTAGCGCGCGCTCGCATCGGCCTTGTCTTTCCCGCCGATGACGGTCTCTTGATACCCACCCGCGTCGAGCAGCCCGACGAGACGCCCGAAATGGCGGTCGTTCACGATCTTGCCGTAGTCCTTGCTGGCCTTTGGGTCGTCGCCGTAGAACGTCTTCAGGTTCGCGACGAGACGGTCGACGAAGGGCCGCTCGACGGATTGGTCCACCAAGATGTAGTCGGGCGCGACACACGTCTGGCCCGTGTTGACGAACTTGCCGTATACCACGCGGCGCGCGGCGCCGTCGAGGTCGACATTGCGATCGATGATCGCCGGACTCTTGCCGCCGAGCTCAAGCGTGACCGGCGTCAGGTGCTTCGCAGCCGCTTCCATCACGATGCGCGCGACGTTCGGACCACCGGTGTAGAAGATGTGATCGAAGCGTTCGGCGAGGAGCGTCGTCGTCTCTTCCGCCGCGCCCTCGACGATCGCGACGGCATCGGGGTCCATGTACTTCGCGACCAACCGCGCCATCGCGCCCGACGTCGCCGGCGCCAGCTCCGACGGCTTGCCGATCACCGCGTTGCCGGCGGCGATCGCGAACGCGATCGGGAGCAGCTGCAATTGCACCGGATAGTTCCACGGCGCGATCACCAGAACGACGCCGAGCGGCTCGGGGATGATGCGTGCCTTCGCCGGCTGCATCACGAGGGGAACATGCGCGCGCCGCGGCTTCGCCCACGAGTCGAGCTTCGACAGCATGTGGTCGATCTCACGCGAAACGAGGTTCAGCTCGGTTGCCCAGGCTTCGATCGGCGCTTTGCCGAGGTCTTCTTGGAGCGCGCGCGCAAGCTCATCTTCGCCTTCGCGCAGCAACGCCTTCATCTGCTTCAGCTGCTGCTTGCGCCACGCATGCGGTCGCGTGTGTCCGGAGTCGAACGTGTCGCGCAGCTTCGCGACCAGCTTCGCTATCTCGTTCATCACGAGCCTCCTTGTGGCCGGCGAACGAGCGGCAAACGGAGCGCACCGGGCGCCGAGTGCGGCACCACCGGCGACCGCGGTTCGACCGGGTCGAGGCCAACATACGCCGAACCGAGGGGCGGACGCGCTTCCTGCGCGCCCTTATTGGGCCAGAACGCCATGGCGCGCTCCGCCTGGGCGGTGATCGTCAGCGAGGGGTTGACGCCGAGGTTGGCCGAGACGGTCGAGCCGTCGACGACGTGCAGGCCCGGGTAGTTGTAGACGCGGTGATAGGGGTCGATAACGCCGCTCTCGGCGGAGTCGCCGATCACCACTCCGCCAAGGAAGTGCGCCGTCATCGGGATGTTGAACACGTCGTTCCACCCCCCGCCGGGGAACCCGCCGATGCGATCGGCCATGCGTCGCACCGCGTCGTGTCCCGCGGGGATCCAGGTCGGGTTCGGTTCACCGTGTCCTTGCTTCGACGTCAGCTTGCGACCGAACAAGCCGCGCTTTGTGTAGCACGTGATCGAGTTGTCGCGCGTCTGCATCACGAGCGCGATGATCGTCTGCTCGGACCAGCGTCGCATGCTCGAGTTGCGCGCGAATTGCGCGGGATGCTTCGCGACTTCCTTCAGCCACGTGAGGAACCGCGAACCTTTCCCTCCGTCCGCGAGTGCCGTCGTGAGCAATCCCATCGCGTTGCTGTGCTTCCCGTAACGCACCGGCTCGATGTGCGTGTCGGCGTTGGGATGGAACGAGGACGTGATCGCAACCCCCTTCGTGAAGTCCAAGTCCTTGCGGAACGAGCGCGCGCCGAGGATCGCCTCGGAGTTGGTGCGCGTCAGCTCGCCCAGCCGCTTCGAGAGCTTGGGCAGATGCCGTTCGTCTCGCATCCGATGCAACAGCTTCTGCGTCCCCATCGTCCCCGCCGCGAAGATCACATTGCGTGCGCGGAAGGTTTGCTTATCGCGCCCGCCGGTCTTCACGGTTTCGACGACGTACCCGTCCCCATCCGGCTTCACCGTGCGCACGGTGGTCATCGGGTACACGGTCGTGCCGGCCTGCTCGGCTAGATATAAGTAGTTCTTGAGCAGCGTGTTCTTCGCGCCGTGCCGGCATCCCGTCATGCATTCGCCGCATTGGATGCAGCCTTTGCGCTTCGGACCGACGCCCCCGAAGAACGGATCGTCGACCTCGACGCCGGGCGCGCCGAAGAACACGCCGACCGGCGTGGGATGGAACGTGTCGCCGACGCCCATGTCGTTGGCGACGTCGCGCATCACTTCGTCGGACGGCGTGATCGTGGGGTTCTCCACGACACCGAGCATCCGTTTCGCTTGGTCGTAATAGGGCTCGAGCTCCGCGCGCCAGTCCGTGATGTGAGCCCACTGCGGATCCGAATAGAAGGGATCGAGCGGCTCGTACAGCGTGTTCGCGTACACGAGAGATCCACCGCCGACACCTGCGCCCGACAGGATCATGACGTCTTTGAGCAACGAGATCCGCTGCATCCCGAAGCACCCCAACTTCGGCGCCCAGAAGAACGAGCGAACGCGCCACGACGTTTTGGGATAGGTGGACTCGTCGAAGCGCCTGCCGGCCTCAAGAACGGCGACCCGGTAGCCTTTCTCGGTCAATCGAAGCGCGGCGACGCTTCCGCCGAACCCGGAGCCGATCACAACGACATCGAAGGCGTTGGGCGAGGCTCCCAAGGGTTCCCCCTTTGCGCAATGGGTCGACCCTTCAGGCTACTCGTGATTGAAAGGTTCGCAGGGGGGCAAAAGAGGAGAGCGATGAAGGGCCAGAGGAATGCCGAAACAGCCGGGGCGCAGTCGTTCGAGTTGGCCCTTCCTCCGTCGCGCCGGATCGGTGCGTCCGTCCGGCGCGCGCTCGAAGACCTCGACCTGCCGCAGGCCGCGCTGGAAGAAGCTCAGCTCCTCGCGTCGGAGCTGGTCTCTAACAGCATCCGCCACGCCCGGCTCTCGCGGTTCGACGACGTTAAGGTGACCTGCTCGCTGTCGGGCACGACCCTTCGCGTCGACGTCTTCGATGGGTCCAAGACACCCCTGAGCCCGCTCGCCGGCTCGATCCGCCCGTCGCCGGGCGCTGAGTCAGGCTGGGGCTTGTACCTCGTCGACCACATCGCATCGCGTTGGGGATCGATGCCGGGGCGCTACTGGTTCCAGCTCGACGTTTCTTCCGGGCGCGCCGACAACTAGGAGCGCGGGTCTTCTTGCGTGGCAACCTCTGCCGGCATGCCCTCACGCTTCGCAACGATCGCGAAGCGGTCGTTCTCGGCCACGACGCGCTCGATGTCGCCGATCACGTGATCACGGACGACGACGAACTGGATCGGGTCGCTGCGGATCTCGTCGTACTCCTGCGGCGTGATCGCAACGACGCGGTCGCAGATATCGCGGCCACACTCGCAGATCATCCGGACGTAGCGGCCCGGCTCGGTCGGGTGTCCCTCTTCGAGGCGCTCGTTTATCTCTCGCGATGCGGCCTCATTGCGCGCGAGACGTTCTTCTCGACTGGGCATAAGCGAATTATGGCAAGGCAGCGCTGAGGCCAAACATCGCGCTGGGTGAGAAGCGTTTCATGCCCAGTACTGTGGAGACGATGGGACTCGAACCCACGACCCCCGGCTTGCAAAGCCGGTGCTCTACCAGCTGAGCTACGTCCCCGCGCGCACGATTCTACGGGCCGCTCGACATCGATTGCCGCTCAAAGCAGAAGCGCGCGGCCCGCCGCGCGCTTCAGCAACATCCGGGGCCGTGTTACGAGACGTCTGTCTTCGCCTCTTCCCAGCCCGCTTCCTCGCCGCCCTTGCGCCGCTTCACGACCATCACGGCCGCGCCGATCGCAGCGAGCAACACTGCCAGGATCCCCTTCTTCGAACGCTTGCCTTCTTTGTCCTTAGCCACAACGGCCCCTCTCCTCCGGCTGTCACCCCCGGCGATATTAGTCCTCACCGCGCGCGCACAACAAGGGCAGGAAAGACCAGAAAAAAGGAGTGGGCGTGGGAGGACTTGAACCTCCGACCTCAGCTTTATCAGAGCTGCGCTCTAACCGCCTGAGCTACACGCCCGCGACGGGGAAGGGTACCACGAGGTCAAGCGCGCTTGAGACGCTTACTCGCGCTCGGTAACGAGCAGCTCGATACCGCCGACGACATCGGCAATCAGGTTGTAGAGGAACGCCATGAAGACGGTCACGGCGGTCGCCACGATCGTGCCGGCGAGTCCGATAAGGAAGAACCAGCGCAAGATGAAGCCGCCGGTGATCGACACGTGGAAGTCGAGGTCTCGGAACAGCTTCTCGATGTTGGCGATGACACCGAACGCCTTCAGGAACGCGAAGATGATCGCCGTCGCCAGCATCATGATGAGCAGCATGCAGAAGTAGAACACCAGTGAGAACTTCAGGACGGCGCCCGGATCGATCTTCCGGACCGCCAGGCGCCCCCGCCGCAAGCGCCGGACTTGCACTGCCGACGTGGGCTCGCGTGTGAGCGCGCGCGTGGGAGCGCCGCCGATCGGCTCGGCTTGGCTGGTCTGAGGATCCTTTCCCGCTTGATCCACGATCACGACTGTATAGTGCCCCGGCGCGCGGAGCATCAACCTCGCTACTCGGCCTCTTCTTCGTCGGTCATGACCTTGGCCATCGCGACCAGCTCCTGTCCCGTCTCGAGCCGCATCACGCGGACGCCCGTCGTAGCCCTGCCCTGACGCGAGATGTCGCGACACGCGATGCGGATGACCTGCCCATCCGACGCGATAAGGAACATCTCGTTCTCGGGCCGGACGACGGCAGCGCCGGCGACGAACCCGCGTCGCGGTGTCAGCTCGACCGTCTTCACACCCTGCCCACCCCGATGGTGCCGGGGGTACTTGTTGAGCAGGGTCCGCTTGCCGTAGCCGGCGTCGGTGACGATGAGGACCTCGGCGTCGGGGTCGACGACGTCGAAGGCCTCGAGCCAGTCCTCGGCCTTGAACTTCATGCCGATCACGCCTTGGGCGTCCCGGCCCATCGGTCGGACCTCGCTCTCGCTGAAGATGATCGCCTGGCCTTTGCGGGACACCATGATCAGCTCGTTCTCACCCGACGTCGCGCGCACCTGCATCACTTCGTCGTCCTGCCGCAGCTTGATCGCGATGATGCCGTCGCGCCGCGACGAGTCGTACGCCTGGAACGCGGTCTTCTTGATCACGCCGCGCCTCGTCGCGATGACGAGGAACCGATGCGTCTCGTAGTCACGGGTGTCGATCACCGCTGCGATCGACTCGTCGCTCTGCAACGGCAGCAGGTTCCGGATCGAGATCCCGCGCGCGGTGCGATCCTTCTCGGGGATCTCGTGCGCCTTGATGCGGTACACCTTGCCGCGGTTGGAGAAGAACAGCACGTACGCGTGGTTCGACGTCGTCAGTAGGTGCGCGACGATGTCGTCTTGCTTCGGGCGCGCGCCTCTGATCCCCTTCCCCCCGCGCCCTTGCGTCCGGTACACGTTCGCAGGCACGCGCTTGATGTAGCCCGAGCGCGTGATCGTGACGACGACGTCGTCGTCGGCGATCAGATCCTCTATGTCGATGTCGCCCGAGTCGACCTGGATCTCGGTGCGCCGGGGCTGGGCGAACTTCTCCTTGATCTCGGAGAGTTCTTCCTTGATCAGCGCGAGGACCCTCTTCGGGTCCGCCAGGATCGCCTTGAACTCCTTGATCTGTGACTGGAGCTCGTCGTGCTCGTCCTGGATCTTCTGGCGCTCCAGCGCGGCCAGCCGGCGCAGCTGCATGTCGAGGATCGCGTTGGCCTGGATCTCGCTCAGGTGGAACTGCGCGATCAATCCTTGACGCGCTTCGTCGACGCTCGCCGAGTTGCGAATCAGCGTGATCACCGCGTCGAGGTTGTTCAGCGCGATGAGCAGCCCTTCCAACACATGCGCGCGCTCTTCGGCTCGGCGGAGGCGGTACTTCGTCCGGTTGGTGACGACCTCGATCTGGTGATCGATGTAGTGCCCGAGGATCTGCTGGATGTTCAGCACGCGCGGCTGCAGCCCGTCGACCAGCGCGAGCATGTTCACGGGGAAATTGTCCTGCAGCTGCGTGTGCTTGAAGAGGTTGTTGAGAACGACTTGGGGGATCGCATCCTTCGACAGCTCGATCACGAGCCGCACTTCCTTCTTGCTCTCGTTCCGAAGCGCGTTGTGCGTGGCCGGGATGCCGGTGACCACCTTGTTCTTCACCAAGGTCGCGATCTTTTCGAGCACCCTGTCCCCCGACACCATGTACGGCAGGTCGCTGACGACGATCCGCTGGCGGTCGCCGCGCACCTCTTCCACCGTGCAGTGCGCGCGCACCTTGATCGAGCCCCGTCCGGTCAGCAACGCGTCGTACACGCCCTGGCGGCCCATGATGATCCCGCCGTTGGGGAAGTCGGGACCCTTCACGTGCTCGAGCAGCTGCTCGGCAGTGATATCCGGGTTGTCGATCATCGCGATCGTCGCGTCGATCACCTCGCCGAGGTTGTGCGGCGGGATGTTCGTCGCCATGCCGACCGCGATGCCGGTCGAGCCGTTCACGAGCAGGTTCGGGAAGCGCGCCGGCAGAACGGATGGCTCGCGCTCCTCGCCGTCGTAGTTCGGGACGAGCTCGACGGTCTCTTCGTCGATGTCGCGGAGCAGCTCCATCGCGAGCGCCGCGAGGCGGCACTCCGTGTATCGCTGTGCGGCCGGCTTGTCGCCGTCGACCGAACCGAAGTTCCCGCGCCCGTCGACCAGCGTGGCGCGCATCGCGAAGTCCTGGGCCATGCGCGCGAGGGCGTCGTACACCGCGTCCGGCGAGTGGGGATGGTACTTACCGATCACGTCACCGACGACGCGCGCAGACTTGCGGTACGGGCTCGCCGGGCGTAGCCCGTTCTCGTTCATCGAGTGGAGGATGCGCCGGTGCACCGGCTTGAGGCCGTCGCGCACATCCGGAAGCGCGCGCCCGACGATCACGCTCATCGCGTAGTCGAGGTATGAGCGCTTTACCTCTTCTTCGATCTCGATCTGTTCGATGTTCTGTTCAAGTGGTACGTCAGGCATCTACTGTTTCCTCTTACGCGTCGACGAACGCGTCTTGCGCGTTCTCTTGGATGAACTCGCGGCGGCCTTCCACGTCTTCTCCCATCAGCACGCTGAAGATCTGGTCGGCCAACGCGGCGTCCTCGAGCTGTACGCGAATGAGCGTCCGCGTCTCGGGGTTCATCGTTGTTCCCCACAGCTCTTCGGCGAACATCTCGCCCAGGCCTTTGAAACGCGTCGGCGGCGTCGAGGGCTTCTTGCCCTTGGACGCAATCAGCTCGTCGCGTTCCTTGTCGCTGAAAACGTAGTGCACCTCGCTCGCGCCGAAGCGGATGGAGTACAGCGGCGGCTTCGCCGCATACACGTATCCGCCCTCGATCAGCGGCCGCATGTGCCGGAACAGGAACGTCAGGAGCAGTGTGCGGATGTGAGCGCCGTCGACGTCCGCGTCGGTCAGCATCACGATCTTCCCGTACCGGCGCTTCGCCATGTCCATCTCTTCGCCGATGCCGGTGCCGATCGCGTTGATCAGCGCGCGGATCTCTTGGTTCTCGAGCATCTTGTCCAGCCGAGCTTTCTCGACGTTCAGGATCTTGCCGCGGATCGGAAGGATCGCTTGCGTCTCGCGGCTGCGCGCGGCCTTGGCGCTGCCGCCTGCCGAGTCGCCCTCGACGATGAACAGCTCGGTCGCGTCGGGATCCCGCGACGAACAGTCGGCGAGCTTGCCGGGCAAGCCTCCGCCTTCGAACGCACCCTTTCGCGCGATGTCGCGCGCCTTCTTCGCGGCCTGGCGCGCCTGCGCCGCCGCGACGCCTTTGCGCGCGACCCTGTTCGCTTCGGTGGGGTGCTCCTCCAGCCAGTCCCGCAGCCGGTCGTTCACGACACGCTCGACGAACGAGCGAATCTCGGTGTTCCCGAGCTTCGTCTTCGTCTGGCCTTCGAACTGCGGCTCGCGCAGCTTCACGCTGACGATGGCGACGATCCCTTCCCGGATGTCTTCGCCCTGGAGGTTCTCGTCTTTTTCTTTCAGGTGGCCCTTTTCGCGCGCGTACCGGTTGACGACGTTCGTGAGCGCCTTCTTGAAGCCTTCCTCGTGCATCCCGCCTTCGTGGGTGTTGATCGTGTTCGCGAAGGAGTGCAGCGAGTCGTTGTAGGTCGTGTTCCACTGGATCGCGATGTCGGCCTCCCGGCCTTGCTCGCTCGCCTCGATATAGATGACCTTGTTGAGCGTCTCTCGGCCGGTGTTGAGCGCCTTGACGAAGTCGGCGATCCCGCCCGTCGCCTTCCAGGTCTGGACGGCCGCCGGCTCCTTGCGATGGTCGGTGAGGGTGATCGTCACCCCGCGCGTCAAGTACGCCAGCTCCTTGAGGCGCTGCGCGAGGATGTCGGCCTTGAACTCCAGCGTCTCTTCGAACATCTGCGCGTCCGGCCAGAACCGCACCGTCGTTCCGGTGCGCTTGGTCGGCTTGCCTTTGGTCGTCTTCTGCACCGCGCGGCCGCGCGCGAACGACGCGTGCCATACGAATCCGTCGCGGTGGACTTCCACCTCCAGCTTCGAGGACAGCGCGTTCACGACCGACACACCGACGCCGTGCAAGCCTCCCGAGACCTGGTAGCCGCCGCCGCCGAACTTCCCGCCGGCGTGCAGGACGGTCATGACGACCTCGAGCGCGGGTCGCTTGTCCTTGTTCCCGGGGATCGGGGTGACCGGGATGCCGGCGCCGTCGTCGCTGACGGCAACGCTCCCGTCGTCGTAGAGGTCGACGTCTATCTTGGTCGAGCGGCCCGCCAGCGCCTCGTCGATCGCGTTGTCGACGACCTCGTAGACGAGGTGGTGGAGGCCGCTGGATCCCGTCGTCCCGATGTACATCCCGGGCCGCTTGCGGACGGCTTCGAGACCTTCGAGGACCTGGATGTCTTTGCTCGTGTACTCGGCGCTTTTCGCCACGCTGCTCTCTCCTGTTCGCCGCCTCCGACCGGAGACCGGACGCCCCCTCTCCATCCCCGAAACGACCCACACCGATGCCCGGAAGGGGCTTGGTTTTCGTCGCCCGAAACCCAATCGTGAACGGGGAGGGGAAAGGGGTTTCCGTTCGCCTCATTGTAGCAGGTTAGAGGCCGTTTTTCGCCCTTCGGAGGGCTGCTCGAACGGGCAGTTTTCCGCACCCCGGACGAGCCGGGCGCGCGTGGTCGGTTCGGCCCCTAGCGAAGGGGTGGCCCGGCGCTCACGCGAACCTCGCGAACGACCCCTCCGCCGAGGTACGAATCGACCTTCTCGACGATCGAGCGGGCCAACAGCGTCAGCTCCGACGCCCACGCGGCCCCGTCGGCTTTGATCGACAGGACTCCGGCGCTGAGCGCCACCGGCGTGCTGCGCGCGGCAACATCCGGGCCGACCACTTCGGCCCATTCCTCGCGGAGCCTCCCGAACCGCATCCGCTCGTCCCACCCTCGCTTCGACACGAGGGAGTGAAGCAGGTCGCCGAGCGGCTGCGGGTCGCCTCCGGGTCGCTTCGGCATCTAGCGCAGCTCCCCGACGTCCACCGCGCGCGCGGCGAGCTGGGAGGGGATCTCCCGCGGGTCTGCGGCCGTCAGCACGATCTGCGAGCCGCCCGGGAGCGCACCGGCCATGCGTTCGCGGCGCTCAGGGTCGAGCGGCGTGAACGGATCGTCGAGCAGCAGCACCGGCTCGTCGCCGATCGAGTCCGTGACCGCGGCGTGCCCGCCGAGCACGAGCGCCAACGCCGCGAGCCAGCCCTCGCCGTGTGACGCGTGCGTGCGGGCCGGCATCCCGGCGATCTCGATCGAAAGGTCGTCCCGGTGTGGACCCACCAGCGTGACGCCGCGTACGAGCTCGTCGCTTCGGCGTTCGGCTAACCGCGAGCGCATCGACTGCGCCCACGCCTCCGGGTCGGCGCGTTCCGGCGGCTCGGGGACGTTCGGCGAGTAGGCAACTTCGAACGCCGAGCCACCGCCGACGGCTTGGTAGGCCTCGCGCGCGCGCGGCGCCAGCATCGCTACCGCCTTGGCGCGGCCGGCCGAGAGCTCCGCGCCCGGCGCGATCAACGCTTCATCCCAGGCCTCGATTCCGTCGATGCGCGCGCGCCCCGCAGCGTGATCGCGCAGCAGCGTGTTCCGCTGCCGGAGCGCGCGCTCGTACTCACGGATGATCCCGTGGTACCGGGGATGCAGCTGGATCAATATCTCGTCGGCGAACCGGCGGCGGTCGCTCGGATCCTCGCGAACGACGGCGATGCGTTCCGGCGCGAAGATGCTGGCCTTCAACACCCCGAGCACGTCCCGGCGGCGACCGACGGGGGCGCCGCCGAGCCGGGCGCGCGCCCTGCCCTTCGTCACGATCTCGAGCTCGATGCGCTCCGTCCGGCCGTTGCGCTCGACTTCCGCTCGCACGACCGCGGCGCTTTCGTCCTGCGTCACCAACGCGGCATCGGTGGATGTGCGGTGCGAACCGAGCGACGACGCGTACCAGGCGCCTTCGAGGATCGATGTCTTCCCCGACCCGTTCGGACCGATCAGGGCGGTGACACGGTCGTCAAAAGGCACCGTCAACGACTTCCACGAGCGGAACGTCACCAGCTCGATCGTGGCGAGCCGCATGTGCGCTAGATGCGAACCGGCATCACCAGGTAGAGGAACCCGCTCGCGTCTTCGGGCGCGCGCAACACGGCCGGCTTGAGGCCGTCGCGCGTCGACAGCGTGACTTCGGTTCCCTCGACCGCATTGATCCCGTCGAGCAGGTACGCCGGATTGAACGCGACGGTGAGCGGCTCGCCCTCGAACTTGCCGTCGACCTGTTCGGTCGCCTCTCCGAGATCCTGCGATCCCGCGCCGAGCTTCGCTCCGTCCGCCCCGAGATCGATCCGCACGGGCGCGCCCGACTGCGCGAGGATCCCGACGCGACGCACAGCCTCCGCGAAGCTCTCGCGCTCCAGCCGCAGCTGATTCGGAAGCTCTGCCGGAATCAGCTGGTTCCAGTTCGGGAACTCGCCCTCGATGAGGCGCGTCGTCAACCGCCGGCCGGCAACCGCGAACGACGCTTGCGACTCCCCGAGTGTGATCTCGATCTTGCCGTCGCCGTCGGACGCGCGCGCAGCTTCGGACAGCGCGCGCGCAGGGATGACCCGCTTGATCGCCGTCGACGGTCCGGCCCACGGGATCTCGCGCACGGCGAGGCGGTAGCTGTCGGTCGACACGAGCGTGATCTTGTCTCCCGTCGCGTCGACGAGCGTTCCGGTGAGGACGGGGCGCGCTTCGTCGTGCGACGCCGCGCGTGTGACCTGGCCCACCGCAACCGCGAAAACCGACGCGTCGAGCGTCCCCGACGGCGCCCCTTCCGGCGCAGCAAGGTTCGGGAAGTCCTCGAGCGCGAGCGCTCGCAACGTGAACTCGGCGGCCCCGCAGGTTAGCTTCGCTTGCCCCCCGGAGGACTCGATGCGCACCGCGCCTTCGGGCAAACTGCGCGCGATC
>Ga0066699_10000054_pt1 | contig 20330 bp, 24 predicted proteins | sample GraSoiAngelo_148_FD_66455 | JGI IMG/M metagenome (GOLD analysis project Ga0066699, IMG submission 66455) | Grasslands soil microbial communities from the Angelo Coastal Reserve, California, USA - 14_1009_09_20cm | ecosystem: Environmental > Terrestrial > Soil > Grasslands | place: USA... | reverse complement strand
CATCTCCTCAGCGGTTTCCCCCTTTGCTCGCAGTGCGATCAACAGCCCGGCGATCTGGACCGGGGTCGCTTCTCCTGCCATGACGCCATCCATCACGCCACGTGCCTGGTCGCGGGTCAAGGGACGGCCCCCAAGAAGATGCTCGATCGCCTCGGCCGGCGTCATCAACGCGGGTACTGGTAGGCGGCAGGCGTGGCCATCACGAGCATGGCCAGCATCATCTGGTAACAGGTCTTGAAATCGCCGGTTTCATATCGGACCGTCCGGCCGCCGGCGCGCTGCACCTGCGGAATCTGGACACTGAGATCCGCCATGCTCGCGTTCATCCAGTCAATCTCGAGCGTGAACGGCCCGCTCGGTCGATAAAGCGGCCGACTATCTCGCCGGCTGTAGGCAGCATGGGCGCTCTGCTCGATTCGACGGCAGGCTTCTACCGGGTGGAAGGACCGGGCTGCCTGGCGCCCGAGCGCTTCTTTGACCACGACCCCCTCGATGCCGGGCAGGTCGCGAGCGGCCTCCTCAACGGTGGTTCGATCACCGGTGATCAAGGCCGTTCTCACGCCGAACGAGCCGGCGAGCGCGGCGTTCAATGTTGCCTCGCTCTGTGGACGACCGTTGATGCGCACGGCGTAAATCGTCCTTCCACCGTAGGTGTGGTCCATGACCGCGCGCTCGCTTCCAACCGAGGCATGGTACCCGACGAAGAAGGCCACTTCAAACGTCGAATCGAGCCCGGCCCCCATCGAAAACGGCTTATCGGCACCGCTGATGACCTCGACGCCATCATCGAGCTCATCGAGCAGGAAATTGCGCATGTCACCATGCGAGTCGTTGACAACGATTCGATCGGCGCCTGCCCGCCTCGCTCCAGTTATGGCGGCGTTTGTCTCTGCGGTCATCAGGCGGCAGGAGCGTTCATACTCGGGCATGCCTCGCATCACCTGGTGGAGATGCACGATGCCGGCCATCCCTTCCATGTCCACCGAGATGAACACGCCGTTGCGCTCAGCGATGTGGTCCCCGGCCCCTTCCAAAGCGCTCACATTCTAGGGACGCGTGAATTGGGCAAACGTTTGGCACGAGCCATAATCCCAACCCGGAAAAAAGAAAGTGGGGTCCTAGTTCCGGGGGGCTTGGAACAGGAACCCCACGCCACAGTATAGGCAAGTGCGGTAGGCATTGCCAGCGGTTCTCATCCGTCTTTCATGGCGCAGCGCAGCCTCGAATCAATAGCGAGCGAGGCGGCGTAGACCGTCGGCAACCTTGTCGGGATTCAACATGAACGCGTGTTCGAGGCTGGTGCTGAATGGCATCGCCGGCACATCGGGACTGGCGATCCGCGTGACCGGAGCATCGAGGCTCGCAAAACACCGCTCGGCGAGCTCAGCAGCGATCTCGGCACCAAATCCGCCTGTTCGATTGGCCTCGTAGATGACGGCGAGCCTGCCCGTCTTTTCCACCGATCGCACGCAGGTCTCGATGTCCCATGGCCGCAGGGTGCGCAGATCGATGATCTCCACGTCGATCCGATCGCGACTGAGCAGCGCCGCCGCCTGGAGCGTCACGAGGCGCATGAAGCCATAGGTGATCGCAGTCAGGTCGCCGCCGGGCCGGACCACCGTCGCAACCCCTAACGGAAGCAGGGCGGCCTCGCCTTCCGGCAGCTCCTGCCGCGCCCCGCGATACAGCTTTTTGGGCTCGAGGAAGATCACCGGGTCCGGGTCGCGGATCGCCGCTTTGAGCAAACCCTTGGCATCGGCCGGGGTCGATGGCAGCACCACCTTCAGGCCTGGAACATGGCAGTAAAACGCCTCCGGGGATTGCGAGTGATAGAGCGCACCTCGCACCCCGCCGCCGGTCGGCGCGCGAATCACCAACGGGCACGAGAAGTCGCCGTTTGACCGATAACGGACCCGCGCGATCTCGTTGACGATCTGGTTGAAGGCGGGATAGCTGTAATCGGCGAACTGCATCTCGGCCACCGGGCGGTAGTCCTCAAGGGCAAGCCCCTGCGCGACGCCGGCGATGCTCGATTCGGCCAGCGGTGTGTCGAGCACGCGATCTTCACCGAACCGCTGCTGCAAGCCCTCCGTGGCCTTGAAAACGCCTCCCTTTCGCCCGACGTCCTCGCCCAGGACACAAACCCGGGGATCACGCTCCATCTCTTCCAGGAGCGCCTCACGAATTGCCTGGACCAGGTTGCGCTCAGCCATCGGCATACACGTGGCGGGCCAGGGATGCCGGATCGGGATCGGGGGCCGCCTCCGCTGCCTCGGTGGCACGCTCCACTTCGCGGCTGACCTCCTCCCCTACGCGACGGTCACCCTCCGGGGTGAGCCAGCCGCGATCGATCAGGGCGTCTCGCATCCGCGGGATCGGATCGCGCGCCGCCTCCGCAGCGAGCTCATCAGCATCCCGGTAGGCACGCTGATCGTCGTCCGTGGAATGCGACTGCAGCCGCAGCACATCGGCCTCGATGAGCGTCGGCCCTTCACCCGCTCGAGCACGGCTCGCCGCCTGAGCCACGACGCGATAGACCTCGAAGAAGTCATCACCGGAAACTCTCACCCCGGGGATGCCGTAGGCCCCTGCCCGCTCCGCGACGCCTGGGCCCGCGACCTGCAGTCGCTGCGGCACCGAAATCGCCCAGTGATTGTTTTCGCAGAAAAAGATCACCGGGCATCGATGGATCGCGGCGAAGTTCATGCCCTCGTGAAAGTCGCCCTGGCTCGTGGCGCCCTCGCCGAAGCTCACGAAACACAGGCCTCCCTCCCCTCTCCATTTCAGCGCCAGGCCGATGCCCGCCGCCTTCGGGATCTGCGGGCCCACGGTGCTCGAGCCGATGATCACGCCGCGGCGCCGGCTTCCGAAATTCCCCGGCGTTTGCCGGCCACCGCTCGACGGATCCGAGGCGCGGGCGAACGCCGAAAGCATCAATTCCTCGGGCGTGAATCCGCACGCCAGCGCCGCAGCGAAGTTGCGGTAGTAGAGGCAGAAGCGATCGCGCCCCGGCTCCAGCGCGGTGATCGCCGCCACCTGCGCGACTTCGTGTCCGCGTGGCGAAATGATGAAGGCGAGCTTGCCGGCGCGGTTGAGGACGAAGCGTCGATCGTCGAGCGCTCGGGCGCGAAGCACCGTGCGATAGGCGTCCAGTACTCGCTCCGGCGTCAGCGATCGATCGTCGGTCGGCAACCGAGAAACTCTAGCTAAGCGTGCGGCCGCACGACGCCAATGCCGAGCCCATCGCCGACCGGCACGATCGTCGCTTCCAGCTGCTCCTCATGCAAAAACCGCTGGTCGAAGGCGCGCAACGCGTCAGTGTCTTCATCGTGCTCGCCGGCGGCAATGCGGCCGCTCCAGAGGACGTTGTCAACCGTGATCACGCCGCCGGGAGCCATCTTCGGCAAAAGCGCCTCGAGGTAGGCGGTGTACTCGGGCTTGAGGGCGTCGATGAAAGCGAACTCGATGCCAGGCGCCAGCCGCGGAATGACCCGCAGCGCCGGCTCATTGGTCACCCGCACCCGATCGGTCACTCCCGCGCGAAGCCAGTAGCGGCGCGCCCGATCGGTACGCGCCCGGTCGGGATCGATCGTGTCGATTCGACCACCGGCAGGCAGGGCGCTCGCCATCCAGAGCGTCGAAAACCCGATCGCGGTCCCGATCTCGAGCACTCGCTTCGGCGCAAGTGCCAGTACCAGCACCCGGAGCAGCCGGCCACTTGCCGGGCTGACAATTGGAATCCCTTCTTTGCGCCCGGCGGCGAGCATCTCCGCAAGCACCGCATCGACCGGTGCATGGACCTGGTCGAGGTAGTCGACATCTCGGTCAGTGAAGGACATGGACGCCTTCGCTGACCGGAAAGTGCTGGAGCGGACCGTGCCCATGGCCAAGCCCCGGTGCATTGTTCAACGCCGTCGAGACATAGCGGCGTGCCTCGCCGACCGCCGCCGGCACGCTGAGGCCTCGCGCCAATCCCGCGGTGATCGCCGCCGAGAAAGTACAGCCCGTCCCGTGCGTCTGCGTGGTCGAAACGCGCGGGGCCGCGAACTCGCTGATGCCATCCCGATCGATCAGCAGGTCCACCACCGGGTCAGCCAGGTCGTGCCCACCCTTCACGACCACCGCGTCGGCGCCGAAGGACAGGATGCGGCGCGCCGCCGCGATCCGATCATCGACCGTCCGGATCCTGATCGAGGCCAGCACCTCCGCTTCCGGGATGTTCGGCGTGACCACCCGAGCCAGCGGCAGCAAGTACCGACGCAGCGCATCGACGGCGTCCGGCCGCAGCAATCGATCGCCGCTCTTGGCGACCATCACCGGGTCGATCACCAGCTGGCCCAGGCCGTGCTGCCGGATTCCCTGGGCAACCACCTCGATAATCGCAGCGCTCGACAGCATCCCGGTCTTGAGCGCGGCGATGGAAAAGTCCTCGGCAACCGCGTCGAGCTGTGCCGCGACGATCGTGGGCTCGATTTCTTCAACCGCGCGGACGCCGATCGTGTTCTGCGCGGTGACCGCCGTGATCACCGTCAGCCCGTAGACGCCGAACGAGGCAAACGTCTTGAGGTCTGCCTGGATTCCGGCGCCCGCGCCCGAATCAGAGCCTGCGATGGTCAAGGCTACCGGGATTGCCACCGACGCCCCAGCACGAGATATGCGCCGCCGCCGACGAGCGCGCCGACGTAGCCCGAAATATCGGTGTTGTGCAGCAGGTGCAGTGCCAGCGGGCTCTGCCATAAGTTGGAGTCGACGAACGGAATCGCGGCGAGCAGCCCAATCAGCCAGGCGAGGACGGCGCGCCATTTCACCGAGGTGACTAAGCCGGTTGCCCGGCGGAAGACGAACATGTCGACCAGGACGACCGCCGCCCACGACGGCACCCACAAATAGGTGATCAGCAGGAAATTCGTGTACGCGACATTGAAGCTCGAGACGAAGAGCGCGAAGTAGGCCAGGGTCCCGCCGATCAACCCGCAGCCGAGCGCCGCCGCCCACCGCGGCAACCGCAGGTTGAGCGCCAGCCCCGAGAGACCGGCGGTATAGACGTCCAGGTAATTGGCCCAGATCTCGCCGGCGGCGATGAAGAGCAGGAACGGCACCACGACGACGAGCGGCGCGCGCGAGGAAATCAGCGCCAGCAGGTTGCCTCCGCCCCTGGGATCGATACTGCCAAGCAGCACGCCGAGGGAGCCGAACAGGAACATCGATAGGGCCGTGCCCGCCGCCACCCATCCCACGACCGATCGCGCGCTGAGGCGCGAGGGCAGATAGCGTGAATAGTCAGAGGCGAAGCTGAACCACGAGGCAATCAGGGCAAAGACGACGCTGGTCCCCAGCACCCAGGCCGCCACATGATCGGCACCGGAGACGGTCGCCGGCAATCCCCACTTGACCTGCGGGATCAGGCTGAGACCGAGGATGGCGCAGAAGATCACGAAGACGATCGCCCCGTATTTTTCGAAAACCGCGATCGTCTGATGACCGTAGACCGCGACGAGCACGGACAGCACGACGACCACCAGGAGCGCGAGGCCATTGAGCAGCGTCCCCTGCGGAATCCCGGCAAGGTGCCCCAGCTGGACGACCGCCTGGGCAGCGATCACGCAGTCGACGGCAAACCAGCCCACAGCCAGGAACAGCGTGAAGAAGGCACCGGGGTAGGCCCCGCGGAGTCCGAACGTCCGGCGCGCCGCGACCACCTGCGTCGTGCCAAAGCGGGGCCCGGCGACGCTCAGCAGGCCATGCAGCGTTGCCGCCAGGAGCGACCCGACGGCCACCGCGACCAGCGAGTCGGCCACGCCGAGGCCGAAGCCGATCAACAGCGCCCCGGTGATCAGGGAGACGAAATTCGCAAAGGCGGCCACCCAGAGCCAGCCAACGTCGCGAGGCGATCCCTTGCGCTCAGCCGCCGGGATGGGGTCGATCCCGTGGGTTTCGACCCGGAGAAATTCGTCAGCCCGAGCAGCCAGCTCGACGGGCGGGCGATCGACGATGCTCACATGTCCCTCCGCTGGCATTACCCAGATCAGGTTCGAAGGGTTGGTGGAGCGATCCACCTCTCAGCGCGCCTTGCGCACCCCTGCAACGATTCTATTACCAGTATCGCTCTTCGTTCCAGGGATCGGCGCTGTTGTTGTAGCCGTTGACCTCCCAGAAACCGAGGCGGTCATGCTCGACCCACTCGAGCCCTTCTAGCCACTTCGCGCTCTTCCACGCGTAGCGCTTGGGCACCACCAGTCGCAATGGGCCGCCGTGATCGGGTGTCAGCTCGGCGCCGTCGTGCCGGTAGGCGATCAGGACGTCATCGTCGGCCAGCACCTCGATCGGCAGGCTCGTCGTGTATCCCGCGTCGCAGTGGGCGATCACGAACCTGGCCGTTGGCCGCGGCTGCACCAGGCCAACCAGGTCCTTGAAGCCGACGCCTTCCCAGTGATTGTCGAGCCGGCTCCAGGTCGTGACGCAGTGCATATCCGCCGTGATCGTCGTCGAGGGCAGCTTGCGCACCTCGTCCCAGCTGAGGGTCGCGGGGGCTGCCACGTCGCCATACAGGCGCAGGCGCCAGCGCGTCATGTCGTAACGTGGCGGGCCGCCGTACGAGAGCACCGGCCACTTCTGCGTCAACACCTGTCCCGGCGGCAACCGATGGGGATCGTTGACCACCCGCGGGTCTTGCTCGCGATCACGGCGGAATAACACGGCGTCAGCCTTCCGGGGCCGGCGGGCGCCTCAGCTCTTTCCGAAACTGGTCGAAGGCATCGACGACGACGTCGCTCACGCCGTAGACGCTGAGCACGCGGTCCAGGGCGCTCTGAACGTCTGCTTCCGGCACCAGGTCGGTCTGGACCTGGTACCACGGGACGACCCCGCCTTCCGCCGTTTTCCAGCAGCCGTCTTCGAAGGTTACGGGCACGAACCCATGCTGATCGTCGGGACCCCCGGCCATGTCTTTCCTAATCTATATCGGCGCCAATGGCTCTGCTCGCCAGCACTTCGATTTCCAGCTGCCACGAGTGCGTGGCAACGCTGACCTTGCCGCTGGCGCTGTTTCTCCTCCTGTCGCAAACCACCGTTGGCGGCATCGGGACCGTGGCGTACCTGCGCGCAACCGGCGGCCTGACCCAGGGCTTTTTGAAATTCGTCGCCGTGACGTATGCCGTGCTGGGGGCGCTGGGGCTGCTCGTCGTTTGGGCGGGGCCGCCCGCCAGCTATCGGCGTCTCTTCTCCATTGAGCAGCCCGCTGCCGGGAGTCTTGTCTTCCTGCAGGGCCTGCTCGTCATCGCCCTGGTCACCCAGGCCGTGCTGATCTGGCGCCGTCGAGACCCGATGCTGACCGGATGGCTATTCACGCTGGGAACGGCCGGTCTGGTGCTCGCCGCGACGGCGATTGCGTTCCTGCCGCTGGCAGGTTCCGTGCTGGCGGGGGCGGCGCTGGTGCTGGCAATCCTGGTCTCCGCCCTGGTCCTCGGGGCCGCTACGACAGGCATGCTGCTCGGTCACTGGTACCTCGTCACCCCGGCGTTAACCAACCGGCCGTTGCTCCGAGCGATCGTCGTGCTGGTCATCGGGCTGCTGCTGCAGGCGCTGGTTTTCCCGCTTGCGCTCGGTGGGCTCCACAACGGCCTGCGCTCGCCGGCGGCAGCTTTCGGGTTGGCTCCTGTCCTCTCCTGGCTGTGGCTTCTGGGGGCGGTGATCCTGCCCTTGTTGGCGGCGGCGCCCGCCTTCGCCACCTGTCGCCTTCGCTCCTTCATGTCGACCACCGGCTTGCTCTACCTGGCCATGATTGCGCTGCTGCCCGGTCAGTTGCTCGGGCAGCTGCTGTTCTTCGTCGCCGCCTCCGCCTGATAGTCCCGGTTTTGACTTAAGCGACAGCCCGGGCGTCAGCTTTCTCGGACGGCGAACGGCTTGGATGAGTCCGGGTGCGGCCCCTAGAATCCCGCAACGCGCATCAGACCACAAGGGGGATTCTGAATGTCACGTTCCGTCACAAAACTCGCCTTGGCCGTCAGCGTGCCGATGATCACCCTGGCGACGCTCAGCGTGCTGGGCTCACATCCGAAGCATGCGAGCGTACCTGGGAGCGCTGCCCAGGCGGTCCGCTATCTCGCGCCGGGGCATACGGCGCCGAACGTCCGCCACCTGGCGCAGGTGGCGCCAACGCCCATCCCGGTCGCGGCCGCCCCCGTCGCGGCCCCTCCAGCGCCAGCCGCAGTCGCCCAGCGGCCGGTTGCGCCCCGGCCCGCCCGGAAGCCATTGCCGCCGCCTGTGAGCGGTGTCGGTGGCGCCGCCGGAGCCGAGTTCAGCATGGTCAATCAGGACCGGGCGGCCAATGGCGTTGCCGGCGTTGCCTGGAGCGCCTCCCTGGCTCGGGTCGCCCAGTATCGCGCCCAGGACATGCTTAACCGAAACTACTTCTCGCACTACGATCCGGCCACCGGTCAGCTCGCCTTCGTCCAGCTGATGCGGCTCTGGGGCATCCCGTACACCACCGCCGGTGAGAACATCGCGTGGTCAACCAACCCCTCGATGGCGGGGATCAACACCATGTTCATGAACTCCCCCGAGCACCGAGCCAACATCTTGAAGGCGGGGTACCATCGAGTGGGGATCGGCGTCGCCAGCAACGGCGCCAAGGTGATGGTCGTCGAGGTCTTCTCCAACTAGGGCGAACGGAATTTCCCACGCGCTCCCTGGGTTACTCTAAGTACGAAAGGGAATTCAACAAGGGAGATTCATGAGTAAAGCAGTCCACGTCACAACCGCCAATTTTGAAGACCAGGTGTTACTTGCCGATCAGCCGGTGATCGTCGACTTCTACGCCGACTGGTGCGGGCCCTGCAAGATGCTTTCGCCGGTGCTGGAGCAGCTGGCGATCGACCATACCGAGGTCAAAATCGCCAAAGTCAACGTCGACGAAGAGCCGGCGCTGGCGGAGCGTTACCGCGTGCGAGGGATCCCGTACGTCGCCCTCTTCAGGGACGGCAAACTGGCATCGCAGGTGGTTGGCTACAAGCCCAAGGCGGCGCTCGAAGCCGACCTCGGCCTCAACGGCAAGAAGGCTTAGCCAGCTCGTCGAGGCGCGCATTCGTCGCACGGACAAATAGCGCGTAGGAAGCGAAGGCCGTAAATGCCGGTATCATGGCCGTCCTTCCAGTAGGGACGAATGCCGAAGAGGCCGACCGCCTCCATCCGGTCGAGCTCGACTTGATCGTCGGTGAGATTGGTGGTGGTCGACAGCCGGCCGGGCAGGCCAGCCTCTCCGGCGCATTCGGCGCAGGGACAGTTCCAGCGCAGCAGTTCGAAGTCGTACGCCGACTGGTGGCCGTCGGCCCACTGAATCGTGAGCAGCCGCCGCGCCCGATCCGCCAGGATATCGAGCGGCTCTTCCCGATCGGCGGGGTCGGTCGCGGTCGACTCGACGGCCTGGTTAGGCGGCTTCGTCGTCGCCTGGCTCGAGGGTCAGATCGAGGTCCTGCCAGTTCGGGACCCGCCGCAGCTCGGCCAGCCGAAGCATCACGCGCCCTTGCGCCTCGAAGAGGGCGTCGTGCACGGCGTTCAGCTCGGCCGGGGTGCCGGCGTCGATCCGGCGTACGCGCTCGGCGAGCTCGGCATCGTGCCGATCGGCAAAGCCGACCACCAATTCGAGGATGTCATCGGGAACCTCCCGTTCCTCGACCAGCCGCAACTCCTCCAGCCGTGCCAGGATGCCGTCGAGCGCGGCCATCTCCGAGTAGGCGAGGCGAACCGGGGCGTGGGTGAGCTCGGCTTCCGCCGCCGCTTCCGACATGGCGCGGACGGCCGACTCGTAGTGCCGAGGCGCCTCCCTTGCGATTGTCATGCCTTGAACCACTGATTACTCCCTGTGAACGCCCATCGACGGGCTTATCACTTCTACCCTGCCCAATTCCCTAAATAAACAGAACAAGGGCGGAAATCCGCCCCTCTTTTATGGGGAAACCTGACTACAACAGTATAGATTCGAACTTGAAATGCGTCAATCGGGTCGACGCCCTAGCCAGTCTTGGACTCTCGGGAAAATCCTGGTGTCTGCCCGCGACGCTTTTCCCGCCGGAGATAGAGCCGATCCGGGCCGCCGGCAGGGCCGGGCGGCAGGATGGTAAAGAGCTCGAAGCCGTCTTCGCTGAGTTGGTTAGCTTCCTCGACCGTCTGTACGACTTTGTACTCGAACGCCATCTCAGCCAGGTAAGCATAGCGGGGTCGGGCCCTTGCCAGGCTGGACTTCGATCAGGCCAGCGCACCCATCATCCGGATCGCGCCCCCCGCGCCGCCGATGACCGCGGTGCGCGCCATCCCCAGGAAGATCCCGTGTTCCAGCACGCCGGGGATCGTTTCCAACATCGCCGCAAGCTGCTCGTCGACGCGGGGAAACGCCGAGTCGAGCACCAGGTTTTGATTGTCCGTCCGGAATGGCTCTAGCCCCGCCATGCGAAGGGTCGGCCGGCCGCCGAGGGATTCGATCGATCGACCGGTCATTCGCCAGAGAAACGGCAGAACCTCGATCGGAACGGGGCTTCGACCCAGTCGGTCCACCAGCTTGCTCTCGTCCGCGATCAGCAGGAAGCGCTGGCTGGCATGGGCGACGATCTTCTCGCGCAACAACGCCCCACCTCGACCCTTGATGCAATTGAGGCGGGGATCGATCTCGTCCGCGCCGTCAACGGCGAGGTCGAGCGGCTGGTCGAGGTCGTCAACGAGTTCGATGCCGCCCGCCTCAGCCTGGTGATGGCTTTCCCGAGAGGTCACGACCGCCCGGATTCGAAGTCCAGCCCGCACGCGAGTGGCCAGCGCATCGATGAAGTACCGTGCGGTGCTTCCGGTGCCGAGCCCGATGACCATCCCCGGCCGGACGAAATCGAGCGCGCGCACGGCCGCGGCCCGCTTCTGCTCCTCCACTTGCGCCGCGCCGGCTTCCATTTACTTGATAGAGACGATGTCAGGTAGAATCAGGCGAATGGACCGGTTGATGGCCAGCCTTCCGGGCCGCGTCGTTGCGAAATTCATGGAAGACCAGGCGCCGAACTGGGCCGCCTTGATTGCCTGGAACGCGCTTTTCGCCATGTTCCCGATCGTCCTTTTCGTGGCGGCAGTTCTCGGTTTCGCGCTGCGCATCTTCGGCCAGGCCAATGCCCAGGTCTACAGCATTATCTTCAGCGCGATCCCGACCGGGAGCAAGGACCAGAGCGAGATGCTCAAGGCCGTCAGTGGGGTCAAAAGCGCCAGCGGCGTCTTGTTCATCGTCGGGCTGGTCGGCCTGCTCTGGGGCGGCTCGGCGCTGTTCGGCACCATGGAACAAGCCTTCGCCGTCATCTATCACACCAAGCCCCGCGACTTCATCCGCCAGAAGCTTATTTCCTTTGGCATGGTCGTGCTCTTCACGCTGCTGGTCGGCGTGGCTGTGGCAACCTCGGCGCTGCTGCCGGCGCTGAAACATATCCCGAATGTGCCGCCGCTGCTGTACTCCGGCGTGGCGGCCGCCATCTTGCAGGCGGTGCTCGGGGTTGTGGCCGGCTTCCTCCTCTTCATGACCATCTTCTATGTCGTGCCCAACCGCAAGCAGGAGGTCAGGAAGGTCATTCCAGGTGCCGTGGTCAGCGGCATCCTGTTCGAGGCGATCAGCCTGCTGTTCCCGCTCTACCTCACGTTGAACAAAGGGATCAATCAATATGGCGCCACCTTCGGGCTGCTCTTCGTCCTGATGACGTTCTTCCTGTTCATCGGGCTGATCACGATGGTCGGGGTTGAGGTCAACAGCGTGATCTATCCGGTCGAGGTGGAGCAGCCGGCGCGGGGCCAGACGGTCACCGCGGCGCCAAAAACCGCCAAGGAGGCGGATCGCCGCGGAACGCCGACGATGGTGCCTTCGTCGAACGGGTCGGCTGGTCCCGTCCGCTCTGGCATCAAGGCGAGGACCGCCCTGCTGATGGCCGTTGGCGCTTCGGTCGTCGGTCTGCTCCTCGGCCGTCGCAGCGCAAGCGCCGATTGAGTCCGCTGCGATCCAAGCGGCTCTAAAATTGACCCGTGGCCGTTGAGAGCGCCCTGTCCCCGCGCCCGGCATCGGCGCGCGAGGCATCGCCAGGCAGGGCCTGGTGGATCGAGCCGGCGCTTACTGTCATTTGCTACAGCGCCTTCGTCATCTACGCCACCTGGTCAGTGTTTGACCAGGTCAACGTCGTCTTCTATCCCTACGTCTCGCCATTCTTTTCGCTCTGGTTGGGCTTCGGCCTCATCCGAGTTCCGATTATTGGCATCCTGCTTCCAATTCTTGCGGCCGTGCCCCTTGGCCTCCGCGGCAGCTGCTACTACTACCGAAAGTCCTATTTTCGTTCGTTCTTCTGGGACCCCCCCGCCTGCGCGATCCAGGAACTGAAGCGCGGACGCTACCGCGGTGAGACCCGGTTCCCCTGGGTGTTGAACAACTATCACCGCTACTTCCTCATCCTAAGTCTGATCACGTTGGTCTTTTTGTGGGCTGACGTCGTTCGCGCGTTCACCTATCAGGGGAGCTTTTTCATCGGCCTCGGCTCGGTCTTCATGCTGGTGAACGTCATCTTGCTCAGCCTGTACACGCTCACCTGCCACTCGTTCCGTTACCTGATGGGCGGCCGCATCGACGCCTTCTCGCGGGTGCGCTTCGGCCGCGCCTGGCATCGGATCGCCATGCTGCTGAACTACGCCAATCCGCGGCATGGCTTTTACGCCTGGGTCAGCATGTTCTCCGTGGCGCTGACCGACGTCTACATTCGGCTGCTGATGGCCGGTGTCATCCACGAACCGAGGATCATCTTCTGATGGAAGACTTCACCACGCTGACGACCGACGTCCTGGTCATCGGCGCCGGCGGGGCCGGCTTGCGGGCCGCCATCGAGGCCGCTGCATCGGGAGCCCGCGTTGACATCGTCTGCAAGTCGCTGCTAGGCAAGGCCCATACCGTCATGGCCGAGGGCGGCATCGCCGCGGCGCTGGGCAACGTCGACTCCGAAGACAACTGGCAGGTGCATTTTCAGGACACGATGCGCGGCGGCCAGATGATCAACAACTGGCGCATGGCCCAGCTGCACGCCCAGGAATCGCCCGACCGTGTCTATGAGCTCGAGACGTATGGCGCCCTTTTTGACCGGACGCCGGATGGTCGGGTGATGCAGCGCGCCTTCGGGGCCCACACCTATAAGCGCCTCTGTCACGTCGGGGACCGAACCGGCCTGGAGATGATCCGCAGCCTGCAGGACCGCGTCGTCCAGCTCGGCATCACGGTTCACATGGAATGGACGCTGACCCGGCTCCTCAAGGAGGGTGAGCGCGTGGTCGGCGCCTTCGGCTACAACCGCGTCGACGGGTCATTCGTCGCCTTTCGGGCGAAGGCGGTGATTCTCGCGACCGGCGGCTGGGGTCGCATCTACAAGGTGACGTCGAATTCCTGGGAGGGAACCGGCGACGGCGTCGGCATGGGATTTGAAGCCGGCGCCGAGGTGCTCGACCCCGAGATGGTCCAGTTCCACCCCACGGGCATGGTCTGGCCACCGGGTGTCCGCGGCATCCTGGTCACCGAAGCCGTCCGAGGCGAAGGCGGATATCTCAAGAACAGCGAAAACAAGCGCTTCATGCTCGAGTACGACCCAAAGAAGAAAGAGCTGTCGTCACGCGACGTCGTCGCCAGATCCATCTACAAGGAAGTCGAGGCCGGACGCGGCACGCCGCATGGCGGCGCCTGGCTCGACGTGACGCATCTGGGCGCCGAAACGATCAAGAAGAAGCTGCCCTCCATGTACGAGCAGTTTCTCCGGCTGGCTGACATCGACATCACCAAGGCGTCGATGGAAGTGGCTCCGACGATCCACTACGCGATGGGCGGCCTGCGCGTGGAGCCCGAGACCGGCGAGACGACTCTACCCGGATTGTTTGCGGCGGGTGAGGTCGCCGCCGGCTTGCATGGATCGAACCGGCTCGGCGGCAATTCGCTATCAGACCTGCTGGTCTTCGGCCGCCGGGCGGGCGGCGCGGCCGGCGCATACGCCCGCAACATCGGTCTCGGACGGCTCGACGAGCGGCTGATCAATCAGGAACAGCAGACGCTGCTCCTGCCGTTCAGCGGCGAGGGTACGGAGAATCCGTACCTACTTCAGCAGGCTCTGCAGCAGGCGATGCAGGACGGTGCCGGGCTTGCCCGTGATGAGAAAGGACTCAAGGGATGCCTCAACACCGTGCTCGAGCTACGTCAGCGCGCGGCGCGCATCCACGCGCCAGGATCGCGCCGGTACAACCCGGGCTGGCACACGGCGCGCGACCTGCGGTTCATGCTGACGATCGCCGAATGTATCGTCCGGGCCGCGATCGAGCGCCGCGAGAGCCGAGGCGCCCACTGGCGGCTCGATTATCTCGAGAAAGACCCGGCGCTCGGAAAGGTCAACTTCATCGCGTACAGCGACGCAGGAACGGTCAAGCTCAAGCAGCGTCCGGTGCCGCAGATGCCTCCGGAGCTGGCCGGGCTCTTCGACGATGCGGCGTCGCCAGGCGCACTAAAGTCTTCAAGCACTGCGGCGCCGGAAGCGAAACGGATTCCGGCGTGAGCACTGCGGCGAAGACGAGACCCGGCGCGGATGAGGCGACGGCCGCCTCGAACAACGGAAAGATCGTGCTGCAGGTCTTCCGTGGCGACCCGTCGGGCGGCGGTGAGGAGCGTTTCGAAGTGCCCGCCGTCGAGGGCATGGTCGTGCTCGACGCCATCCATTACATCCAGGCCAACTTCGCGAACGATCTTGCCTGCCGCTGGAACTGCAAGGCGGCCAAGTGTGGCTCGTGTAGCGCCGAGATCAACGGCAGGCCGCGGCTCATGTGTAAGACCCGAGTGGACGAATTCGTCAACCAGGAGATCCATGTCGCGCCCATGAGAACGTTTCCGTTGATCAAAGACCTGGTAACCGACGTTTCCTGGAACTACGAGGTCAACAAGCAGATCCCGGGCTTTACGCCCGCGGCCAATGAATCAGTCCCCTATCGCATGCGGCAAGAAGACGTCGACCGGCTATACGAGTACCGGAAGTGCATCGAGTGCTTCCTCTGCCAGGATGTCTGCCACGTGCTGCGCAATCATGACGACAAATCCGTCTACTATGGCCCCCGCTACATGGTCCGCATCGCGGCTCTCGAGATGCATCCGCTCGACACCAAGCGGCGAAGCGGTCTTTTACATGGCGCCGCCGGCGTCGGCATGTGCAACATCACCAAGTGCTGCCAGGAGGTCTGCCCGGAGCACATCAAGATCACCGACAATGCCATCATCCCGCTGAAAGAGAGGACGGCAACCGACATGTACGATCCGATCGCTCGAGTAGCGCGCAAGCTTCGACCGCGTCACGAGCCGGCCGGAACCGACGGTTCGCCGGATGGCCTCGCGGGCACGCGGCTGCCCCAGCGCTTTGCCGTCAAGGACGTCGTGCGGCTCAAGTCTGGCGGCCGGCCGTTCGCACGCGTCGGCGCTGTGCGCCAGGACGGCAAGCTGGAGGTCTGGGTGCTGAAGATGCGCGGCACGCAGCAGCACTGGAAAGGGCCGAAAGTCATCAATACCAGCGACGTAACGAATAACTACGGGCCGCTAGACGACGTTGGCATCGGCAGCAAGCTCTTCGAGCAGCAGCTGATGCAACACAGCGAGCACGGCGAGTAGCCGCGCTGGCTTGCCGCGCGATGACATCCTCGATTATGGGCCCGCCGGCGCACTGATGCCGCTGCGCCAGCACAACGCGTGCAGGTAACCCAGTCGGACAAAATATCCTAAGTAGTAAGGTTCTCGGGCGATGTAAGTCGCCATGAGGTATTAAGGCGAGCCGATTGCAGTCGGACCCCGGTTACCTTGGACCTTAGAAGCGCGTGATCCCCAGTCAAAAATCGGTGTTGACAGTGTCGCCAATGCCCGCCAACTGTTAGCGATTCGGGTTGCGGGCGTCCGCATCACTGCAGCGATAGTTGCTAGCTGAGCCGTTTGCTGTACCAAGGAATCGGTTGCAGCAAGAGACTCTTTGGTGATGTCGGCCAGCCTTACCAAGGTCTCCGGAAACTGGCCAGCCTCGCTGATCAACTGTGGCTCCAATTCCAGGCGGTCGAGCAGGTACGACACTCCCTTATCGACTTTGGAAATATCGTCGCGATATCGGCCAACGAGGTCTTCTGATTGCCCTGCCAATTTACTCAGCTTAGAAGCGAACCGCCCTAGGATTGCCAGTCGCCTTCCGGCAACCTGACCGCCGCTCGCGTCGCTCGCTTTAATGTCTTCCGTACCTTTTACCGCTAATGCCGCCACCTGCCCAAGGAGGCCCGTCATCTCCTCTAAAATTCCGGTCACTCGAGGCACAGCTTCTTCCATCTCTGCAAGAAGGTCCAAGAAGCCCGGTTCGTCGGAGATCACTGCTTCGTTTTGGGCAGTGTCTGATTCTACGGTTGCGCCTCGACTGGATGCCGTTTCTTGCAGTATCCGAGTCGCAGTGACTCGATCGCAGCCATCTTTGAGAGCTGCGCCTAGGGCCTCTTCCAGACGCTTTCGACCGTCAATGTACCCAATCTCTGACCGCACGAATGGGATTGTTCTGATCCAGCCAACATCAAACGGCAGGCTGCCCCACCCACTTATTGGAATGACGCACTTGCCGACAGCATGGCGCAGCGCCAATTCGTACAGCACATTAGGGTTAGCCTTCGAGAGATCAGCGATCACCAGATCGTAGTCTCTAATGGCGACTAGTACTTGTTCGGGAACTTCTCCCGGTCTGTGCATGCGATCCGCCCTAACGGGCGTAATGCCATAACGCACACATGCTGGCTCAATGATCTTGCTCAAAACCTGAAGGGCTTCCTCGTATCTGGTTCGAGGCTCCGTATCAATAGGAGCATGTTCGTCGCCAATCGGCCCGATGACGAGACAACTCGGTGCTTCAGGGAGCCTATCGCGCTCCATCGTGATCATCATACGTAGCAGCTGGTCACCACGGCGCTTACACGCTGCTCCCGGGGCTGTGAGCGGACGGCACGTTATGAAGGCGCTCAACACTAGGCAACTTGAGGACTTGGTATGGTCGCCGCTCGGCCTCGCAGAGTTAGACTGAGCCGGAAAGTTGCGGTGGTCGGCGCACGCGAGGGAGCTCCGGATGGAGCGTTTCTACGCAGATTAATTTGAGGGCGCTGGATATCGCCCGCCGACATTACTGACTATCGATTCAGGCTATTCGAAGCAAGTTACGAGCAATCGGAGCGATGACATTGAAAGGGAAATAGCCGAATTGGAGTTGGTCGAATTCTCAAACGGCGGCAACACGAGTAAGTGGGGCCAGGATTCGCTTAACACCACTCTATGGGGGCGTGAACCCACGGAATCCAATGTCGGGTGTAGCCCCCGGCCTGGAGTTCGAAGGTAGTTAGGCCGGTCTAAGTACTGCCCACCTGCCGATCCCTTTGCTTGACTCGCCAGCAAAATTATGACGACGAGAAGGGCTCCAATCAAAAGCGCCTCTTCCTTCGTGATCTGAATCTGAATCGTTGCCGACCCCTGCATCATGATCATCGTCTGTGGTTTTGCAGCCGACTTACGAGGCGGAACCGTGCTCTGTTGTTGAGCCGCGGCCATCGTCTGTAGGCTGTTTTGGATGTAAAGGAGCCAGTCGTTCGGATGCTTGGTAATGTCCAGATACTTAAGGTCGGCAATCATGGGTGGTAGGTCCAGTCCGCTCTCAAGCATCAAAGGCAAAATGCGTTTTTCTGCGCTTTTTGCAGCACCCACTTCCTGTTTAACCCAGTCCGAGGCTGCGGCGTTGCGACTCCATACGAGGATCATCAAATCGCATTTCTTAATGGCTGCCTCGATGCTCGATGCAAGCATCGCGCCGGGGGCCACAGAGTCTTCAGCCACGAAAAATTTCGACCTGTGGGCCGCTCAGTTTTTGGTAATTACCCCTTCACCGGAGAAGTATGCCTAGGTCTCCGTGACAGGGAGGCGGGCGGCTAGGTGTTGCGTTGGGCCGCAACCTTACGACAGTGGGCGGGGCGGCTGGCCGGGGTCCAGAAACATGTCCACAAACAACGGAAGCCGCCTGTCGTCGATATGCCTGGGTGGTGGCCATCGAACAGTGGTCTCGCCAGTGAGTGGCCACAGCCGGATGACCGCATCTCGCCCCGGCTCCTCGACCCTGACAACGCTGGTAGGTCCGAGGATTTTGAGGGCCGCATAACCGATGATCAAGGTCGCAGCCTGCGCATAAACATCGACCATAGGGCCACTTGGGAGTGAAGCGTGGGCGCCAGCATCACTGCTGAAATAGGTAGGTCTCTGACCGTTGTAGCTGGCCATCCAGACATACCAATTAGCCGGTGGTCGTTGGTGCCAGTACATCCAGTCCAGCCATTCACGCTTAACTGGCTGGGGCGGTGCATGGATGTAGGCCATGACCATCGCAACCTTGGCCGCCCATCCGGCAAGAACCGCCTGCTCGGATTGGTCGAGAGTCTTGTCCCAACCGCGTATCATCGGCCCAAGGATCGGTTGACACGGGCGCTCCAACTTCCTCTCCATCCATCCCTCGTTACACACCTTGCAAACGCGGCGCGTGACAACGTTGATCAGTTTCGAGGGCGGCAATTCGCGGACAAGATGGCCCTGCCTGTCAACCATTCGCTGGACCTGTGGTCGTCCGCTGTGTCGTCGGTCCTCTGCCAAGATCTTGCTGACCCATCGGGGGATGACGTGCTCCTCGCTCATCTTGCGCGTCTTCTGACAAAAGATGCAGGGCTTCTGTTGTTGGCTCACAACGCTACAATCGCCGCATGGCGCGCAAGCCGAAGCTCCGCAAGGGCGAGCCGACACAGAAAACCGCTACCGGCTTCGAGATTCCGGTTCCGAAGCAGCGCGACTTCATGCGGAACCTGCGAAAGCTTGCGAAGCCGTCAGCCGACCCGAAACCGGAAGGGCAAGCTAAGGGCCGGTCAGTTTAGTCCCGGCTTTCTGGGCGGAGCAGCCTTTGTAGGCAACGGTTTGCCATCGAGCAAAGCAGCCGCAATCTTCCAATTTGCGAATCGGACTTCTAGGGCGTGTGGCCGGTTGCGCTCGATGTCGCCAGGCAGGCGGAAGTACACCCGGTCTGTTGGATCGGAGTTATCTGCTTTCCCAAGCAGTACCGGCAGATCCCCATTAGGATTGACGGTCGCCGTAATTTGAAACACAGGAGCGTTAACTATGGCCGACATGATGACCTTCGTCGCTGGCAATGCGTTGGACTTGAATTCCGTCGTGAAGGTGCCGGTCCCCATGTCCGCATCGTTCGGGATATGGATTACGGAACCGGAAACTTCGGGACTCCCGCCCGGTTGCTGGTGCTTTATTTCAGCCACATTCGATCCTCCTTCCTAGATCAAGCTTGGAGCGCTGCCCGAGTCAGCAGTAGCCGGAACTTCGCTTCGCCGATAGGCATTCGGCGTTTCCCCGTCCCGCGTTCGGTATGTTCCCGATGGTTGTACCGCACGCGTATTCATCAAGGTACGACTGGAGCCACTTGGCGGACACTGAATGGTAGACGCCGCGAATCCCGCTCTTGAGCAGAGAGAAAGCGGTATCAGACCACCCAACAGCGTCAGTCGTGGGCCTGCACCGGCTGTGGGCTGCACCTGCACCCGACCGCTGGCACCATCTTCCACAAGTCCTCGACCGCGCTGCACCTGTGGTTCTACAGGCAGGTCTTCGGTAGAGTAGCTAACGACGACCTTAATTGCCATCGCACCGTCCTCCGCGCTGTTATCTGACGGGGCGAATTCCCGAATCGGCGTCGGCGGCTTTCGGTGAAATGCGCTTCAATTCCACTTGGACTACAAGCTGGGTCGCGGTTCCCTTCGCCATTCCAACTTGTCCAAGCGCTGCTATCGCCGCTTCATCATCGTAGAGGTAGGGGATTCGACGAACCTCTTCGAAAGGTTCCGTATGACGCCGATGCTCATTGGCATATCGGAGAACGACGTATTGGCCCGGGCGCGTCAGGCTGTCCACCGTTAGCCCCCAGCGTCCGACACGTGCCGGTTCGCCGATCTTGTATGCAGTAGCCATGACCATGATTTTACTTCGGTCGATAGTATGGGGTCGGCAGATAGCGGATGCAATGAACTGATCCGGCGTAGATCTTCGGCGATAGAGCTTGGCGCTGGCAAAAGAGGCATTGCCACATGCCGAAAGTGACACCCCACAAGCCGAAATCGCATTCAAAAAGGGAGTGGGCCGTGAAGGACTCGAACCTTCGACCAACCGGTTATGAGCCGGCCGCTCTAACCTCCTGAGCTAACGGCCC
>Ga0066699_10000049_pt1 | contig 20756 bp, 11 predicted proteins | sample GraSoiAngelo_148_FD_66455 | JGI IMG/M metagenome (GOLD analysis project Ga0066699, IMG submission 66455) | Grasslands soil microbial communities from the Angelo Coastal Reserve, California, USA - 14_1009_09_20cm | ecosystem: Environmental > Terrestrial > Soil > Grasslands | place: USA... | reverse complement strand
GGGTTCGTCTCCCGCAGTCCACGCTGGGCCCTGGCCTTCAAGTTTCCGCCGGAGCAGGCAGAGACCGTGGTCGACGACATCAAGGTCTACGTCGGCCGCACCGGGGCGATCACCCCGGTCGCCTGGTTAACGCCGGTCCAGATCGGCGGTACGACCGTCAGCCGGGCGACGCTGCACTTCGAGGACGAGGTTGCCCGCAAAGATGTGCGGACAGGGGACCACGTCATCATCCAGCGAGCCGGCGATGTGATCCCGGAAATCGTTCGTGTCATCGCTGAAAAACGCCCGGCAACCAGCCAGCCGTGGCACATGCCCAGGACGTGCCCTGAATGCGGGACCGACCTCGTCCGGGAACCGGGTGCGGCCATCACCCGGTGCATCAATGCGAGCTGTCCCGCCCAGGTCCTCGAGCACCTGCGGCATTTCGTCGCGGCCATGGACATCGAGGGATTCGGCTACGCAACCCTCGCCCAGTTGACGGACCGGAAAATCGTTCACGATCCGTCGGACCTGTATCAGCTGACGAAGGACCAGCTCCTGAGCCTGGACGGCTTTGCGGACAAGTCCGCGCAAAACCTCCTGGATCGCCTGGAAAGGAGCAAGACCACGACGCTGGCACGTTTTCTCGTGGCGCTCGGGATCCCGCACGTCGGCTGGACCATGTCGTCCGTGCTCGCCGCGCATTTCGAATCGATCGACCGCGTCGAGGGGGCCGGGATCGACGACTTGCGAAACGTCGCGGGCGTTGGCCCGATCGTGGCAGAAGGCGTGTACGACTACTTTGAGCGGGCGGAGTCGAAGCGCCTGATTCAGCGCCTGCTCGACGCCGGAATGATGATGAAAGCCCCCGACCGGCGGGAGGGACCACTCAGCGGTAAGACATTCGTGCTGACCGGCAGTCTCGGCTCGATGACCCGCGGCGACGCCGAGGAACGGATCAAGGCCCTCGGCGGCACGATTGGGTCCAGCGTTTCCAAGAAGACCGATTACGTCGTCGTCGGCGCCGACCCCGGCTCCAAGCTCGAGCGAGCGGAAAGGCTAAAGATCCCGGTCCTCGACGAGACCGCCTTTCTCGCGCTCCTCGAGCAAGAGAAAGATGGGTAGCTCCCATCCGGATCTGCGGGACCGTGAGGAAAGCGGGTAGTTCCCCTCCCCCTCTGGGGTAGGGTCAGGGTGGGGGATAACGCCGAGTAACGGGTATCACAAGCTGTAACGGATTGGCGACAGCGACTTAACTTTTCTTTCCCGTCGGGCGACGCATATTGCGCGCATGGCCCTTCCGCCGCGCGCGCTGCTGGTAGCGCTGACCGGGGGCGCCTTGACCGTGATCGCGGTGCTGGGTGGCATCTTGCCCCGATCGACCGTGCCGCTGGCCTGGTATGTCCCGGCGATCGACAGCGTGATCGCCGCGACGCTGCTCTTCGTCCTGGTCCTCGCCGCCTCCGACGTAGTCGTGCGCCGCCATGCGCGGCTCTTGCCGGTCGCGGTCAGCAGCTTGGCGCTTGCCCTGGTCTGGCTGGCTCACGGCCTGACCTTTCCCGGCGTCTTGCCCATCAGTCTGGCGCTCACCTCGTCGCAGACGGCGGCTGGCCTCTTTCACTTTGGGCATGTGGCGACGCCCGCGCTCCTCCTGTGGATTCTCCTGCAGCCGACCGGTGGCCTGAACCACGTGCGGCGGACCCTGACCCGGGCGCTCGCGATAACCCTGGGTGGCACCTCCCTGGCCATCGTGGCGGTCGCCGTGGTAGCGCCGGTCCTTCCGGCGATGACCGAAGCGGGCCGTTTCACCCTGCTGAATACCTCCGTGCAGGTGATGCCACTGCTGGTCGTCGGAATCGCCGCCGCGATTTATCGCCGAGGACGGAACCCCGACCGTCGGGTGGAGACCGCCGTCATCACCGGGCTGGTGCTCGTCACGATCGAGGCGATGACGTTCATGTTCATGCGCCGCGAGTATGACGGCTACTGGTACCTGGGCCACGGGTTGCTGGTGCTTCCCTACGCGGCGCTCTTCGTCGGGGCGCTCCGACTGCTCATCGCCGCGCGGCGCGAGGCGGAGGTGCAGCTCCGGATCGTGCAGACGCTGCGAGAGTCACAGGGCCGGCTGCAGGTCATCATCGATACCTCGCCGAGCGCCGTGATCACCGCCGACGAGCAGGGGATCATCACCGGCTGGAATCGCAAGGCCGAAATCATGTTCGGCTGGTCCCATGATGAGGCGGTCGGTCGCACGCTGAGCGGGACCATCATTCCGCCTCGATATCGTGATTCACATCAACGAAGCCTGGCGCGCTTCAACGAAACGGGCCAGGGGCGGATCATTGGTCGTACGGTCGAGCTCGCTGCGCTCCACCGCGACGGACGCGAATTTCCTGCCGAGCTGTCGGTTTCAGCCACGTCGCGAAGCGGCCCTCACGTTTCGTTCGTGGCTTTCATCAGCGATATCAGTCAGCGACGGATGGCCGAGCGGATCAGGACGGTGCAGTTCGCCGTAACCCGGCCGCTTGCAACGGCCGCCAGCTGGCAGGAGGCGGCGCCCCAGGTGCTGCAAGGGATCTGTGAAACGCTCGGCTGGGTGGCCGCCGAGTGCTGGGCCGTCGACGCGGCTGACCGAACGCTGCAATGGCAGTTCGGTTGGTATCGCCCGACCAAGGAGCTGAGCGTGTTCGACGCTGCCAGCCGCGAACAAACCTTTGCGCGAGGCGTCGGGTTGCTCGGACGGGTGTGGGCAACCGGTAAGCCGGCGACGATGCAGGAAACGGCCGACGAGAAGTCGCCGCGGGCGGCGATTGCCGCGAGGGCCGGCCTCCATGGTCAATTTGCGTTTCCCGTGACCAATGGCCAGAAAGTGACCGGCGTGATCGCCCTGCTCAATCAGCACCGCCAGTCGCTCGACCGCGCGACCCTGCGGGTGATGGCCGATATCGGCAGCCAGATCGGTCATTTCATCGAGCGCCGCCGTGCCGAGGATGAGCTGCGCCGCAGTGGCGAGCGTATCCGTGCGATTCTGGACAACGTCGCCGATGGCATCATCACCGTCGACGAGCGCCTCGTGGTCCGCTCCTATAACCCGGCGGCAGAGCGACTGTTCGGGTATGGACCGGACGAGGTGATCGGCAAGGACTTCGTGCGTCTGATCGCCGAACCCTACCGCGGCGAGATGAAGCCCCAGCTACGAAGCTACCTGCATTCGACGCAACCGGACGTTGTGGTAGGCAGACACGAAGGCTTTGGGCGGCACAAGGACGGGAGCGAGTTCCCGCTCGAGTTCAACGTCAGCCGGCTCGGCCCCCAGCGCCTGGTCATCGGCAGTCTGCGCGATGTATCGGAGCGAAGGGCCGAAACCGAGGCGCTTCAATACCAGGCGCTCCATGACCCGCTGACCGGCCTGCCGAACCGGACCCTTCTCGGGGAACGCCTCCAGGAGACGCTGCGAGCGGGCGAGCGCGAGATCAAGCCGTCCGCGTTGCTCCTGCTCGACCTCGATGGCTTCAAGAGCGTCAACGACTCGCTGGGTCATGAAGCTGGGGATCGGTTGCTGCAGCAGGTGAGCCAGCGCTTGCGTGGCGTCTTGCGGAAGGCAGACACGGTCGGTCGATACGGGGGAGATGAGTTTGCGGTCGTCCCCTGGGGCGCCACCGACGTCACGCGAGCCGTGTTGATCGCGGAAAAGATTCTGCAGGTGATGAACAAGCCGTTCACCATCGATGACCAGCCCGTCGACGTCAGTCTGAGTATCGGCATCGCCGTGTTCCCGCAGCACGCCGAAGACGCCGATGCCTTGATGCGGCGGGCCGACGTCGCGATGTATGCGGCCAAGCGAGCGCAGAGCGGGTTCAGTGTGTACTCAGCGGATCAGGATGGCGGCGAGCAGGGGGACAAGATCCCCTTGATCGGCAAACTGCGCTATGCGATCGACCAGTTTGAGCTGCTGCTCCACTATCAGCCGATCGTGTCGGCGAGCGACGGGCGGCCGGCGAAGGTCGAGGCGCTCGTCCGCTGGGGACATCCGAGCCACGGGCTGCTGCCCCCGAATGACTTCATTCCCTCGGCCGAGCAGACGAACCTGATCAAGCCGCTGACCGCCTGGGTACTGAACGAGGCGATCGGCCAGGCGCACGCCTGGGCCAAGGCCGGCATCGACATCGGGATCTCGGTCAACCTGTCGGCCCGCAACCTGCTCGATGACGAGCTTCCGGATGCTGTCGCGCAGCTCTTGCGGACGTGGCAGGTGCTCCCCGAGAAGCTCAGCCTTGAAATCACCGAGAGCATCCTGATTGCAACGGAGGCCGAGGCGACGCTGCAGCGCCTGCGCGAGATCGGCGTCCAGATTTCGGTCGACGACTTCGGCACCGGGTATTCGTCGCTGGCGTATTTGAAACGGCTTCCGGTGCACGAGATCAAGATCGACCGGACTTTCGTCCAGGACATGGCCACGAACTGGGACGGCGCCGCGATCGTCCGTTCAACGATCGATCTCGGTCACAGTCTCGGTCTGAAGGTGGTCGCTGAAGGCGTCGAGGATGAGCGCACCGCCGAGTTGTTGCGCGAATACGGGTGCGACTACATCCAGGGGTTTCACATCAGCCGTCCGGCATCCGCGGGTCCCCTGGGACCCTGGCTGCGAACGCGATTCGGGCTCAACGGCGTCGTCCAGGGATCGTTGACCGCCTGATTGCTTCGATAAGCTATAGGCCTTGCCCGAGCCAAACGCTGAGCTTTCGTCTCGCCAGGTCGAACATGTCGCGCGACTCGCGCGGTTGGGGATTACGCCGGATGAGGTCGATCGCTACCGGGATCAGCTGCGCAAGATCCTCCACCACATCGAGGCGCTGAACCGCGCCGATACGACGACCGTCCCGGCGACGGCACACCCGCTCGAAGAGCGAAACGTGATGCGCGACGATGTCCGCGAGGCCTGCCTGCCGGTGGAAGCGGCGCTGGAGAACGCGCCCAGCCGGGAGGACTCGTACTTCAAGGTCAAAGCGATCCAGGAATGAGGCTCTTCCAGCGCACGATTCACGATCTGCATCAAATGCTGGTCGATCGAGAGATCTCGTCCGCTGAGCTCACCGAGTCGGTCCTGGCCCAGATCGAGGCCGTGGGCGAAAAGACCAGGGCCTACCTGCTGGTCACCCGCGACCTGGCGCTGCGCCAGGCGAAGGCAGCCGATGAGCGATTGAAGCGCAAGCGGGACGTCGCGCCGTTGACCGGCATCCCGATTGCGCTGAAGGACGTGCTCTGTGTCAAAGACGTCACCTCGACCGCCGGCTCGAAAATCCTGAAGGGATTTCTCCCGCCGTACAGTGCGACCGTCGTCGAGCGCCTGGAGGCGGATGGCGCCGTGTTCCTCGGCAAAACCAACTGCGACGAGTTCGCGATGGGCTCGTCCAACGAGAACTCCGGCTACTGGCCGGTTCACAATCCCTGGGCGCTCGATCGGGTACCCGGCGGCTCGAGCGGCGGCTCCGCGGCCGCCGTCGCATCCGGCGAAGCGATCGCTGCCCTGGGAAGTGACACGGGTGGCTCGATCCGGCAGCCGGCGGCGCTGACCGGAATCGTCGGCATGAAACCGACCTACGGCCGCGTCAGCCGCTATGGCCTGATCGCCTTCGCGTCATCGCTGGACCAGATCGGCCCGATGACCCGCGACGTCGTCGATTGCGCGGTGCTGTTGCAGGCCGTCGCCGGCCACGACCGGCGTGACTCCACCAGTTCGCAGCGGCCGGTGCCCGATTATCTGGCCACGCTGCGAAACGGCGTGAAAGGCATGAAGCTTGGCGTCCCGAAGGAGTACTTCGTCGCCGGCATGGAACCGGCGGTCGAGCAATCGATCCGCGACGCGATTGGCCTGTTCGAGCAGCAAGGCGCATCGATCGAGGAAGTCAGCCTGCCGCACAGCGATGTCGCGCTGCCCGCGTACTACATCATCGCGCCGGCAGAGGCCAGCTCGAACCTGGCGCGCTATGACGGCACGCGCTACGGCTTCCAGGCCGGCAGCGGGCGGAACTTGATCGACGAATACATGCAGACCCGCGAGGAGGGTTTTGGCGCCGAGGTGAAGCGTCGCATCATGCTCGGCACGTACGCGCTGAGCGCCGGCTACTACGACGCCTATTACCTGCAGGCTCAGAAAGTTCGCACCCTGATCATCGAGGATTTCAAGCGGGCGTTCACCAGGGTCGACGCGCTGCTGGGCGCCACCTCGCCGACGGTCGCCTTTCCGCTCGGCGCCAAAACCCAGGATCCGGTCGCCATGTACCTCAACGACATCATCACGATTCCCGCCAACCTGGGGAATGTCTGCGGCGTCTCGGTTCCCTGCGGGTTAGTGGACGGTTTGCCCATCGGCCTGCAAATCATCGCGCCCGGCTTTCGCGAGGAGGTCGCGCTTCGCGTCGCGTACGCGTTCGAGGCGGCAACGGAGTTCCACAAGGCGCAATCCCCCCTGTTGGGCGCCGCGGCATGAGCGCAATTGCGACGCGGTATGAAGTCGTCGTGGGGCTCGAGGTCCATGCGCAGATCCTGACCGAGAGCAAGATGTTCTGTGGCTGCTCGACGGACTACCTCATCGCGCCGCCGAATGCGAACACCTGCCCGGTCTGCCTGGGGCTTCCCGGATCGCTGCCGGTGATCAATCGCAAAGCCGTCGAGGCGACCATTCGCACCGCGCTCGCGCTCAACTGCGAGATCCCCGAATTTTCGAAATTCGACCGCAAGAATTATTTCTATCCCGACCTGCCCAAGGGCTACCAGATCTCGCAATACGATCTGCCGTTTAGCCGCCGCGGATATCTCGAGTTCGACATCAAGGGCGAGACCCGACGTTGCGGCATCACGCGCGTCCACCTCGAGGAAGACACCGGCAAGCTGCTGCACGCCGGAACGATCGACGAGGCGCAGTCCTCACTTGTCAATTTCAATCGCGCCGGCGTCCCGTTGATGGAGATCGTCTCGGAGCCAGACATGCGCAGTGCGGACGAGGCGCGTGAATACGTCATGCGGCTACGGGCGATCCTGCAGTACATCGGCGTCAACAATGGCGACATGGAATCCGGTCAATTGCGCTGTGATGCGAACGTCTCGCTGCGGCCAGAAGGCGCAACCGAGTACGGGACGAAGGTCGAGGTCAAGAACATGAACTCCTTCCGGGGAATTCATCGGGCCATCCAGTACGAGATCGAGCGCCAGAGCCAGGTGCTGGATACGGGCGGGAAGCTGGTGCAGGAAACACGCGGCTGGAACGACGCCCGCGGGCTGACCGTGTCCCAGCGCACGAAGGAGTTCGCCGAGGACTATCGCTACTTCCCGGAGCCGGATCTGCCACCGCTTGACGTGAGCCGGGAGTGGGTCGACGAAATTCGTGCCACGCTGCCCGAACTGCCGGCCGCGCGGCGCGATCGCTTCATCCACGCCTACGGGTTGAGTCCCTATGACGCCTCGCTGCTGACCTCGGCCCGACCGATGGCGGAGTACCTCGAGGACAGCGTGCGCCGCGGCGCACCGGCCAAAACCGCCGCGAACTGGATCCTGGGCGATTTCAGCCGGTTGCTCAACGCCGACCACAAGGAGATCCAGGATTCCGCGATCGAACCGGAGCACCTGGCCCAACTTATCCAGCTCGTCGACTCGGGTGCGATCAGCGGGAAGATGGCGAAGCAGATCTTCGAAGAGATGTATCGGGCCGCTGATCCTGGGCCTGCGCTCGAGCAGGCCAAAGGCTCGTCGCAGATCAGTGGCGACGCGGAGCTCGAGCGGATCGCTAATCAAGTCATCGCCGAGAACGAGAAATCGGTCATGGACTTCAAAGCCGGGAAAGAACAAGCCCTCAGATTCTTGATCGGCCAGGGGATGAAAATCTCCAAGGGCCGGGCGAATCCAGGTCGGCTGCAAGAGGTGCTTGCATCGAAACTCGTAAATCCCAGGTGACCGCATCTATTAGTCTTCCACGCACCTTCGGCGTAGAACCACATCCACGCGCGCTGATCATGGGTTTCGACGAGGCTATTACCGGAAGGCTTCAGCGCCTATTCCCGACATCTCGGGTTATAGACAACGTTCACGAAGTTCAGCCGCTCGAGTGGGATCTTCTTGTGACGCACAAGGACCCAGTTAATATTCCCGATCACTTATTCGTCGTGGCCGTGGCTGAGGACGCTACTCCGCGCTTTGGCTTTGCCGAAAAGAAGTTGCGGACAGGGTTGACCGTCAGCGTCGACTATGACGGCGTCTCGCGTGCCTCGGAGTTCACTATTCCCGGTGGTCTAACCCACCGCATTGATCAATTGGTTGAGCAACAGCTGCTGCCGGTTGCACGGATGTTGCAATGGAACCTGACGCTGCGCCCGACGTTTGTCCTGCGCCCGTTCCTCGTAACCAGCGACGGAGGCGTCCTCGCCGGATCCTTTGTTCGGCTGGGCGGAAAAGCTGAGTGCTGGTGCCTACCAAGCTATGTGGACGGGCCGGAAGACTGGGTTGCTGCTGCCTTGGACGTCTGGCATGAGCAAGACGCGGTCCGGTTTCCGAAGCGAGATTGGCTGCGAGCTAATGAATGGATGACGTCCACCGAGAGGCTTCTGGGTGAGCGACTCGAAGCTCTGGAAAGCGAGCGGGGTGACCTCCTGGCTGCCTTAGCCAAGGAGGAACAACAAATTATTGTTGCCCTACAAGCCGCGCGGCAAGAGGCTGACGCCACTCATCGGACGCTGTTAACAGGACAGGGCAACGAATTGGTCAAGGCAGTATCCTCAGCGCTTTCAGCTTGTGGATTTCAAATAGTAGATATGGACCAAATCTGGCCTCAGAACAACCGCCGCGAAGACTTGCGAGCGACGGTCAAGGGCGACAGGGGCTGGACTGCCATAATCGAGGTCCGCGGCTACGAAAAAGGCGCGGCTCTGAACGACCTTGTTCGGCTGCATGGCCGATTTCGGACGATGTTTCTGCAGGAGACTGGTCGGCTTCCGATTCGCTCGTGGTATGTCGTAAATCAATTCATCCGACAGCCACCCCGGGAGCGTCCGGCGGCACTTGCATCTCAAGCGCGAGAGCTTGACGCATACGCGGAAGACGGTGTCCTTGTCATTGACACAGTGGAGCTCTTAAAGCTGCGAGGCGCCGTGGAAACGGGCATTATCACGGCCGAAGCTGCGCGAGATCTATTAAAGGAGCAGACGGGCCGACTCGAACTTCAGCGTGAAACGGCGCGGCACGCAAGCGGCGTGGGATCACGAGAGAAGACATCGTCGTGAGGCTGACGGTTGGCGAGCTTGCCCATGGCGGGGCGGCGGTCGCGCGCGTCGACGGCCGCGTCGTGTTCGTTGAGGGCGCGATCCCGGGCGAGACCGTGGAGGCCGAAGTCACCCATCGCCGCAAGGACTTCTGGCGCGCGCAGGCAATATCCGTCGTCGAGCCGGCGCAGGCGCGCGTGGAGCCACCCTGCCCGTTCTTCAAGCTCGGCTGCGGCGGATGCCAGCTCCAACACGTCGGCTACGAGGAGCAGCTGGCGCAGAAGCGGGGCGTGCTGCACCACCAGCTCGAGCAAGCGAAGCTCGACTTTCCGTTCGATCGCATCGATGCCCTTGGCATGGATGATCCATGGCGGTACCGACTCCGCGGCGAATTTCATGTCCTGCATCGAGATGGCACGGTCGCGTTGGGGTTCTATCGAAAGCACACCTACCGGACGCTGCCGATCGATGCCTGCCTGATTCACGCCGAGGCGATCGAGCACGCGCTCCCGGCCTTCGCGCACGCCGCCCAGGATCCGGCCGCCGAGAACGTCACCGCGCTGCAGTTCACCTGGGCGCCGGGGACCAATGACCTTCTATGGGCGCCGTATCCGCCGGGTACCGCCGATCCCGGCTTCGGCGCGCGGGCCGCCGGCTGGATCCCCGAGCTCAACCTCAACGATGACTCCATCGGCATCGACGATGCCGGGCGGCATTTCCGGGTCCGTCCCGAGGTCTTCGTCCAGGTGAATGCTCGCCAGCGCAACGTGCTTTACGAGCGCGCCGTCGCCTATTCGGCCTTGCAGCCGACCGATCAGGTGGTCGATGCCTACGCGGGAATTGGGATGCTGACCGCTCGGCTCGGCGAGCGCTCGCACCTGGTCACCGCCATCGAGGAGAGTCCCTATGCCGTGCGGCTAGGCGAACTGAGCATGCAGCTGAACGGGGTCGACAACGTGCGCTACCGGCGTGGCAAGGTCGAGGACATCGTCCCCAGCTTGGACGAGCGGGTCGACGTCCTCGTGCTCGATCCGCCGCGGGCCGGCTGTGCCGAGGCGGCGGTGGAAGCGATGGCGAATCTGCGGCCCGAGCGCATCATCTATATCTCCTGCGAGCCCTCGACGCTGGCCCGCGACGTGAGTCGTTTTTCCGCAGGTGGACGGTATACCCTTGCGGAGGTGGCTTTCGTCGACATGTTCCCCCAGACGTACCACATCGAAGCTGTCGCCAAACTGCAGCGGACCGCGTGAGTTTCGTCCACCTCCACACGCATTCCGAATTCAGCCTGCTCGACGGCGCGAGCCGGATCTCGGAGATGGTCCGCCACGCCGCCGAAACCGGGATGCCGGCGATCGCCCTCACCGATCACGGGGTGCTCTACGGCGCGATCGATCTTTACCTGCAGGCAAAAGCTGCCGGGATCAACCCGATCATCGGTCAGGAAGCCTACGTGGCGACCCGTTCGCGCCATCAGAAGGAAGGCCGCGCCGACCGGGAGCCCCATCACCTCATCCTGCTGGTCAAGGACCTGACCGGGTATCGCAACCTGATCCAGCTCGCGAGCCTGGCGCATCTCGAGGGCTATTACTACAAACCACGGATCGATAAGGCACTCTTAGCCGAGCATGCGCAAGGCCTGATCGCGCTCTCGAGCTGCCTTGGTGGGGAGGTGGCCAGCCGGCTGCTCGAGGGTGACGAGGCCGGCGCCGAGCACGCGGCGCTCGAGTACCAGCGGATCTTCGGGGAGGACTTTTTCCTCGAGATCCAGGACCATGGGATGGAGGAGCAGGCCCGGGTGACCGAGGGCCTCGCCCGATTGTCGCAGCGTACGGGGATTCCGCTGGTCGCCACCAACGATACGCACTACACCCGCAAGGACGACGCCGAAGCGCATGACATCCTCCTCTGCCTGCAGACGGGTACGGTCGTCTCCGACACCAACCGCATGCGCTTTCACAACGACGAGTTCTATTTGAAGACGCCGGCCGAGATGGAAGAGCGCTTTCGGGACTTTCCGGAAGCCGTCGCCAACACGGTGCGGATCGCCGAGCGCTGTCACCTCGAGCTGGAGACCAAGCCGCTGCTGCCACGCTTCGAAGTTCCCGGTGGCGAAAGCGCCGAGTCGTATCTCCGGCGACTGGCCGAAGAAGGCCTCAAAGCCCGTTATCCGGAGATGAACCAGGTGATTCGCGACCGCTTTGAGATGGAGTTCGCCGTCATCAAGGACATGGGCTACGCCCCGTATTTCCTGATCGTGAGTGACTTCACCGACTTCGCGCGCAAGAACGGCGTCGCGGTCGGCCCCGGTCGCGGCTCGGCCGCGGGCAGCATCGTGTCATACGCGCTGGGCATTACCGAGCTCGACCCGCTTCACCACGGGCTGCTCTTCGAGCGGTTCCTCAATCGCGAGCGCATCTCGATGCCGGATATCGACATCGACTTCGACGATCGCAATCGCGACCGGGTCATCGACTACGTCGGCCGCCGATACGGCCAGGATCACGTCGCCCAGATCATCACCTTCGGCACGATGAAGGCGCGCGCAGTCATCCGCGATGTGGGCCGTGCGCTCGATGTTCCGCTACGCGAGGTCGATCGGCTGGCGAAGCTCGTGCCGCCGCAGCTGAACATGACGCTCGACAAGGCGATGCAGATGGTTCCCGAGCTGGCGGCGGCGGCGACCGATCCGGACTTCGCGCGGCTGCTGAAGAACGCGCGCAAGCTCGAAGGCCTCACCCGCCATGCGTCGACCCATGCGGCGGGCATCGTCATCACACCGGAACCGCTGCAGCGTTATGTCCCGTTGCAGAACGCCATCACCCGCGGAGAGCGCAACGGCCAGGAAAAGCGGGCAGTGATGACCCAGTACGAGATGAACGCGGTCCAGAAGATCGGCCTGCTCAAGATGGACTTCCTGGGCCTGCGCAATCTTTCGATCATCGTAGACGCGCTGAAGAATCTGGAGCAGACCCGCGGGCTCAAACTGGATCTCACGCAGATCCCGTGGGACGACCCGGCGACCTTCAGGCTCTTGCAGGCGGGCGATACCAACGGCGTCTTCCAGCTCGAGTCGGCCGGGCTGCGACGGCTGCTCCAGGACATGCGGCCGACCGCCTTCGAGGACATCATCGCGGCGAACGGGCTATTCCGTCCGGGACCGCTTGAGGGCGGCCTGGTCGACCAGTACGTGAAGTGCAAGAACGGCGAGCAGGAGATCGTCTATCCGCTACCCGAGCTGGAGCCCATCCTCAAAGAGACCTACGGGGTCATCGTGTACCAGGAGCAGGTGATGCAGATCGCCTCCAGGCTCGCCGGCTTCAGCCTCGGCGAAGCCGACATCCTGCGCGCCGCTATGGGCAAGAAGAAGAAAGACGAGATGGCGCGGATGCGAACCAAGTTCATCACCGGCGCGGTGCAGCGCGGCGTCACCGAGCCGAAGGCGACCGAGATCTTCGACCTGATGGCGTTCTTCGCCGGCTACGGCTTCAACAAGTCGCACAGCGCCGCCTACGCCGTCGTCTCCTACCAGACCGCCTACCTGAAAGCCAACTACCCGCTCGAATACCTGGCCGCGCTGCTCAACAACGAGGGCGGCAACTATGACCGCGTCGCGGCCGCCGTGCTCGATTGCCATGCCCGCGAGATCGAGGTGCTCCCGCCGGACGTTAACGGCTCGGAGGCAGGCTTCTCGGTGCAGGACGGCAAGATTCGCTACGGACTGGCCGTGATCAAGAACGTCGGGACCCATGCCATCGAGTTACTGCTCAAGGAGCGCCGCGCGAAGGGCCCATTCAAGTCGCTACTCGACATGACCGTGCGCGTCGACCCGCGGGAGCTGAACAAGCGCGTCCTGGAAAGTTTGATCAGGTCCGGCGCGACCGACTGTCTCGGCGAGCGCGGGCAGCTGCTGGCAAGCATCGATCGCATCAGCGATCGCGCCGCGCAGATCATTGACGAGCGCGAAAGCGGGCAGACCTCGCTGTTCGGGCTGCTGCCGGAATCGGACGAGCTCGATGATGCGAACGCGGGCTTGATCGCTGGGGTCCCGCCGATGCCGGATGAGGAGCGGCTCAAGGGCGAGAAAGAGCTGCTCGGCCTGTATCTGTCGGATCATCCGCTCAAGCGGATCGAGCAGGAACTCCACGCCAAAGTCGACACCTACGTCAACCAGGTCACCGCCGACATGGAGGACTTCGAAGTTCGCATCGGCGGCGTGATCAAAGGCGTCCGGCCGGTCGTCACCAAGACGGGCAAGGCGATGGCCTTCGTTCAGCTCGAGGATCTGACGTCGACGATCGAAGTCATCGTCTTTCCGAAGGTGTTCGACGAGCGCCGGCATCTGCTCCTGTCAGACACGGTGGTGATCGTGCGCGGCAAGGTCGATGCGCGAGCCGGGTCGGGCGACGACGACGATCGCGCCGATGTCCCCAAAGTCATCGCCGACGAGATCATGGCATTCGACGATGCCGGCCACGAGAGCTGGGTCCGAAATCAGGTCGTGCATCTCGATGTCCCGGCGGAGGCGACGCCGGAGCAGATGGCGGCGCTCCAGGACATCCTCGCTCGCTGCCCGGGACCGGACCGCGTCGTGATGCACCTGCATCGCGCCGACCAGGTCGTCGACATGGACCTTGGCGACAAATTCCGGGTGCAGGGCGGTGGCCTGGCGGGCGATCGGGCCCAGCGCGAGATCGACGGCCTGTTCCTCAGGCCGGTGTGGCGGATCGAGGTCATCCGGCGCCGCGCGCCCGAGCGTCAGGCTAACGGCAGCCGCCAGCCTCGAACGCTGGTCGGTTCCTCAGCCGGCGGCTAGCCCAGGCCGAGGCGGTAGACGTTCGTGACGAGCACGTAGACGACGAGCACGACGACGAAGGCCGCCACCGGCGCCCAGTCGAACCCGCCGTGGCGGGGACGGGGAAAGAAACCCCGGAAGGGGCGCGCGAAGATTTCGGTGCTCTGCATCACCATCTGCGTGATCGGGTGCCAGGGATCCATCTTGAAGAAGCCGAAGAAGATTCGAACCAGCAGCAGGATGATGATGAAGACGAGCGCGTAGCCGATCACCGTGACCAGGGCGCTGATGATGCTGCCCGAGCCGAGAAAAACGGACAAGGCATAGAGGATCACGATCCCGACCAGGAAGGAGATATCGAGGCCGCCGGCCGGTGGGATCACCCGGCGAATCGGCGCCAGGTACCACTCGGTCGCCACCAGCACGATGCGACCGGCTTCGGTGTACATCGCGCCCGGAAACCAGGAGAGGATCGCGCGCACGATCAGCACAAAGATGAAGATGTTGATCAGCAGGAGCAGGATTCCGGTTATCGGGCCAAGCATCGGACGCTAGTTTAAGGCGTTCCTCATAAGCGTTCGGTAAGCCGTGGGGTCCCCACCCAAACTAGCGGCGCCGGCGACGTGCCAGCAATTCCCCGGTGGGATCTTCAGGCTTCTTCTTCGGCGCCCGAGGCTCGGCCGCTCGAGCTGCCCGGATCCCCTCGACCCGCTCGCGCAAGCGCGTCACCGTCGCCTCCGCCGGAACCGGCTTCGCGCGCGCTGCTCGCTGTGGCCGGATCGCCGCCTGCCAGGCGGGGACATCTTCCAGCCGGAAGACGAGGCGGCGGAGCGCGACGTCGATCGGGAAGAGCACGATGGCCAGGATCAGGAGCAACTCGCTGATCGGTTGGGCGGCTTTGACTGGCGGCACCGGCAGCTGGAACGCCCTGGACAGGTCGGTCAGCACCACCCCACCACCCGCCTGGGCGATGGCGCGCAGGCTGGCGGTATCCGTCCCGAGGTCGCGATACTCGGGCGAATAGGGCACGACCAGCCCGGCGGTCGTCGTATGTCGAACCACGCCGCCTGCGGACTGGCTGACGTGGAGCAGGTAGCTGCCGACCTGGTCGGTGGGGAGGTCACCCTCGAAGCGGCCGGGGCCGGTGGGGGAGAGCGTGAGGCTGGCCCCGGCGAGGTCGGGGGTCAGCGCATTCACGGCGACGCTTCCGCCAGCGGTTGCGGGCGCCGTCACCAGCAGGTGCGTGTGGTCGCCCTGCACGCGGGTTTCGACCGAGAGCGCCGGATCGCCGGGTTGGGGCAGGCTGGCGTGGACGATGTCGCCGAAGAACGTGTTGGCCTGCGCCCACTGCAGCAAACCGGCGGTCCAGCGTCCCTGGGCGTCGCTGGTCCAGGCCATGACCCGTCCGAGGCCGTACTGCCAAGTTGCCAGCAGCGGATCGCCCTGGGGACTCTTCAGGACAACATCCGCTGCGGCGCGAGGCGTGGTGGCGATATAGCCGGTCAGTGGGGGAAAGCTGCCGAGCGGCACCCCTGGGATCACATCGGCCAGCGAGCTGAGCTGTGGCGCGATCTTGCCCTCCACGACCCAGGGCTTGAGCGCCTCGCGGGTCTCTTTCAGGAAGATCTGCGGCACGTCTGACAGGCTGTTGCTCTGATAGAAGCGCCCGTGGCCCCAGCCGGCCATCTCCTGCATGACCGCCGCATCGGAGAACGCCGACGCGATCGCGACCGTCGACACGGTGATCCCATGCGCATGGATGGCGGTGATCACCGGCTGGTAGTTGTCCGGCGCATCGCCGTCGCCCAGCAAGATGATGTGCTTGATGGCGGCGGTTGCGCCTTTCAGCGCCTGGTCGGCGGTGTTGAGGTCGGGCGTATAGCTGGGCGGATCGCCAAGCGACATGCCGTCGATCGCACGCTTGACGGCCGTCTTGTCTTTCAGCGGCGCGAGCGGCACGACGAACGCTGCGCCGGTGCCATTGGTCACGCCGACCAGGTCCCGCGGCGTCAGCTGATCGACGACCGCATCGGCGGCGCCGCGCAGCACCTGATCGCCGTTGCCGCTCTCCGTCGATTCGAGGACGAGCACGACCGCGACCGGTGGCTTCTGCATGTCCTGCGGGATCTGGATCTGGACCGGCAGGGCGGTCTCGATCGGCGTGCCGGCGTATCCGCCCGGGCCATAGCTGTCCGAACCGCCGATCACCACCAGGCCGGTGCCGAGGTCCCGCACGGATGCCTGCAGCACCGACATCGCCTGAGTGCCGAGGCTGGCAGCCGGGATGTTGACTAGTACGACCGCTTGATACGCCGCCAGGTCCGCCGCCGCGTGGGGCAGTTGATCGGGGGTGATCGCCGCGGTGCCGATGCCGGTCGAGCGGAGCGCCGCCTCGAGGCTCTGCGCCTCGCCGACGGTGTTCTCCACGAGAAGGACGCGGGGCGGGCCGACCACCTGGATCAGCGCCTCGCCCAGGTTGTTCTCCGCGTAGGTATCCCGGACGGGATCGATCACGATGCGGACTGCGTGGAAGCCAGGATCCGTTGGTTTTACGCTTTGCTGCACCGTCGTCTCGCCGACCGGCAAGTCCATCGTGCTGGTGTCGAGCAGGGTGCGATCCAGATACCAGCGGATGGTCACGTGGGTCGCGCTGTTGGTGACGATCAACGCCTGGGCGTTGGCCTGCTGGCCCTGCGTGAGCGAGCGTGGCGCATCAAGCCGATCGACGTAGGCCTCGGGACCGATCGTCACCGGGAGGGCGACCGTATCGACTCGGACGCCCTCGGCGCGCAGCAGCCGCGCCTCGGCCACCGCGTCGCCAAGGTTTTGACGCCCGTCGCTGATCACGATCAGGTGCTTGCGGCTGTCATCCGGCAGGATCGACCCGCCCAGCTGCAGCGCCGATGCGAGGTCGGTGTAGTTGGCGTTGGGCTGGCTCTGGAATTCGCCGAACTGTGGAGTCTGGCTGATGTTGACCTCGACCTGGGGATCCCGGCCGAAGCTGAGCACGCCGGCCCGGTCCTGGCCCTTGCGCTGGTTAAGAATTCGGCGTACGGCGGTGGCCTCGCTGTCGAGCGAGCTCTGCACGCTGGCTGACAGATCGGCCGCGACCAGCAACGCCTGGTTCGGTGGCCGGGTGTCGACCTGGAGGCCGGCGAGCGAGAGGGTGAGCAAGACGACAATCAGCACCCGAAGCGCCAGTGATACACGCGAGCGTCCCGGTGACAGCGGCGGAGGAAACACGCGCCAGATGAGGACGATCAGCGCCACGGCGATGACGCCGGCCCCGACCAGCAGGGGCCGGGTTAGTTCAAAGCCCACGGTGAAAGGCCAGCCATTCGGCCGCGATGATGCCCAGGGCGGCCAGCGCGATCCAGGGCCAGATCTCCAGCTGGCCCGGATGCGTCGCCTGCACGGCAGTCGGCCGGGTGGGCGGAAGGGTCAAACGGTCCGGAGGCTTGAGCTGCGAGATCGAGTCGGTGAATAGATTGACCGTGAACCAGGACGGCTGGACTTTGCCGCCGATCGTTTGCTCGACGGTGTAGAGGCCGGCTGGATCGGTGTCCGCGAACGTGCTGATCGAGCCCGCGGTGAGCGCGCGCCGGCTGCCGTCCGGACGGATGACGCTCACGGCGGTCGCGCCGGCATCCGGAACGACGGTCACCGGCTCATCCGGATGAAAGCTGCGGCTGGGCACGCTGGGCGGCAGCATCCACTCGCTGAGGTTCTCGACCAGGATGGGAAAGGCGATCCGCAGCGGGAGATCCGACTCGTGAATGTCGAAGCCGAAGAGTGCCTGGCGGACGGGTTCATCGCGCACCATCACCAGTGGGGTTTGCAGGCTCGTGATCAACGGCCGGCCGAAGGCCGACGTGCGCAGGTCCTGGCTGCGGGCGATATGGACATCTTGCAGATCGACGTTCGCCAGCAGCGGATCGGCCGCATCGGCGGCGCGGACGCGGCCGATGCCGATCGCGGCCCCACCGGCTACGGATGAGCCCGCTGGCGGATCGACGATCAAGGTTGGCCCATCGGGCATGGCCGCCGGTGTAAAGCGGTCGAAGATCGTCATCGCGTAGGCGGCGCTGGCCCGATAGGCGGCCGGCGCCACGACATCGACCTGCAGGTCGCTGCGCAGGCGGAGGGCCTGCTCCAGGAAGACGTTGCCGGGCGTGACCAGCAGCACGCGAAAGGCGCGCGGCGTCCTGGCCACGGCGGTGGCGACGTCGTCGAGCGCAAACAGGTCACTCCCGGCGAGCCGGGCCGTCACCGCGGTGGCGTCGCCCGGGATCGGGAGGACGAGGTCCTGACCCTGACCGGCGGCGAGTGTCAGCGGTCGCAGGTCCAGCAGTCGCCCGTCGGCGCGCCACTCGAGGCTGACCGGGTGGGATTGCTGGCCGAAGTTTTGGAGATGCAGGTAGGCGGCGCGGCTCTGGGCGCTGGTCCGCACCGTCAAGGAGGTCAGCCCGACGTTCTCGCCCGAGATGCCGACCCGGTGATACTCGAGCGCAAACGGAAGCCCGGTCGAGAGCGACGCCCGCAACGGCTCGATGATCCCGTCGCTGAACAAATACGCCTTGGCGTCATCGCCAGGCCGCACCAGCCCGGCCGCGAGCGCCAGCGCCGAGGACAGGTCGGCGGCGCCGTTGCTCACTGCCAGGGCATCGAGGGCGTGATGCAGGGTGTCATGGTCACCGGTGACCGACGCGAGGACGCGCGCTGACGGGCCCACGCCGATCAGCGTCATCCGGTCCTGCGGGCCAAGCTGGTCGATGAGCGCAGCTGCCTGGCGTTTTGCCTCGGCGAGCCGCGACGGCTTGACGTCGGTCGCCTGCATCGAGGCCGAGCTGTCCACCAGGATCAGGGTGTGTCGGGCGAGCGCGGCGCCGGCTGGTAAGGCCGGTTGAAGGGCGGCCGCCACCAGGAACGCGGCGGCCAGGAGCTGCAGGAGCAGCAGCCAGCTCGGCCGCAAGCGCTGCCATGGAACGTTCGCCTGCCGATCCCGGATCTGGTTGGGCCACAGGTGCAGCGCCGGAACGATGCGTGTCGGCCGCCGGATCTTGAGGAAATAGAGGGCGACGATCACCGGCAGCGTCACGCCGAGCACGGCCGCCGCCGGCGCCAGCAGGCTCATCCCAGCAACCCAATCTGGCGAAGCGTGAGCTGCACCATCTGGTCGATTGGCTGCGCGGTCGAAAGGCGGGCGTACCGCAAGCCGCGCCGATGGGCCAGCCGTTCGACGTCCTCCGATCGCTGCGTCAGCGCCCGAACGTAGGCTGCCTGGGTCAGTGGCGTCGCCGTGAACTCACGCTCCGCACCGCTCTCCGCGTCCTTGAGCCGGGCATCGCCGGCCCAGTCGGGCGTCATCTCCTGTGGCGCCAGCAACTGCAGCACGGCGCCTTCCTGATGAGCTCGCTGAACGGCGCTCAGTGCCTCGTCGATTCCGGGCTCGCCCAGAGCATCGCTGATGATCACGGTCATCCCGGGGCGCTGGCGGCCGATCGGCCAGACCAGCCTGGCGTAATTGGTCGGCCCGCCAACCGGAAAAGATTGGAGGCGGGCGAACAGCTCCCCGGCAGCGCGACGCCCGCGATATGGCGCGCCACCGGAGGTCGGCCCTTCGGCGAACACGGTGAGGCGGACGCGGTCGAGCGCGCTGAGGGCGACGTAGGCGATCGCCCCGGCCAGGCGCCGGGCGGTTTCGGCCTTGTTGGGCGTGCCCCAATCCATCGATCCGCTGAGGTCGACGAAGATGCTGAGCGGCAACTCCTCCTCGGCGACGAAGAGGCGCAGCATGAAGCGATCGAGCCTGGCATAGGCATTCCAGTCGATCAGGCGGTAGTCGTCGCCCGGGGTGTAGCTGCGGAAGTCCGCGAACTCGACCGACTGGCCGCGACGGCGAGAGCGGCGTTCGCCGCCCATCTGGCCGCTGACCGCGCGCCGAACCTGCAGCGCCAGTGCCTCGAGGCGGCGGAGCAGTGCGGGCTCCAGCAGCGGGACCGCCATCTCACCTAGTCCCGAGCAGGTTCCTTGACGGTCTGCTCCAGGATGTCGCTGATCACGCGGTCGGTCGTGATACCGTCGGCTTCGGCTTCGAACTGCAGAAAGACGCGATGACGCAGCGCGGCGGGGGCGACGGCGTTGACATCGTCGAAGGCGACATTGAAGCGGCCCTCCAGGAGGGCCCGGACTTTGCCGGCGAGCACCAGGGTCTGCATGCCACGCGGGCTCGCGCCCCAGCGGACGTACCGCTTGACGCTCTCGACCGCAGTCCGATCAGGATGGGAGGCGCTGATCACGCGCGCCGCGTAGCGGAGAACGTGCTCGGCGATCGGCACTTCGCGGACGACGCGTTGCGCGGCGAGCATCTCGGCGGCGTCGGCCACCGGCTTCAAGCGCGGCGCCGACTCACCCGTCGTGCGCCGGGCGATCTCGAGCAGGTCCGGCTCACTGGGAAACGGCACGAGGACCTTGAAGAAGAAGCGATCCAGCTGGGCCTCGGGTAGGGGATAGGTCCCTTCGAGCTCGATCGGGTTCTGGGTCGCCATGACGAAGAATGGCGACGGAAGCGGCCGTGTCTGGGTGCCGACCGTCACCGTGCGCTCCTGCATCGCCTCGAGGAGCGCGCTCTGGGTCTTTGGCGTCGCGCGGTTGATCTCATCGGCGAGCACCAGGTTGGCAAAGATGGGGCCGGCCTGATAGCGGAATTCACGCCGCCCCTCGTCCTCGACGAT
>Ga0066699_10000048_pt1 | contig 21071 bp, 44 predicted proteins | sample GraSoiAngelo_148_FD_66455 | JGI IMG/M metagenome (GOLD analysis project Ga0066699, IMG submission 66455) | Grasslands soil microbial communities from the Angelo Coastal Reserve, California, USA - 14_1009_09_20cm | ecosystem: Environmental > Terrestrial > Soil > Grasslands | place: USA... | reverse complement strand
TTTTATTTGTCATACATACTTTCTAATTACTCTAATATTTGCAGTTCTATGAACTTTAGTTTTGCTTGTATCTCTTTTTATTTTGTGAGGTCCACCACTTCCTTTATGTCTGTTTAGTCTTCCAGATGGTGAAACTTTAGAAAGTAAATAATTGTTACCTTCTTCAAAATCTTGGTGTCTATCGAAAGAAACTATTTCTCTGGCTACTCCATTAGATGTTTTATATCTAATTGCTTTATTTCCATTTATTAGATAACTATATCCAATACCTATAATAGCTGCATCTGCTAATTTCTGTCTTACACAAGCTCTAGCTAAAGCACAATTCTTTGGATCTTTTTTTCTGGCTTTAGAACTATCTTCAGATGTTACAGACACTAGAATAGTAGTATTTGAATCTTTTACTTGTTCAACTTGTGGGAATATTTTTTGTAATGTAGTTAATGCACTCATATATTTTATTATTAATCTAACAAACTTACTAGTCTATCAACAGGATAAACAACTGACATGCACAATTTAATTGAAGAACGAAAACGGCGAAAACTTCAACTAAATCCTAACCACTTTAGAATCAGCTTTCATAAGTTTGTTAGATTAAATTTTTTAAACTAAAATCCTAAATCCACACCTGCAAGTTTAGCTAAATTTTTAGCTCTTTCAAGCTTGATTTTGTGTTCGTAACTTGAAGACGGTGATTTAAAAATTTTATGTTCATTAGAATGTTGTTTTGAGGCTAATTCAGGTCTAGTAATAACAAAATAATGTTTTAGGTGTTCAGTTAATTCATTATCTGTCATCTTTTCTAACTGATCTAATGAAGTTTCTAAAAGAGTTTCAATATTCATATTCTTTTTCTATGAATTTGTCTAATTCTTTTTCTAGTTTTTTAGCAAGTTCTTCAATTTCTTGTCTAACTCTTTCATTCATTTTCCAGCCGTAAATTTTTCCATAGTGATCGAACCAGAAATTAGTAAGAACTTCTTTTAGTAATTTATTCATAGAAATTAATCTCCTACAAAATTAAATTCTTCTAATTTTTCCATAACAGAATTAAAATCTTCTGATATATAAAATCCTTCTGTTTGTTTAGTTCTTATTCCTGTTACTCCTTTAATAATATAATCAAATTTATCTATTACTTGATGAACCATAGCAATATTATTAGGATCAAAAGCAACTTTTCCTAAAGGAATAACTTTTGAATTATTACCTTCACTTTCAATTTTAGCTTGTATTAAAATTAAATATTTCATTATTTATATTTTAGAAACTGTCAATGCATAATAAGAAGCACGTGTGAAAGATGGAACTATACAACTATCGTAAAATATTTTGGATATTCTGAAATCTCCTATTTCATGCTGACCAACTTCAACAGATTTTAAAATTTCTGATTTTAAGTTTTCTTCTATAGATTTTAATGTGCGAATTTCTTCTTTTAGTTTATAAAAAGATTTAATCTGCTTTAATAAAGCTTTATCCTGAATTATTTTTATCTTTTGTTCTTCTTCCATACGCCAATTTCTCCAATTGAATTTATCACTCATTCTAATTTTTTATTTTCATCAACATGTAAAATTATAATTTCAGTTCCACTTATACGATGTATAAATAATTTTTCTAATCCGGCTAGCATAAGCTGACATTCTTCTATATCTTCAGGAGTTAAGGATATTTCTCTAATATGAAGTTTTTGATTTATCTCACTATTATCTATAAAATCTTGAAGTTTAGTCTTCCATTCTCTTTTTGAAAGAGTAGTTTCTACAGGATTAGATAATTCCTTTGCCTCACTTAAATCTTCTATTAATTCTAACCTTATTCCATCTTTAGCTCTAACTACAGTTATATCATCTTTAGCTTTTGCATATTTTAAATCTGGATCAAGATTATCTACTAAATAAAGAAATCCTTGATAGATTTTTTGATATAAAGTATTTTCTGTATTATATCGAAAATCTTCATATCTAAATACTCTATTTTTTCTATCTACTAACATTTTATCTATAGCTAATTGAACTACTCTAGCGTAACGTGGTTTATAATAAGATAAAACAGATGTAGTAGAATTTAATCGTTTTTGAACTACGTTAGAAGATTTTTTTATAAAGTTTTCCCGTGCCGTTGGTGACTTAAGCATTTCTTGGAAGCCAGATAACAGTTCAACTAACTGTTCTTTTGAAAGATCAGAAAGTTTAGAAGTTGCTAGAGATTGGTCAGACATTTTTATTAAGATTATCTATTCTAACTTGAATATTCTGTAAATATTTCCTAATTTTATTCAATTGAAGTTGAAAGAAAATTGTTGCTATTAAAGCATCTATTAGAAAGCCTACAAGAAATAGAATTAAATGAGTCATTTTTTAGTAGGCTTCCATTCACCAAATTCAATGGCATTTAATAGACGAAGTTGACGTTTAGCATTGTATAAAGTTGTGCCTTTAGCGTGCACGTTTGTAGGGCTAACAACTTTATACTTGCCGTTAGACAATGGCACTAGACGATAAGGCATTTTATTATTCCTTTTCTTTTAAGTTAGCAGCTTTTAATAGAATTTTTCTTAATTTTCTATATTCTATTTTATGATCTGCTGCATTAACGATCACAGAAGCTTCTGCATCAGATAACATTAATTTTGAAGATACTGAAAATACATTGCCGGCAGGTTGTGAAATTCCAAATTCTTTTTCAACTACAAATGTAATAGGACAATGACCTCCAGAACGAATTAATTCTCCGCATGTTCCAATAAGTTTCCATTCTCCTTTACGCATAGTTTTGCAAATAGAACGAATTTTATGAAAAAATGTAGATGTATTATTCATATAATTTTGCTGAGTGACTTTTTGATATAGCATTTTTCATGCCAACTACAATTGGTTATAAGTTTATAATATGGAATTTATATTAAATTTATGGAAATTTTCCTAATACTAAATATCGTCTCACGAGCTGCTCTAAAGAACGAACATTCCCTTTAAGTTTTTCTGGAACAATTTTATTATAGAATTCTCTTGGAAGTTTATTTTCTGGATCAAGAACTCTACAAATTGGCTCTATGTCTTCTGGTCTATTACGTAATGGGATTGTAAAGAGTTCAAATGTAGATAATCTCCAATATAAATCTTCTCTAAAATTTGGAGATTCTGCATTTAATAAACGATTAGTTGCTGCTATAAATCTGCATGTTATAGATTCTTCTGTAGTATCTCCAATTTTTCTAGATTTCTTTTCTTGAATAACTTTTAAGAGTTTTGTTTGTAGATGAATTGGCATTTCTCCTATCTCATCTAAAAACATAGTTCCATTAGCAGCAATCTTTAATAATCCTGGAGTAGTTTCAACCGCGCCGGTAAATGCTCCTTTTCTATGACCAAATAATTCACTTTCCAATAAATTCTCAGGCATTGAAGCACAATTTATCTCTATAAATTTTCCTTGACGATCTCCGTGTAAAGCATGAGCTAGAAGTTCTTTTCCAGTTCCAGTTTCTCCTTGTATTAATATACAGTCGTTAACTTTTGCTAATTTTCTTATCTCATCTTTAAGTTCCAACATTTTACTACTGCGGGTTACAAATCTATTTAGATATTCTTCAGTATATGATTTGATTGGTAAAGTAAGTCCAACTGGTTTAAATGCTTTAGTAATAGTAGATTGATCTATTCCTTGTGCTTTTAATAACTCCAGCATTTCTGGACTCATTGGGCGTTTTCCGTTTTCGTTGTTGTTTGGCATAATACAATTCTTTTAACTTATAAACTACTTCTCCTTCGAGGGTTTTTTCAGACATATCTTTCATTACAATTAGAGCCACAGGAATCCAAATCTTGTCTTTTTCTTTTACATAAGCTCCGCCACACTTTTTCCACCAGAAGTTTATGAAAAATACTTTCTTGAAAAATTTATCTGAGAAAATCATATTGTTTTTAATCCACATCTTGCACGATATTTCCATGTTTTACTGCCATCATTAGCGTCTCTTGCTAAAGATTTAGCTTGATATTCATTTAAATTAAAGGCAATAATATTCCAACGAGCTTTACCAGAACCTTTATTTAATCTTTCAACGATCCAATTTTTAATTGTGTAATTAATCATAATCCAAATTTAGCTTTTATTAGAGGATTTTCTAGCATTTCTCTAGCGTCTTGTTCTGATAGATTTCCTGGTCCAGTAAGATATTCAAATGCCTTGTTGTATTTAGCTATTAATTCGTCTACAGATTTTCTAACAGATTCATAAAGTAATCTATCTGTCTCTCGTTTCTTATTCCAAGTAGAAATTTTCCAAAGCCGAACCAAGTTTGGACTATCTACAAAATATTCTACATGAAAATCTTTTTCAAAATCTTCTAATAGAAGAAGATCGGTTGCTATAGATTTTTCTATTACTGAAAAATCTTTCCAACCTATAGTAGTTTCTATAAAATATTTTAGTAAAGAATTCATGTTAACATCATTTTAATTCTTTTTATCAAATCTTGTCTATCTTCTACAACTTTTTTAACTTCTTTAAATAGTTTTTCCATAAGTTCTTCATCTGTATGGATTACTTGATCGTCTCTACACCAAACATGATCTATTGGTGTATTAGTGTAATACCATTCAAATAGTTCAGCTATTACTTCAATAAATTCTTTTTCTTTCATAGTAATTCCTCCAAATATGGATCATAATTAGTAGTTTCTTCTTCATTCTCGGCCAAAGTAACATCTACATCTATAGAATCTTCTTCATCTTCTTCTGACATATCTTTCAGAAGTTGTTGAACCTTATTTTGGTATTTATCTCCCATAATGATGGATTCCCACGATTCTCTCTGTCTTACAGCCTTCTGTAAACATTTTAGTTTAATACTTACTCGCGCTGCTACATGCTGTTCTATGGTTCCAAGATAAAACACAATTACTTGACTTGTATCAGATAAGGATGTAATCCTTGGACAACGACCTAAACCTTGCACCATTTCCATTGCACTATAGGTAGGAGTTAAAATTACCACACGTTGTTTAGTATGAGGAAATTCGTGATGAAGTGATAAGCCAACTCCGCCTGCTTTAAATGTGAAGATACAACATAAAGATTTACCAAACTGAAATTTATCTATATCTCTTTGCCGCGCTTTTAAACTTTGTGGTCCTAGTTCAAAATCTTTAATAAAATCTTTTTCAGCTTGTGATTTATTTACTTTTGTGCTCTCGCTTTCACTCAAGTCAAGGCCAAGAGTTTCTAAGTCAATTCCAGCGGCGGTAAATTTATCCATTAATTCTTTATTAGCTAGAACTTCTTTTGCTTTAGCTGCTTTGACTTCTAGTTTTTTATTAGCTATATTACCACCCCAAATAATGCTTATATCATCTCTACTATAATCATATTTAGTATGTAAAAACCAACAAATCTTATTGATTGTTTCTTTAAAACAAACAGCAGCTACTGGTGCTTTTCCGGATTTAATTTCCAAATGCATCCAATCTGCTATATATTCTGCACGAATTAGCTCAGCAGTCATTCTAAATTCATTCCATAAAGATAACATGCAAACATAAGGCATTCCATCTACAGCTTCAAGTTCTGCTTTTTTAGCTATATATCTTTCTTCTGTTTTTTCATAAAACTCTCTTTCTTCTGAGTTACGGAAATTAATTAATTGAACTTGATTTAAAGCATGATATTTTGGTCTCACATTTTTCATTGTTACAATATAGTCATCAAATAGTGAGACAAAATTCTCCATTGCTTTAGGAGAATGTTCTAACGGGTCTGCTGGCGCCGCTATTATTCTAGAATAAGATGGCCAAAATTCATTCTTTAGAGTTACTTCATTGAATCCATATTTAACTTTTTTACGAGTAGCTACTGCAAAACATTTAGCTTCTGCTACTGTAGTCCAAGGAGTTGCAGATGCAAATACTTGATAGTAGTCACCTTGTTTATCTTCTTCTACAAATGGAATATCATTAACTGCTTGACCAATACGAGATTGTTGTGAATGGTCATTTTTTAAAACTTGATTTTCGTCCCACCAAAATAAACATGGATGAATATTCTTTTTCCATATGTATTTAATATGAGCTTCTCCTTTAGAAACTATTGTTTCTTCCTTGATATACATTTCTCCAAAGGTTGCTCTTAATTGATCTATATTTATTACTTTAACTTCGTCTATATCACAATCAATACTAAAGTATTTTCTTAATTCTCGCTTTGTTTTTTCTACAATATTTGCTTTTGTTATGCAAACTATTGGCCAAGGAGAAACTGATCTAGTATGAAAGAAGTTTATGTCAAGTAGATTACGAAATACACTTCCCATCACAAATGTTTTACCAACACCTGTTGCACCTATTAATTGAATACCATGTTTCTTTTTATATACAATATTATCAAATATATCTTTTGCATATTGTATTTGTTTAGGATGAAGAATTGCACTTTGTTTAGATGGTTTTGGATTATATTGAGAAGTATCTTTATTTTCTTCTTCCAAAATTTTGTTATCTACCTCCGGCGGTATTTGACTCTTAATTTTAGCTAGTAAATCTTCATAAATTTGAGTGATTTCTTTATAGGTTATTGGAGTTTCATCCTGACTAGAAATGCCAAAGGCTCTAGTTAATATAGAGCCTTTGGTTCTTACATTATCAAAACTCCACAATGAACGCGCTCTATTATATGCAATCAATAGAGATTGTTCAGCTTCTGAGAGTTTAGGTCGTTTCATTTTTCTAATGCATCTATATATGTTTTTAATTTTGCAAGATCGAAAAGAATTTGTATTCTTTGTTTATTTTCAGGTTTTAGTTCTAAAGCACTTTTACGAATTTCTTCACTGAAATACTTTATTTTTTTGATATAGTGTTTATTCATGATTTATTTCTTCTATCTATTCTTTTTTGTTTTTCTCTACGTAATTGTTCAAGATATTTAAAAGTTCTAATTTGAGATTTACGAAATCTTGAACTTTCTGGTGTTATTTTTTTAGACATAATTTTAATCCCTTACTTGTTTAGTAGCTTCTGTGAAGTAGTCATATTCTACTACTTGTCCGAAAGAATAAATTCCTGGTTCAAGTGTAACAGGATTATGCTCTTGGTGAGTTAAAACTGCTTGAGATTCTAGCATTAGAAATCTCTTTCCAGGTAAAGAATCTAGTGATACAATTTTACCACCTAGACTTTCCATTATAGTATGGTGATGTCCTGTTACTTCGCCTAAAGCAAGAGTTAAATCTTTGTCTTTTTTAATGACATGGATTTTGCCTTCTGGAAGTTTGTTTATACGCTTTAGCACCACATCTCCCTGCTGGATCATTACTTTTTTCATATGTTTTTGTGTTTGTTTTGTTGTTTACCGACATTCATTAAGTTAGTTGCTCTGGTTCCCAGTTTTCATTAGATTCTATTAACTGCTCCGCTCTCCAATTTAAAGCTTGCTGAATTGTCCGACAATGTGGGGCTACTGCCTCTACGTGGAATGTTCCAGTGCTTGGATTAACCATCTTTAAATAGTAGCAATTTAATTCTTGTATATTAAAGGTTCTATTTATAGAAGAAATTCTAGGTATATTTCTTATAATAGGTAAAGTTATGTGAAGTAATTCATAATATGGTTCTTTTTTATCAATTACTCGATGAGGTAAATTATTTAACATTTGTTCCATTCCAACATAACGTATAAGTTCCATGCGTTGTTCTACATTAGAAACTTGTAGAATATCTTGTGGATTAAGTTTTTCTGGAGGAACTTTAAACCATTTATTTGGTAATCTTATATTGTTAAGCCAAAATTGATCAAATCTATTAGTTCCTACCATTGAAATTGCAGGTTTTCCTTCAGCACGGTGAAAATCAAATTCATTTGTCCATCTTAATGTGGAATTTGTAGCATAAACTTGCAAACGAGTTTCACTTATTACGCATTTGTTTTCTAGAGGAATGAAACATGATATATTATCATAAATAGGAAACCATGCTTTATATTTACTTTCTATTAAGGAAGTTTTAGCTGCTAAGAAATTATGTCCTGCTAAATTTAATTGTGGAAAAATTATTATATTTGATCTAATAAATAATCCATTTAAAATGTCTTTGTATAAATTAAATGTAGTTCCTTGTCTATAATATTTAGTGGTATTAAAATTTTCTCCAATAGATAATTGTTCTATAAATTTTTGTTTTATAGAAGTTTTTATTAAATGATTTTCACAAACATATTTTACACAACCTAAAAGATTTTGTTTCCAAATAAATTCTTCTATAGGAAGATTTAAAGACCTATATAAATGAAATATAGATTCTTCCGCTTTTAATTTATCTACAGGAGATTTGTCTGTTAAAATTTCTAGAAAAGGTTTCATTTTCTATTACTGTAAGTTTACCAAAAATTTTTCCTATTAAATTATCTATAATTTATAGTTCAATCCCGAAGTTACTAGCTGCTCCACGATTAGTCATAACAATTCGAATAGCTATTGGCTCAGCCAATTCTTTAGACAGAGAAGTTTTCAAAATAATAGCTTCTAAAACTTTAGCAATTTCTTCGCGGCGTTTAAAAGTCTCTTTTAAATCTTGTTCAGATTTTGCTTTTCTTTCTTGGTATTTTTGTAGAGATTTTCTCCAAGCTTGAATTCTCCATAAAACTACTGGATGTTCTTTGCTTGGATTAAGTTCAAAGGGAGTATCAAAATATATTTTGGTTTTATTATAAAATTCAATATGAGCTAAAGTTTCGCTATTATCTATTACTGATATTAGTTCACCTATCATGTAGTTTATGTAACAACAATCATTATTATTTAGTTTGTCTTCGATAAAAAGCTTTATAGGCAATCTTATGAAAAGTTCTATATCATTGTTCATTTTTTAATTAAAAAATTTCTAATGAAATATATTTTTTGGCCATTGAGTTTCTGGTAGAATACTATCATAATCTAAAGAATGATGATATTTTAAAGTATCTGGTAACATATCATTTAATACTTTAGCATATTCAATTTCTTGTTCTACTTTCCATCTCATATTATGAGCTTTCCAAAATTCTGCTGCATGCATTACTGCATACAGACAATGATGTATTAAGAATTTATCCATAATTGTATTATTTACCGATTTTAATTAATTTATGTTTTTTATTTAAAATGTTATCTACTTGATCAAAAGTATTTCTTGGAATATACGCTATTCTTGGATTAGATTTTAACTCAATTGATGTTACTGCTTCCCAAGCTTCTCTAAATGATAAGTTAGATTGTTTTCTAATTTCTGCAATAATACATTTACCTCCAACTCTAATACATGGTCTATTACAACTTGAGCAGCTTAAATCTTTATTCATAATCTATTGGTTTTTCGTTTTGGAAACTATGAGTTTCTTCAAGAAAGTATCTTCCTAATGTTCCTTTAACTTCTTTTATTATGTCAATTGAATCATTAGTTTCAAGTAGGTTGGATAATAGGCACCAACTTGAGTGATTTATTCCATGAGAATCATCCAATAGAGCTATAGCTAATTTACGCAATTCAAAACGAGTTATCATGAATTTTCTATAGCTTTAAGCATTGATTGACTTAAATCATTTGCTAGTTCTTTAGATTGATTAGCCAAGTTTTGAGCTGCTTTACTAGCAACATTAAAAACTATAGGTGCCAATAGTTTTGTAATTTCTACTGCTATTTCTGTAGAAAGTTCTATTGTCATTTCTTTGATTGAGTAATTACTTGAATTGTGAAGTTTAGCTTCTCCTACCCATTTATTAGCATGCTCTTTTTCCCCAACTATCTGTTTTACGAAAAGTTAAATTTATTAATTGTAATTCTTTGATAGATTCTTCTGTATTCATAGATTTTTAGAGTTTAATTGCTGAGTCTCTATAAAAAGGAAATTCTCTCAGCTTTTAATAACTGAGAGAATTTTTTGAGCTAATAAATGTAAGAAAGATTTAAGCTGCTACTTTCGCTGCATCACTTTCAGCTTCTACATCTTCCTTAGACTTGCGTCTCTTGTTCCTAATACCTTCTTGAAGTTTCTTCATCTGTTTTCCAATCCTCTGCAAGATAGGAATATGAGCAGGATTTGTTACATCATATTGACAGAATTCTTCTGCAAGAGCAGCTTGTTGAGCCATCATGTCAGGAATCCTATCACCTCTCCTTGATAATTCTGAAGCAAGTTTGACAAACTCCTCCTCATTGAACGTTCCATCATCATCTGTAACTTCTCTAGAAAGACCAATGAATAATTGATTCATTCTTTGAGTTACAAATGTATCAAGAACATTTTCTTCTCCCCAAGCTTTCAATAAGTTCTCAAGAGTTACTTCAGCAGGAGTCCAATACTTTTCTCCTTCTCTTTTACCTCTTGAAACTTCTTTCTGCTCAAAGAGCATGTCAAGTCCTGGTTGACCATCTGCTTGAATCCTAAACCTTTTTGTTATTTTAGGAACTTCTACTTTTGTTTCTGTTGCCATATATGTTTTGTTTTTGTTGTTTACTGTTTGTTTTACACAAGTTTATGTGTAAATCACTATAAGCATAAAGTGTGCCAACTATTAAGAAGATGTATTAGTTTTATTGTCAGATTCTCTTAATAGTTTGATGTATTCTTTTAATTTCTCTAATTTGTTTAGAATATCATTAAGTTTTTCTATTGGTGGATTAGCTAATTCATCCAATAATTTCTCATACTTTTCTTTCGCGGTTAGTTTCTTGTTCATAAAATAAATTTATTTTAAAGTTTCTTGCAAATCATTTAATATTCTTTGTATTACTAAATGATCTTTGTATCTCCATCTGATTATACAAATCTCTCTTTGAACTTGTGCTCTAGTTATCCATTTGTAGTCTTTGAATAACCAGTTTCTTAGTTTGGCTTTTAGTTTAGACTTTACCATATTCTTATATATAAAGTGTTTTCAGACATAATAAAAATTATTTCTTTTTCTATATTATAAATTCTTTGAAAATTTTCTTGTCCTATATTTTTAGCAAATGATTCTTTTGTTGGAGCTAAACATAATTTTATGTTTGTATTTTCAGATGCTCCTAATTTATCAATTTGTTCTTTCAATTCTTGGAGAGTCATGTCTTTTTATATGGTTAGTTATTCCATTTGCTTCACAAAATTCTTTATTGTATTGTCTTCTTTCAAAGCCTCTTAAATTTTTTACTAAAATTTTATTACAGATTAAACATCTAATTTGAGTATGAACTGGTCCAAGTGGATGATTTTCTTTCCAGTCTGGATCATCTTCCTCTATGAGTTTATCTTCTATTATAATTATCATATGTTCACCACTTCATACATTCATCATCATTTGACTTTCTTAAAATTTCTAGTCCTTTATTTAATTCCTCGTCTGAAAGTTCAGATACTTTTGTATAGTATACTGCTTTTTGTCTAAGAACAAATTCTTGTTCTTTTATATCTCGAACTGTTTTGAGATTTTTAAGTAAGATTTCATTTGGTAGTTGTTTCATATTTTATTTACTAATACTGATTTGATCCAAATAATTTTAATCAATTCATTTTTAATTCCGTAATGTTGTTTTCTTAAATGACCTCGGCGCCAATGCATTATAGGTGACTTGTGATGTTCACTTAAAGAAGATTTTATGAAAGAATCCTTTGGTGTATCTATAAAAATTGGTTTAGAATAAGTAAATTGTGATATACTGTGATGCAGTTTATTAGATGAATCATTAACTAGTTCACTAGGCAAAAGCTTTGGCGCGGCATTAAGAATACCTACAACTTTCATTGCAAAATTACTAGCTTTTGTAGGTAATTCTTTTTCTTCTTCTTGCGATAAAATTATATTATTTACTTGTGGAAGATTAAAATTAAATTGATCTACGAATGGTAGGTTATCAAAATTTAATAAAACTTTTATTTTATCTGATGAATTATCTGTTACTCCATAATGAATATGAAAGTTTTCTATTTGATCTGGTGAAGTTATTAAGAAACAGATTCTTTTATAAAAAGGATTTTGAATTGCATGCTTTCTTATAGAGCATAATATTGCTTCATCTTTTTCTATTATTCCTATAGCTATAAAATCAACGTAAGATTTGAATATTTGTCTACTAGGAGATTCTGGCAGAGCTAATACAAAAGCTGGAAATGGATAATTAAAATCATCAAATGTGAAATCATCTGAAGGTAAAATTGTATTATTAACAATTTCACAAAATTGTGGTGTTAGATAATAAATTGGTAAGTTGTATTTTAGAAGTTTGATTCCAATACTAAACCAACATTTATCTAATTCGTTTATAAATTCTGGAATTATATTATGGCAAGCTAAAGATAATTGAAATTTTCTTATGTCTGAATATCCCTTTGGAGTATCTAATTTTTTCTTGAAAAATGCTCTGTAATTTAGAGGATATTTTTCTTTGAAAATTTCAATTACTTTTTGTGTGCTGTTCATTTTACTGAAATCAAAAACTCCAGCCATTTATTTGTTGTTTAGTTTTTCAAGAAATTCGGCGCGGGTGATTTGTTGACTATCAAATCCTTCCCATTTTTTGTTATCTGGATTGAGTTGAGTTATGTGAGACCACTGTTTCGCGGTAAATTTTTTAGGGAATTTGTGAGTGTGGTTTGAACGTTTTTCATGTTTCATTAAAGCTACTTTATCTATAAAATCTGGATTTTCCGCATTAGTTAATGACTGTTTTATTTTGTCTTTCTTGTCTTCTTGTCTTTGAGTAGCTAAGTCAGAATATCCTGGGCGTTTAGAATAATTACGACATGAATAGCAGACTTGATTACGAAAACAAGAAATTTGATAACTTTTGAGTTCTGGAAAATAGCGTTCAAGAACTGATTTGCTAAGAATAGATTCGCCATTAAAGATTAGTAAATCATAAGTCTCTTGACTGATATAAATCAAAGGTAATCTTTTTGAACAGTATTTACAGCGCGGAAATATTCCTTCACCAATAAGTAAATTAGTTAACTCAATCTTGTTAGAGAGTTTAAGTTCTTTAGATAAATTTTCAGTTTCTTTTTTGTTTAGTTGTATTATTTCAGATTTCATGAGAAGTCATATCTATATTTGGTTCAGTTGGTGAAGGTTTAGAAAGTTCAATAAAATGTTGTTCAAGTAATTTTTTAAATCTAGTTGTCAGAGCAAATCGTCCATAAGAAGATTGATAAATAAGACCAGCGTCTAACCAAGATTTTAAATAACTTGCTGGTATAGTTTCAAAATGTTTAGAGAGTTTAGTAACTGTAAATTCTGTCCAATTACGATGATGATAACAAAATTCAAGAATAGTTAGTGTTCTTTCTATGTTCATATATGCTGAGTTACATTTAACTTATAGCATAAAGTGTGCCAAGTGAAAAGTTAGTGAAGTCTTTGAGTCAAACTATAAAAATCTATAAAATGTATAAGGGATTTTTTGATATATATAATACATATATAGGATGATATAATATATATATTATATATAATTTATACACTCATCCTCCACACCTAGTAAAAATCATGCCCACTTTTGTTTCATTTTCTTAGGCTTCAAAAATCAAAAGAACCACAAGTTACTTTAGGAGCAAAGTTGGAAATACAGAGTTAATCTCTGTAGGTGCTACACAATTTCACTTGTGGTCTGGTATTACACGGTAACAGCATTAACCCCGGCCCCTATTTAGTAAGTGATAGAGTTTCTAGCTAAATACCGCGCTCGTTTAGTAGCAGCAAAATTCTGTCACAATCTTGCCTTAACGAACTTGACGAATAAGTTTAGTTATGCTAGCTTAATTGAACTTGAAGTCTAATGAAGTATGATGTTGCAATAGTATCAGCGAAGCCATTCCAATGGATTAACACTGTAGAATATCTTCTGACAGAAGACAACAGTTTTCAACTAACGTCTGCTAGTTCCTCTCCCTTTTTTCTAAGGATACCGTTGGATGTTTGGGAATTTCTAAGTAGAATACAGTTTACTTGTCTTTCTGTTCTTAATTAGCGTTAGGATTTCGGCCCTTTCATCATTAAGAAGTCATGGACTTTCAACTAGCAACTATTCTAGCTAGTCCAAAGGCGGCGAGAAGTAAGTTTCTAGTTGTGTCTATTCACAAGTCTTACTTCAGTAAACTTAATTACTTTGTAAGACAACTTAGTTCGCAATAGAATGTAGAAGCTAATAGGAGAAGACTTAGTTACTTTATCTTCTCGTGATTAACTGCTTTACTTGTTGAGCCATTCTGTGAACTGTTTATCAAGAGTGACTTTGGAGTAATTGTTAACTCCAAAGCCAGTCGCTTCCTGGAGCAGAACAGTTGCTCTCGCTAGAGCAATCGGATAAGTGACTGTGAGACCTTTGATGACAGATGCTTCCCGAAGAGTCATCTTTCCATCTTTGGTAACACGGCCATACTTAATCTCAATCTTTGGAGCATATCTGCCCAAGTCCGCGCCGAAAGACTTTGCAAGTTTTTCAGCATGATCTTGTGACAGTCCAAGCAAACGCTGAGAGTCTTGAAACAACTCCTTCATTACTTGGCTGTAACGTCCATCACCAAACTCAATTGGCTTTGGTTTTTGTTCAGTTTTTGGCTCAACTTGTGTGATAGTTTCCTGTGGCATAACTGGTTTAGAATTGATAACTAAGTCGATAGCTTAATTGCTGGCGAGGTTATCAACTCTAGTCCAGTTATGGACTATGGACTACCTAAGTTGAACTGGTCAGCTTTATTATCAGATTGTTACTTGAAATCCGTGTAGTATTAGTAGCGCGGTTGACTTTCACTGATCAGACTCTAAAACCTATTGTCCCCTAAATCCATGATATATCGCTTCTAAGGACATCTGAGCTATGGAGTTACCGTTCAGCTCCCAAGTGTAGGTCTAGACCTACTGCGACTGCAACCTCCTGCCAGGATTAGTAGCTAGCAGCATGCCATTCTGTAACCTGTTGATAGTCAATATACTCTACTATTTTACGTGACAAGTAATCTTGCATCTGCTTCACTTTTGCATTGCAAACGAGAAAAACTAAGACTTTAGTTGATGTAACCTGTTGGTATTCAACGTGTTAGTTAGGTAAGTAAGTATTCACTAACTTAGTGGTCCACCTGGTCTTAGTAGTTGACTATCTAGTAAACTATCTAGTAGTTGACTAGTCATCTATTCGAGCAGTCCAGGTGAAGTTAGTAAGTGTTCACTAACTATAGGATAGATTAACAAAGTTAGATATGTTTAACATTGTTAGATAGAACTATATCAGAAGCAGATCAGAAAGAGCGATGCCAGAAATTTTATCAAACCAGAACTATAAGTCTCTCTCAAATTTTTCCTACATCCTAATTTCATTTTTAGATCCTAAAAAATTTAAGATTAATTTTGGTGTTTTTTAGATCCTAAAAAATTTAAGAATAAACTTAAGCTAAAATGATAGAATTAATTCAGTTGGCACACTTTAAGCTATCTGAAGATATGTTCTTGAACAATTTGCTTTTGATTCACGATATTAAAGTTTACAAGTTAATAGTGTCAACACGAATGAATATTCTATGTCAAGTGTCTTAGCACAAATAACAAGTTTATATGAGCAAGGTGTAAGTGTAGAAGACATATCTAGTGAATTAGACTTAGAGATTGAAGCTGTGAAAACCGCTTTGGCTCAGCATTCATCAAAATACAGACAAAACTTGAAGCAAAATGAAGAGGTCTTTTCTGACCAAGATTTTGAGTTAGCTCGTGATGCATTAAAATCGTGCTTATATAGTGAAGAAGACTCAACCAGATTTCGAGCTGCGCGCTTTATCATTAATGAGCGAAAAGGGAGAAATGACTTAGTAAAAAACTTACAACAAGTAGGTAGCATGAATATCCTCATTATAAATCGGCAAATGTTAAAAGCGAAACAAGCTCTAGAAAAATCAAAATCTGAAATAATAGATATTCCTAGTGAAAAACTAGAACAAAATGTTGCATGAGAAAAAGAATAAATATAGATTTGATTGATCTGGAGAATAGAGGCTCTAAGAGAATCTGAACTAATGAATAAATATTTATTGTGATTTATCATCTAAAACACAGAAGTAAATTAGGTATCTTTACATGCTTATGTCCTAATCTAAAATCCGTTAGTAAAACTATAACTGAAAGATTTGCTAAATCTCATAAACAAGGAATGATAACAATTACACTTATAAAATTCTCATGAAACCTAAATCTCCATTAATGTTAGTAGTTCCTTTATATGCATCTTGTTTAATGTTATTCATAGCTTCTTCTTGTAAAACACAAACTCAAACAGAAGTAATTTATAAAACTTCTTCTGGTGCTCAAGTAACAGCTACAACCGCACTTAAAGTTTGGAATGATTATTTAGTTAAACATCCAGAAATTACTCCTGCGCAAGAACTAGCTGTCCAAAAGTTATACGATCGTTATAGGATTTCCCAAAAAGCTATTTTAGATTATGCAATAACTAGTATGTCAAATACAAATGTTAATACTAATACTAATCAATTAGATATATTAATTTCTGATACAAGTATAGCACTATCTGAGTTAATTCAATTACTTACTTCTTTCGGAGTAAAATTATGAAAGATTTAGTAGGTAAAACTTTTGGAGAGTGGACTGTTTTAAAATTTGATAAATTTATTCAGAAAATCCGTGTAGAATATAGGTATAAACTTTCTTCATATAAAATAAACCTTCCATATTGGATTTGTAGATGTAGTTGTGGTAGAGAAAGATCAGTAGCAGAAAGGAATTTAACTAATACTTCTCATTGTGGACATAGAATAATAAATAAAACTCATGGATTAAGTAGAACTCCAGAATATATTGTATGGAATAGTATGCAACATAGATGTAAAAAAGATAATATTAGATGTAAAGATTATTTTGGCAGAGGTATAAAAGTGTGTCAATTTTTAAATGAATCTGTAATTAATTTTCTTTCTATAATCGGAAAAAGACCAAATAAATCTTATGATTTAGATAGAATAAATAATGATGGACATTATAGTTGTGGTAAATGCGAAGAATGTATTAAGAATAATTGGCCATTAAATATTAGATGGCTACCTTTTGAAGATAATCTTAGAAATCAAAGACCAACTGAACTTGAAATTTGTGGAACAACTAAATCATGTTATGAATGGGCTTTAGAATACAAAGCTTTAAGAGAATCTCAACTAATGAATAAATATATATTATGAACTCAACACTAAGAATAGCCATCTATGTCATACAAGAACTTCTAATCTACGCGCCAGATTTATTTGCTAAACTTAAGGAAATTTTCTCTAAACAAACTGTTACTGTCGATGATTTAGAAAAACTTCGTAAAGAAATTGAAGAAACTCCTTATAGTAAAATAGTAACAGGAACTCGCTTAACCCAAGAACAACAAACACCTTAAATGATTATCTGCAAAGGAGGCATAAGAGATAGTATTCTATTATGTGAGTAGAATACTATCTTTTTAATTTATTATCATGTTTGAAATAAATAATTTTATAATTATATTACAACATGTAAGATGTGTCTATCCTATAGAAGAAACTGAAACTGGATATTTATTTAGCTTTAAATTTTCAGATGGATTTTATGAACAATTTACTTTTAAAACATTAGAACAAGCTTCCGAAATTCGAAAAAAATTTATAGAAACTTTAAATATTTATTGGAACTCAAAATGATTTCTGAAATAACAACTTTAGATGAAACGTTTGACATTAAAAAAGAGTTTGGAAAAAATCTCTATGAAAACTCCAGTAAGAACTCTACACAGTCTAAGTTGGAGACACAATTACAGCCCAGCAATGAAATATCTAAAGCATGGAACAAGACAGCCTCGTTGGAAGATGAAGAACAACCTATAACTTCAGAAGGTTATAAAACAATTGATTTTGAAAGTCCTGCTGAATTAGTAGCTTTCTTTGATCCATTTGTAAATTCAGGTGAAACAATCTTATATAATTGGCAAACAGAAACTCTTGAGAAATTTTCCTCTGCTAAAGCATCTGGACTTCATCCTTACAAATTTATACTCTGCGCTGCAAATGGTTCTGGTAAAGATGCATTTATCGTAGCTCCATTTGCTATATGGCATTGTCTTTGTAAGAAACGCTCTCTTACAATAATTACTTCTAGTTCTGGAGTTCAATTAACAGCCCAGACTGAAAATTATATAAGAACATTAGCTAACCGCGCTAACTTATTTTATAAAGAGTTATATGGCTGTGAAATCTTCAAAATTAACCAAAGGTTTATTAGATGCCGTCTTAGCGGTAGTGAAATTCGTTTATTCGCAACTGACGAAGAAGGTAAAGCTGAAGGTTATCATCCACTTGAACCAGGAGCATCATTCGCAATCATTATTAATGAAGCTAAATCCGTATCTAAAGAAATATATCAAGCTCTTAGAAGGTGCACTGGTTTCTCCTATTGGATAGAAGTATCTACGCCAGGAGAACCTCATGGAGATTTTTATAAACATTTCACTTATTGGCCAAATAAACTTAGAATAACTTTTTATGATTGTCCTCGTCATCAATCTAAAGAAGAATTTGAAGCTGAAAAATTAGAACTAGGTGAATCTTCATATTTATTTCGTTCTAAATGGTTAGCTTTATTTACTTCTGTCGGTGGACAAGTAGTTATTACGGATGAAGCGCTTAGTAAATGTCTTAGTAATAATCAAATTAAACCACTTTGTCAAGATTGGCCAATAAGAATTGGAATAGATTTATCTCTAGGTGGAGATGAAGCAGTTATACAATTTGTTCGTGGAAATATTCAAATAAAACAATCTCCATTTAGAATAACAGATGCTATCGCGGTTGCAGATCGTGTTGAATTTGAATTAACTGAAATGAAAATATCAAAAGATCATGGTTATATATTCGCTGATGATGGCGGCGTTGGTAGAGCTATTATAGATATTTTAGTTAATCGTGGATGGAATATTAAACGAGTTCTTAATCAATCTAGAGCACGTAGAAAACAAGGACAATTTCGTAATCGTGGCGCTGAATTATGGTTTAAATTTTCTCGTCTAGTTCAAGAATCTATTCTTATCTTACTTCCTGATGAAAAACTTCATACTCAATTAACTAATAGACATTATAAGAAAGCTGATGGTCTTGGAGGAATTACTCTTATGTCTAAAGCTGAAGAAAAAGCTGAAGGACGTGCTTCTCCAGATCGTGCGGATGCTTTAGTATTAGCTTTTACTGATGTAAATTATACTGACTTTGTTAACGCCGCTGAAACTCATCGTAAAAAATCTAATAGAGTTTATTTAGGAAAATCTCCAGAAGAAATTGAAAATAATTATGATAATCTTGATAGTGTAATTAAAGAGTTAAAACAAAAAGCGGCAAAAGGAAGTCTTCAAGTTTTACTTAAGTTAGGTGAAAGGCCAAAATTTAATGTTCCACTTATAGATCAATTATGATTCCTAAAATTCTAGAAGATAGAAGAATAGTAGTATTTGATTTGGAAATTAAACGACCCATAGAATCTTTATCTAAAGGTTGGAATAGTCATGATGAGATGGGTATTAGCACACTCTGTTTATATGATTATTCATCTAGACGTTATCGTGTCTTTGATGATTTAAATAAAGAAGAATGCCTTGAAATTCTAAATAACTATGAATTTGTTGTAGGATTTAATACAGTGAATTTTGATTGGAAAGTAGTAAATGCTACTTGGTCATCTGATAATAGAAGAACTTCAAAAGACTTTGATATTCTTCGTGAAATCTGGAAATCTCTTGGATTAAATCCAGATGTTTTCTCACCAATGACCCATGGTGGCTATAAGTTAGATGATGTAGCAGCAGAAACTGTAGGAATGCGTAAATCTGGAGATGGTGCTAAAGCTCCTAAACTATATCAAGCAGGTAGAATAGCAGAAGTTATTGACTATTGTCTTGAAGATGTTCGTATTGAAAAAACTTTGTTTGAATTTATTGTAGATCATAAATATGTTATTCGCGGTGGCAATAAAATTCCTATTAAATTCACAGAACTTGCTATATGAAAACTACAGAAGAAAAAGAAACTAAAGCTGAAGATATTAAAGAATCTGAAAATACTAAACCAAGTGATCTAAGTCATTTTAAAGATCAATTTGAAGAACTTTCTATAAAAGACTTAAAATTGGTTAAAGAAATGCTTGCAACTACATTGGATTTAAAAACTGCTCAAGCTAGGCACGAAGGAAAGGTAAAAAAAGAAAAGACTAAAGATGGAATGGTTATGCCTTCTTCTTTACAATATGCAGAACCTCAAGATGACTATATATGATGGACAATTCTATATTATGAATAAATTTACTGTCTATGTATTAGAATTAAATAAAATTAAAGGTTTTTATATAGGATTTTCTAAAAAATTTATATATAGATTATGGAGTCATATAAATGGAGATGGTTCTATAGTTACAAAAACTTATGGTGTAAAAAGAACTGTATATAAAGAAGTTATAGATAACTTATTAGAAGCTAAAAAGAAAGAACATGAATTGGTTAGAAAATATTCTAATTTAGGATTCTGTTGGGGAAGTGGAACTTCTAGATTAAATAAACCATTATTTAATAAAAAACAATTTATATTATAGGCAACGAGCGAGGTAGCGTTGGATGGTATGTCTGTAATAATTTAATTCTTATGGAACAATTAGATAATAGTTCTTCTGAAACTCCTGATGTAACTCCTTTAGAAGATCAATCTCCAGAATTATTTGATTATGATAAAGCGATCATTCATATTAAGCGTAGAATATCTGATTGGTCTGACGAAATAAATAGAACTAAAGCTCGTCGTAAAGAACGTTATGTAAATGTGGATGTTGAAACTTTACGCAAAACTAAAGTCATTGCTCCTGATGAAACATTTGTTCCAGACCGTGTAATTGATACTAACATAAGGAGAGAAGCTCCAGCTTATGTAGCTTTCTTAAAACAATCTCGCCGTCTAGCTATCTTTAAATGTTCTAACAATCCAGATATTACAACTGAAGATAAAGCTAAACTTGAAGAAGCATTTACAGATGGATTAACTTATCAAGGATGGATTAATGAATTT
>Ga0066699_10000046_pt1 | contig 21649 bp, 19 predicted proteins | sample GraSoiAngelo_148_FD_66455 | JGI IMG/M metagenome (GOLD analysis project Ga0066699, IMG submission 66455) | Grasslands soil microbial communities from the Angelo Coastal Reserve, California, USA - 14_1009_09_20cm | ecosystem: Environmental > Terrestrial > Soil > Grasslands | place: USA... | reverse complement strand
CCTGATTCTGGTAATGGATCAGGACCAGCAACGCGTCGGCCACCAGTCTTTCATCCGGCGTGAGGCTTTGCGGAACAATTTCTGCGGCCGCGAGATATTGCCCACAGACGAAAAACTCCACGCCGCTTTTTTTCATCTCCGCAATCGCTTTCAGGTTTGGATTGCTCGTGCCAAACCTCGCTTTGTAATGCGGCTCATCCAAAATGCCGTCGACCGCGGGGCAATGGAATACGACAGCAAACTTCGCGTTCGCTGACCGGACGTTGGCAGCTGCCAACGCGTTCAGTTCCGACCCGGACATGTTTAACGCGGGCAACAAATCCGTCGGCTTTTCCGCTGCTCGTGTCCCATCAATTGATTAATCGCTAACGATTTTGAGCAAAAGGTACAAAGTCGCCTTGCTTTAGAACCGGGAAGGCGAGCTGACCTTCCTCGCCATGGCGGCGACTTTTACTTGTGGCACGGTCATTTTGCGCCAGTCCGGCCCGGAGCTGCGGGGCCAACAGGCATCTACCCGTTGATTCTAGCCGCAAAACGCGCAACCTCCGTTTGAATCACACATCGCTCGCATGAACATCCTCGATGCAATCGGTAATACCTCGCTCGTCCAACTGCGCAAGGTCATTCCGCGCGATTGCGCCAAGATTTTCGCGAAGCTCGAATGGGAAAATCCGACCGGCAGCATGAAAGACCGGATGGCGCAGGCTGTAATCTCGCGAGGTGAACAAGATGGTCGATTAAAACCCGGCGGCACGGTTATCGAATACACCGGTGGCAGCACCGGCGCCTCGCTGGCACTAGTCTGCGCCGCCAAGGGCTACCGCATAAAAATCGTTAGCTCAGACGCGTTCAGCCGAGAGAAACTCGACCAAATGGCTGCGTTCGGTGCGGAACTGACACTCGTGCCCAGCGAAGGCGGTCTAACCACAAAAAAGTTGATCCTCGACATGATCGAGACCGCTCGCGAGTTAAGTAAAAAGCCAAACACCTACTGGACTGACCAGCTTAATAACCACGATACCATTACAGGCTATTATTCGTTAGGCGAAGAAATCTGGAAGCAAACGAACGGAAAGATCGATGCTTTCGTTCACTCGGTAGGAACAGCAGCTTCGTCGCGCGGAGTCGCCACCGTGCTGAAGGGATACAGACCAGGTATCAAGGTCATCTGTGTCGAGCCGGCGGAATCTCCGGTGCTATCAGGTGGTCAGCCCGGGCCGCACAAAATCGAAGGAATCGGCATCGGCTACACCCCTCCATTGTGGGACGCAACCTTGGTCGACGAGATCATCCCGGTGAAGACGGATGACGCCAAGGACATGGCAAGACGAATTGCGCGTGAAGAAGCTCTCTTTACCGGCACGTCGTCCGGAGCAAACCTCATCGCCGCGATGCAAGTTGGACAGCGGCTCGGGCCGGAGACAACAGTGGTCACGCTGATGGTTGATTCCGGACTGAAGTATCTCGGCACGGATGTATACAAACGACCTTCGCCAAGTGCTTAAATGCCTGGAAGCGACAATGCCCGTCCGGCTCGGACCTCTAAGACGCCGTTTAAAAAATAGGCGACTTGGAAGTCGCCCCCTTCCCAACACCTAGCACTTCAGGTCGGCGGTTTCACAACGGTTTCCCACGTCTGGCGGCGCAGAAATAAACGATCGCGAGGATTAGGCCGCCGCCCCCGGCAAATCCAAGTCGCCATTGTCGATCGCGAAAAGCCAGAAAAGCGCACGCAACGTTGGCGCCTATCAGCAGAAAGGTGATCGCAAATAGAATCACCCTTTCAAATGGGCGGAACTTCCTTGATCGCAACATAAAGCAGCATTGTTCCAGAAAAACCGCTGAACATCCAAATCCAACGCTCAATCATCCAACATCTAGCATCCAGAATCGCGATCGCGCTCCGACTCGACCATGACTATAAGCATGAGCATGAAAGGAAGAATCCCGGGTTGCCACCGGGCTATTCCTGCCTAATGTCCCCCGCTTTCACCGGCTATGACTCTTCCTGTTGCCTTCGATATCCTTCTGTCAGGCGTGCGTTTATCGCTTATCTGCGCTGTCATCGGACTGGGCTGCGCCTTTTTGCTCATTGCCGTCATTTTGAGGTCGTCGGCTGGCAATGAACGGATGCGACAGATTTCCGGCGCAATTCAGGAAGGAGCCAAGGCTTACCTGAATCGGCAGGTGATGACGATCAGCATGATCGCGGTAGTCATCTTCCTTTTGCTCTTTTTCTTTAAGGATCATCCGACGGCATTTGGTTTCCTACTGGGCGCGTTTTGCTCGCTCGCGGCCGGTTACATCGGGATGCGCATCGCGGTACTAGCAAATGCCCGGGTTACCCAGGCAGCAACGCAAGCCCGGACCCGCGCTCTGCGAGTTGCATTCAATGGCGGCGCGGTCACCGGCTTGCTTGTCGTCGGTTTGGCGCTGCTAGCAGTGGGAACGTTTTATCATTTTGCGCGCAATATGGTGGGACCCGACATGGCTGTGCGCAGTCTGATCGGATTGGCATTGGGCGCGAGTTTGATCAGCGTGTTCGCCCGACTTGGTGGGGGGATTTACACCAAGGCCGCTGATGTCGGTGCCGATCTAGTCGGTAAAATTGAAGCTGGTCTAGAAGAGGACGATCCGCGCAACCCCGCTACGATCGCGGACAACGTCGGCGACAATGTGGGTGATTGCGCAGGAATGGCGGCCGACGTTTTTGAAACCTACGCCGTCAGCTTGGTCGGCGCGATTTTGGTAGGCGTGTTGACGGTCGCAAACGCCCCCGCGGCTATTGTCTATCCGTTCGTTCTCGGCGGAATTTCAGTGTTAGGGGCGATCTGCGGCATTTTGTTTGTCAACTTCGGTGACGGTAAACCGGCCAGCGTGTTGATGGGCGCGGTCGGAATGAGCGCATTGGTCTCGGCCATTCTTTTCTGGCCGGCGACGCATCAGCTTTTTCCGAATGGAGTGGAGATCGCCGGTAAAATGCGGTCACCCACCGATCTCTATTACGCTTCACTCATTGGCCTGATCATGACTGGCGTCGTCGTCGTGATCACGAATTACTACACTTCGATGCGTTACCGGCCGGTACAAAAGATCGCGCGTGCATCAGAGACGGGACATGCCACCAACATCATTGCCGGGTTGGCCGTCGGCCAGCACGCCACGGCGTTGCCGGTCGGATTTATCGGCATCGCGATTCTACTTAGCTACAATTTCGCCGGTCTTTATGGCATCGCCGTCGCAGTGATGTCGATGTTGTCGATGGCTGGAATTATTATTTCCCTCGATGCCTTTGGCCCGATCACCGACAACGCAGGCGGGATCGCGGTCATGAGCAACTTGGGAAAAGAAGTGCGCGCGGCTACAGACGAACTGGATGCTGTCGGCAACACTATGAAAGCGGTGACGAAAGGTTATGCCATTGCCTCGGCGGGATTGGCGGCGCTGGTTCTCTTCGGTTCCTATGTGGAAGAACTCAAGGCGCACATCGGCCAAACATATAATTTCCAATTCTCGTTAACGGAACCAAAAGTAATCATCGGCCTGTTCATCGGCGGACTGCTTCCGTTCATCTTCACGGCCTTCAGCATGGACGCGGTCGGCAAGGCGGCGGGCGCAGTAGTGCGCGAAGTGCGACGACAATTGCAGGCACACCCCGGGATTTTGCGCGGTGAAGAGACGCCCGAATACGGAACGTGTGTGGACATCGTGACGAAAGCGGCGTTGCGCGAAATGATTGTCCCGGCGCTGTTGCCGCTGGCGTTTGTGATTCTGGTGGCGGTGATTCCGCAGCTTGGTCCTGTCGTGTTGGGTGGCGTTTTAGTCGGAACGATTGTAACTGGTCTCTTTGTGGCCATTGCCATGACCAGCGGCGGTGGCGCTTGGGATAACGCCAAGAAATTTATCGAAGAAGGGAATTACGGCGGCAAAGGCTCCCCCGCCCATGCCGCAGCAGTAACCGGCGACACGGTGGGCGACCCTTATAAGGACACCGCCGGCCCCGCGATCAATCCAATGATCAAGGTGGTGAACATCGTTGCTATCCTTATCATTCCGATTTTCTTTTAATTCTCTGCCGATCAGGTAGGTTCGTAGCGATGGCAACAGAAGCGCGTGATTTTGAGATCGTTTCGACGACGCATACACCGGCGTTGCAGAAGATGCTGGCTAAACCTGACGCGGCAGGCAACCCGTTCAAGATCGTGATCGATCCGAAGGTGCGAATGGATTTACGAAGGGCCTTGATCGATCTGATCGATTATCACGACGAGGCCCTGGCGGAACATTTCGCGGACGGCAAACTCGCGCTCGATTCCTACAAGGAATACATCGAGCTGTTTGCGCGCAGCTTGAAGGAAACAATGGAGAGTCGCGAAGGCGTTTCCTATTTGCTGCGTTCGGTCGGATTCGATGTGCGACCGGATGAGATCAACCTCAATCCGGAATTGCGTTGGAAAAAGGGTAAGCCTGGCGCGTTTGGATCGAGTTTGTTGTAGGGGTAGCGGGCGCATTCTGCGCACCGTGTCGGAGATCTTCTTCGACACTTCTTCCTCTAGCGCGCGGGATTGTATTCGAAAACGAATTTTACAATTGCGATGGCACGTTCTGCATCCGGGGTCGATCACGATTTTCGGCAATCATGCAAGCAACGATTTCAGTGGCGGACCGACGTTTACCTTCAAGATGCAAACTCGATGGCGCAACGATCTAACGACTTTCAGACTTTGTGTCGCCCCATTTCTTCTTTTCAAATATCTTTCGTCCCGAACCGACTTCGAACATCTCAAACTCAGTCGGGTTCTGCCGGTAATATTTCTGATGATAATCTTCTGCCGGCCAGAATTTCATGGTTGGCAGAATCTCGGTGACGATCGGCTTATCGAACCGGTCGGAGGCTGCCAGCTTTGCCTTGGATGCTTCGGCAATTTTTCGCTCTTCATCGTTCCGCACAAAGATTGCGGCGCGATAGCTCGGGCCAATATCCGTAAACTGGCCATCTGACTGCGTGGGATTGATCTGCCGCCAGTAAGTATCGAGCAGCTGATCAAAGGTAATCTTCGCCGGATCGTAGGTGATTTCGATCGATTCGCGGTAATTCGTCTTCTCGGAACCGACCAACTCGTAGGTCGGGTTCGGCTCGGTCCCGCCGCAATACCCGACAACCGTTTTGATAACGCCCGGCGCCTTATCGAATGCTGGCTGGATGCACCAGAAGCAGCCGCCGGCAAAGACCGCGGTCCGCGTTTGCGGACTGGGATCGGCCAACAGCGAAGAAGCGACGAATACAACGATAAGGGAAGCTAGCCGTTTCATCGCCAGTTAGACAGCGCGGTTGCGCGAATGTTCGCTTTGCTACGTTTGTTTATGCGCGGTCGAACCGAACTGGGGAAAGACGAAGCGTCAGTCGAATACATTCCTAAGTCGCTGACGGAGCCGCTAAATTGGGACGAAGTATTCCCGGGTAGCGCGCCGATCGAAATCGATCTGGGTTGCGGTGACGGCGCTTTTCTCATGGCTATGGCACGCGCAAATCCGGAGCACAATTTTCTCGGGATCGAACGCTTGCTCGGTCGAGTAAGTAAGGTTTGCCACAAGGTTGCCCGCGAAGATTTGAAAAATGCGCGCGTGCTCCGAATCGAGGTCGCCTACGCGGTCTCCAACTTGTTACCCGCTGGCTCCATTGCAGCGTTTCACCTCTTGTTTCCCGATCCCTGGCCGAAACGACGGCACCATAGCCGGCGCGCTTTCACCACGGAATTTTTGTCCCGCATCCATCGCGCGCTCATTGGCGGCGGCTTATTCCACGTTGCTACTGATCACGCGGATTATTTTCATCAAATCGAACGTGTAATCGCCGCCACCAACACTTTCGTTGTCTCGGCCGAGCAATATCATTTTCCACCCACGACCTTCGAACAGAAATTCCTCATCCGCGGACTTTCGATTCAACGTTTGCTACTGCGAAAAGCTTCACCCGTTAAATAAGACCGCGCCGTCCAGTCTTCTCCGCGAAACTGGATCTCGACAGCGCCGGTCAGGTCCTGGCGGAGAAGCTTAATGGCTCGTCGCTCGATTTCACTCGACCATTCCTCCGTGATTTGTTCAGCCACGGGAGATTCGCGGGAAGTTGCAATGATAAGTCTTGGTTTTACCCCGTCGAGAAATTCGGGTGTGCCGGAGTCGCCGGAATGATGCTGACCCTTGATCAAGATGTCGCTTTTTAAATCGTCGCCGCTTCGCAGCAGAGATACCTCTGCCTCCGCGCCCGCGTCAGATTCGAAGAGCACACGTATTTGTTCATTAATGACCAGCCGCGCAATCAGCGGCGCGTCGTCGGCTGATCGAATTTTGATGTTCGGCGGCGGATAAAGGATTTCTGCGTGCACGTTCCGTCCGAGCAAGAGCGAATCGCCCCGAAAAAGCAGTCGGGGTTCCGGTTTTCCGGGCGCGTCCCGAAAACGACGCTGCGCGCTCGAACGAGCATCGAGCGGATTATCGTAAATTTCCCGCGGGCGGAAGTCCGCAATGGTTTCGAGGGCGGCGCCGATATGGTGGGCGTCCCCGTGGGTCAGCAATATCCCCTGCAGGCGATTGACGCCGCGGCGATGGAGGAACGATTTCAGGGTACGCTCGTAGTTGCGTTCGCCACCGCAATCGATCAACCAGTCGTAGCCATTGGCGCGGACGTGCGCGGCCCCGCCCGTTCCTTCATCCAGAACCGTGATCATGATCGGCGTGTGGGATTCCGTGAAGCGCGACAAGTAAAAATGTCCCGCCGGCAGCAGGGCAAAGAAGTGCACTAGACCGAGCACGGCATGTGACATTAGCCAGTTGGCATTATTGAAAATAATCGAAAGTCCGGACCAAATCGGCGCCGCAATTAGCGACAACATCGCCAGGGCCAAAACGAAATAAGCGATCGGCACCACCGCAAGATTAGCCACGAGCGAGACGGGGGTAACAAGATAGAAATACCAATAGATCAGCGGCAGCGAACCAATCCAGGCTGCTAACGAAACCGATACACCGCGCGCGAGGTTGCGACCAACACCAATCCCGATTCGCTGGGCCCGACTTAGCAACACACGCGGGATGAACGGATCGGGAGCAACGATTCGGGCAAGCCTAACAAACATCGGATCAGCGAGGAGGACGATTGTGCCTACGACCGCGAAGGAGAGTTGAAATCCGCTGGTAAAAAGTTGATTTGAATCGAAAAGCAAGATCAGGAATGCCGCCGCCGCCAGGCTGTTTAGAGCGAGAACTTTTCGATCGAAGAAAATGCCGCCGAGCAGAAGCGCGCTCATGACAGCGGCGCGCACACTTGCGGTGTGCAAACCGGTAATGGCGGCGTAGAAGAAGAGCAAAGGAATGATCAACGCCGTCGCGGTTTTGCGCGGCAGACGCAACACCATCGCAACCGTCCAGAGCAATCGAGCGACGATGCCAACGTGCAGACCCGCAACGGCAAAAAGATGGAGCGTGCCGGTTTGTTGAAACGGTTCTTCGATATCATCGCGTGTCTGATGACGCAGTCCGAGGGCAGTTCCGCAAATCAGCCCGACTACGTCCGGCGAGTTTTCGATGTCCCGGCTAAGGATGCGCTGCATCCATTCGCGTGAGTGCGTTGCCGCACGCAGCACGGAAAATCCGCTGCCCGGCGCCAGAATCCGACCATTCTCCGGGTAGCGAACGATAAACAGACTCTTGACATCGCGTCGCGCCAGATACACACGCATGTCGAATTCGCCCGGATTTCGTGGCGCCTCGATCGGCTGAAACGTTCCAAAAAGCGCAAGTTCGTCGCCGATGTTTGGTCGGCCCCGCCAGCGAACGAAAACCGTCGCGTCGGTCCGAACATCTTGGTTCTCAATCTTCGCGCCACGCAATTTCAGGAGAAAGGTGGCGTATCCATTCGCTTCGATTTTTGGCTCAGTTGTGACGATGCCGGTCACATTTGCCGGGCGCGGCTGTTGACCGGCGATTTGCGCGAGCGCATCCGCAGGCGTGTTGGTGATGCGCGCGCTATGCAGCACGAAAAATGTCGCGCCGACGACGGCAAAGACCAATGGCGCAAAACGCCAGCGCCAAGCTGCCAGTGCGCCGGCAATCACGATTAAGAAAATCGAGACAGTGCTTGCCGGAAAATAATCGGCGACAACGATGCCGATGATCGCAGCCAAGACCAGACCGACAAATGGCTGCCGCATCAGGCCGTGGTCAGTTAATCAGTCACGACGAGATCAAGTTGAACGTCGTGAGACTCGAGAGGAAGCGATTCGACAATCTGAAAACGAAAGGCAATGCCAATTTTGATCGCAGGCGCGGCACGGTGCGCGAGGAAGCGGTCGAAAAAACCAAACCCGCGTCCCATCCTGCCGCCGTTGCGGGTAAATGCGACTCCGGGGACAAGAACAAGATCGATCGGACCAAATATCGCTACGTCATGCTGACTGCGCGCCGTTGGCAAAATCGCTATGATTTCGCTGCCGCGCCGCTGCAAATCTGAGATCAACGGTGTTATCTCCGGCTCGTATTTAAACGGTTCGAATACAACCACCACCTGGGCTTGCTTCCAAACCGGCAACTCCAGCACGTGGTTGCAAATTTGTAAGGAACGACCGCGCCGGTCTTCCGGGTCCAAAGCCTGCAGCTCCTCCTGCATTCGTGCACGCAGCGTTTCCTTGGATTCCTCTTTGTTCATTGTGGCAATAGTTTTTGAACTGTGCGCACGAGCTTATATGGTTCCCAGCGGGTGCCGATTCCTTTTTCAAAAAAAACGCGGGTGGTGCGACAAGCCGGCGCGGATGGCGCGGTGACGGAAAAATCGACGCGCGTGACGCTCAGGCCGGCGACGGACTGGCACCGCCGGAATTTTTTGGCCGAGGTCCTCATTCCGTCTCTTTTTACTAAACGTTCCGGCGAAAACACTATACCTCGTTTTCCCAAAATCCGGCCGGGTCAATTTTGCATCACCTGGATTGGGCATGCCTCGTTTCTCATTCAGACTCACGATCGCAATATTTTAGTCGACCCGAACTGGGCGAAATGGCTGAAGGTTATCAAGCGCTTGAAGCGGCCGGGAATCGAACTGCATCATTTGCCGGAAATCGATCTAGTGCTGGTAACACACGCCCATTTCGATCATCTGGACCGGCGCACCTTGCGGCGAATTGCTTCCGATCAACCCATCGTCGTGCCGGTCGGCGTCGGCACGCTCGTTCACGACCTTGGATTCCATATCGTGCACGAACTGGATTACTGGCAAAGCGTGCCCCTCGACGGCCTGCAAATTTCGCTTACGCCGTGTCATCACTGGGGCGCGCGTTTTCTCGCTGATCTCCATCGCGGATTTGGTGGTTTTGTGATCGAGGTCAATGGCCGCTCGATTTTTCACTGCGGCGACAGCGCTTATTTCCCGGGATTTAAGGAAATCGGTGAACGCCTTGACATCGAAATCGCGCTGCTCCCAATCGGCGCCTATGATCCGCCGAGTGGGCGAGAAGTTCATATGAATCCCGAGGAAGCGGTGCAGGCTTTTCTGGAATTGAACGCGAAAAAACTGGTGCCGATGCACTACGGCACGTTCCGTCTCGGCTACGAGCCGTTAGATGAGCCACTCACGCGACTGCTTGCCCGCGCCAGGGAAGCCGGCATTCACGACGATGTGCTGGTAATGACCGAGGGGCGGCCGGTTGTGCTGTAAAGGCAAACAATAACGCCAAACTCTCAACGACAAAGGGAGCTTCTCCTCTCCAATTGGACGTTGGACGTTGAGCTTTGAGCGTTAAAATCGCGCAATGTCCAGGCCGCGCTACACGCGTTCTGAAATAGTTGGCGCCATCATTGCCGCCCTAATCATCATCATCTTCAGCCTCCTTCTTCTTGCCCACGATCCGCTTGTTTTTTGGAACGACGATTACCAAATCTCAGTCCTGCCCGTCTTCGCCGACATGGCGCGGGCCTGGAACCACGGCGAGTTCCCAATCCTCAGCCCCTTCTCCTGGGTCTGCGGAAACCTTGCCGGCGAATTTCAATACGGCATTTTTTCGATTTTCATTAACGCGCTGATTGTTTGCGTTTGGAAATTGCCTCTAGCTTTTCCGGAGCAGGCGGCCGCGGTTTCTATCGCCCATCTGGCCGTGCTCAGCGCCGGTGCATTCCTGCTCGCACGTGACCGGCAACTATCGAACCCACTGTCGATCTTTGTCGCACTGGTCGCGTCGCTCAACGGCTGGATTATTTGCTGGGGTGCAAGCGATTGGTTTGGCGCACTCGGCGCATTCACCTGGTTACCATGGGCTTGGTGGGCGGCGGAGCGAGCCGTCGATCCTACGCGTTCAAGGTGGCGTTTCCTCTGGCCGGCTCCGTTCGTTTACCTGGTCATCACCGGCGGATTTCCCTACACGGTGTTAATGCTGGCCGTAGTGATAGGCTGGCTGTCCCTGCGCACCGTATTTGAGGCAGGGGTGATTGACCTCAATTGCTCGCGGGAGGTTCAGGTGAACCGCCCCTACTTTTCGCAGCTAACAAGAATTTGGCCGCTGTTTGTCGGGGTGATTCTCGGTCTTGGTCTTGCCGCACCGGCGTGGCTGGCGTTGCTCGATTACGTCCACGGTTCCGCCCGGCAATCTCTCGATCCAGCCGCCCACCGGCAATGGCTCGTTCCGGGGAGCGCGTGGCCGGGGCTGATTCTGCCCTCGTGGACTGTAAATTGGTGCAACTTTTCAACCAAGCTCGAGCCACATCGTGCGGCCGAGCTGGCATGCGGCTTGATTGCCCCAGCGGCGTTGCTTGCTGACTTGGTCGTCAACAGCCGCGCCCTTGTGAAAAGGATCGGCTGGGAACTGGCTCTTCTGCTTGTTGTTTTTATCCTGGCCATGCTCCCAACTGCCGGTGTTTTTCGTTGGAGTTTCCGCTGGCTACCACTCTTCCATCTCGTCCTCGCTCTTTGTAGCGCCGAAGCTCTCGCATCATTCTCGCAAAAACAACGACGTTTTGCTGCCTTCCTCCTGCTCCTGCTCATACTCCTACTCGTGCTTTTCAGCAGCGTCGCAAAAACCGCCGGCGAACACCTCTTTCCACTCGGCTGGATTTACCTCGGTCTCGCACTCGTCTGGCTGATCATTGAATCGACAGAATTTAATTTGGTGCGCGAATGGACACCGACAGCGATCAGCTTCATCGCGCTTTTCACAACTTACGTCTGCATTCCAACAAACTGCGGCGTTCCAAAGTATAATCTTCCCCAATCCTTGTTAGAGTCCCGCCCGCTTGATCCGCAACGTCTTTACCTCAGCGTCTATCCGGCGCCGGAGAGACTTTATCGCAGCGAGACAAAACCCGCGCCGATTGGACAAACGGTCCGGCTTGGCAGCACTTCGATGTGGGCCGGCCTGCGTTTCGTTAACGGCTACAGCCCCATCCGGCCTGCTGGCGTCGCCCGCGAACTGGCCAGCGCCATTCATGGCGAAGTCGATCCGAGCCTGGCCGAATGGCTCCTGCAGCATCAAGCAAACGAGGATGGCTTGCTGCAACGGATCGGCATTGACGGGATTGTGGTAGCCAAGGAGTTCAATTTCGGTCCGCAGCCGGCCAGCGAATGGCAGTTAGTGACAGAGAACGATGAGGGCCGTGTTTTTCATCGCCAGGGGGAACCGATAGAAGTCGTCCGTTCGGTAAATTTCTTCGGCAAAAATTCCATCGCACGGATCACTGACATCATCGCAGGACGAAATGATGTGAGTATCTCAGTCGATGTTCCCGTGGGAGAACATCCCGGGTTGATTGCCTTCACGCGTCCGTTCTTTCCAGGTTACCGCGCACGAATCAACGGGAGAAACCTCACCGTCTTTTCAGAGCGCAACCTGATCCCGCTGGTCGAAGTGCCAGCAGGAATGCAGGGACGCCTCGACCTTTATTACCGGCCAGATTGGCTCATCTACGGTGGAACGATCGCAATCGCCTCGGCGGCCATCTGGACCATCTGCGCCATTTTCGCGCTAAAGGTTTGGACAGGTCGGGGCGATTGATCTCAATCGTCCGCGGCGCGGTTCGGTGAACCGCCCCTACCTAAAATGACACGGTCACTACCAGCTCGACCGTAAAATCTCCACCGGCTCCTCTACGCCTTTGACGTGCTGCGGTGGTAGCGCGCGTAATCTAATTGGTCGTGCGAGACGATCTTTCGCCGCTTTGCTTAGAACAACGATGTGCCGAGACTTTCAAAACACTTATGCGCTGGAGACAGCGCACACTACAATAATCGGTCAGCAGCGGAACGGAATCCTCAGATCACGTAATCGTGATCCATTCGTTGCGAGCACGGGAATCGGCCACAGCTTGGACTACTTTCATGTAACGCAGCCCATCTTCGAAGGTCGGATATGGCCGATCGGGACCGCCTACTTTGACGGCATCGAGGAAGTCATTTTCCACATTCCATTCGCGGGCGAGATCTTTCGGCACTTTCACTTCCTCCAATGCACGGTCCCCCACACGCCCGGCTTTGATTACATCGGCGGTAAAATCGTAAACCAGCGTTCCGGCAGAGCCGTATACTTCCAGCTTGTCGCCGGTGGCGTGTGCGTGGATGCCGCTGAACTCGAGCACGCCTTCCGCGCCGTTGGCGAAATGGCAAAGCACCAAGAGTGCATCAGGAATGATGACGTTGTAGCCGTCTCGATCAGGATACAAAATTTTCCCGCGCGCAAACAAGCCGTCGATGTCGCCGAACCACCGGTGCAGCACTTCGACGTAAATCCCTAGCGTCATAACGTTGAGTCCGCTGATCTCGATGCGCTGCCGCCAGTGCGCTGGCGTGCTCGGGTTCAAATAATTGCCATGAAAACTTTGCAGCTTGATCGTGTGAATTTGCCCGAGAAAATTTTCCGCCAGCAGTTTTTTCACAACCAGATCCCCTCGTAATCCGTAGGGTGGTGGACACAGCATCGTGACTTGCTTGGGGAATCGACGCGAGGCCGCCAGCATTTCTTCGGCTTCGGCACGATCGTTCGACATCCGTGCTTGACAAAAAACGTGTTTGCCGGCTTCGAGCGCCGAAATGGTAACAGCGGAATGCATATACGGCGGGGTGCCGATCCAGACGATGTCGATATCAGGAAGGGCGACGAGAGCGGGCCAGTTCGCGATCGGGACCGCGCCGGGCATGTTTTCCTGACAAAACTTTTCCGCGCTTTCATAAGTAGAATTTGAAACGGCTGCGATTTCGACGTCATGACGACGCTTGAACCCGGGCAAGTGCCTCTGCTTCACAATGCTGCCGGCACCGACGATGCCTATTCGTAATTTACGGTTGCCGTTTCGACTCATTGGTTCCTCCCGTAGAAGAATCTTTGACCACAAGAGGGGCATCCTGTTCAACCTAGAAATAATCTGTAGCGCGGGCGTCCCGCCGGCGACTGATAAGCATTCTCATCAACGGACAAGATCCCCGTTGGCCCCACCGGGTCCGAGCCGGACTGGCGTTAGATGCCTGTGCTACAGCCCAAGAATGGCTTGACCAGCACGGGGTCGCATTGCAGCTTACGCCCCCATTCAAATCCGGGTGATTGAGTCAATCGCCCTACCTTTCCGTCTATGTCTAAGATTTGCAGTATTACCGGGTCTCGGGTCACGCGCGGCAGCGTCATTCATCGCCGTGGTATGGCGAAGAAAAAAGGTGGCGTTGGGCGGCACGTGACTAAAAATGTGCGGCGCGAATTTCACCCCAACCTGCACGAGCACCGCATCTGGGTACCCGAGATCAAGAAGTTCGTTCGTATTCGAGTGACGGCGCGCGGGCTCAAGACGATCAACAAAAACGGAGCATATCGCGCGCTAAAAAAGGCGGGCGTCATCGCGGCCTGACGACAGAATCGGCGGGCAGGTCAGGCGCAATGCAATTGACCTTACTGAAATCGAAAATTCACCGCGCCACGGTGACAGGCGCGAGTTTGCATTACGAAGGCAGCCTTACCATTTCCTCTGATCTGGCTGGACTGGTTGATCTCCGCGAATATGAAAAGATTCTCGTTGGCAACTTAAATAACGGCGAACGGTTCGAGACTTATGTCATTTATGGTGAGCCGCACAAGGGGTTGATCGAGCTTAATGGTGCAACCGCGCATCTCGGCAAAATTGGCGACCGCGTTACGATCATGAATTTCGGGAGTTACTCTGCCGAAGAAGCGGCTAAACATCAGCCGCGGATTCTTGTCCTCGATGAAAAGAACCGCGTCGTGCGCCACGAAGGGATCGAGGCGGAGCTCAAAGTCGTGGGGGAATAAAGAGCGCGTCATCCCGAGCGAACGCGAGGGATCTCACAATTGGTCAGACGCATCCGAATATCCGTGAGATCCTCACCGTCTGCGCAGCTCGGGATGACGCGCAATGGGCTTCGAGCAAAGGCTAACTGGTCGTCTCGCTACGGGCTGCCTCGACTTCGCTCGGGGTAACGGGTATAGAAGATGGCGCCTCATCTGCGAGGACTGGCTGTTCCGCAAGGACCGCGGTACTCTCTTTTACATTTGGCTCGATTGCCCTCTCGGTGGTCGGTGTTTCGGTTGTTCCTGCCGCCGTCTCCGGCGGCAGGTTCTGCGCGCCCTCACTCGCTTCTTTTTTCGGCAATTTAGCCCGAGGCAAGTCGAGCGAGCCGTCGTTGAATTCAATGACGTGGCCCTCTCGAATCATCCAGTGCAGATCGGACGCGAGGAACAATTTTGTTTTCTCGGCTTCAGCCGATTCTGTCTCCGGCGCGATCAATTTCTCGGCCAGCTCTTTGCGATTAATTCGCGGTGAAGCTTTAAGCGTTTCAAGAATCTGACGGACTGAATCCGAGACCACGGATTCGTCGATTGGCTTTAACCGAATAGGCGAAACGAAAAGTATTCCTTTACGATGACGAAAAATTTGCAGCCCGCTGCCGCGGAACCGGCCAGCCAGTTCCTGCATCATGGTTGAAGGCGAGCGGACTTCCGCCGACCAGGCATTCTCGATCAGACGCGCGATTCCGCGATCCGGCAAGCGTCGACTAGTGACGCCGTCGATTTCCGCTTTCGGTGTCTCAGTAATGAGAGCGGGCAAATATTTCTCGCGAAAATGGCGCTCCGCCTCAGCCTCAGTATTGAAAGTCTGAGCCGTTTCTTCCTGGCGAGTGACGAACGTGGTGACCTTGCGCGCTTCTTCCTTCCATTGCTCGACCAGCGCGGGATCGCCGACGTTTTCGATCTGCCGTTGGAAATCGAGAAAACTCATGCGCCGGCTGAAGTGTTGCTCGTAAAGGCGGCGAAGTTTCGGTTGGTAGCTGTGGTGGTTGGTCGGCCCGAGCAATGCTCCGGTAGTACGTTCGCGCGCGACGCTACTAAAATCACCCTTGATTGGATCGTTCAAAGTGACCTTAGTTTCGTAGAATTTTTCTCGCATCAGGCGAAAGGCGGAGTCCTCGAGCGCGATGCGATTGGTCGATACCGCGTTCGATTCGCCAAGACGGAAAAGCGAACGCGCGTCCTTTGTCTTCACCCTAACGTGGTAACGCTCGGGTTTCTGCAAAAACAGGCGAGCCAGCGCGTAAACAGAATATGCGACCGTACCAGACTTGATCTGGGCTGCGACATTTTCGAACGCCGCTGCTTGCGGAATAAAATAAACATCGAGCGGTGGCGACAGCGGCGGAGCAGGCGCCTCGCCTCGCGCCGGAAAATCGCGAGAACGTTTCCCATCTCTGCGGTCCGGCATTCTATGCTCTTCGCGCGATCGCCGGTCACGCCGGTCGCGATTTCTTTGTTCGCGACGTGGGTGAGGAGGTGGATGATCCCCCCGCCGCTCGCCACCGCGAGGCCAGGGTTCCTGCTCTTCTTCCCACTCGGCGTTCCGCGGCGCAGACCAATCTTCCTTCACCCACGCGGGAACGAACTTCAGGTCAATCAGATCAAGGGGTTCGCCGGCCGGTGGCACACTTCTCATGTACTGCATGAACCACAGAAGTAAAACCGAAGCGTCTGCGAACGCTCGCCAGCCGCCTTTTACGTTATCATCCTAAGGCGCGAAACAACGCAAGTTCGGGTCGGACCGAAGGATCTCTTATTGCTCGAGAAAGTGAGAGGTCCCTCATCGTCTTCGCGACTCGATATGACGCGGTAGCGTTTGGGATTGGCTCGAGGGGTTGCAATTGCTCGCCCTACTTGAAATTCATTGACAAGAATTTGAATTGTTTTACTTGCCAACGTGTTCAGCCCGCGGTATCGCGGCGGACGGAACAAACCGAAATTTTATGGCCGACAAATCAATCGAAGAGAAGGTTAAGGACATCATCGTCGAACAGCTGGGCGTTAACCCCGAACAGGTCACGCCGCAGGCTTCGTTCATCGAGGATTTGGGGGCGGACTCACTCGACATCGTGGAGCTGGTGATGGCGTTCGAGGAAGAATTTTCGGTGGAAGTTCCCGATGAGGATGCCGAGAAATTGCAAACAGTCGGCGACGTCATCAAATACATCCAGGAACGCGCAAAGCCGAAGGAAGGGTAGAAGCCGCTCGCGGCCTGATATTAAAGCTTCGGCTGCTTGCGCTAATGGCGCTAGTTAAAGGCAGCCTCTTGGCATTCAGCAGCAAGACGGCGATGCCACTGTTTTTGGTTGCGCCGCGCCTGTGGAATCACAGTGTAGAGAGTGCAGTATCTAACCGAACCGCTATTTCACGTCGGCAGCAACTACATTACTGCCGCCGGCCTGATTGCATTTGCGGTCTTCTTTGGAGTCGGATTATCGCTGGCAAAGCTGTTTCAAAGTGACCTATTCCGCCGTTTCCTCACCCGACTCAAGCTCGGCAAGAATTTTGTCTCTATCATCCCGGCCATCTTCAGCCTTACCACGCTGATCTTTTTCTCTGTCACCGCGATCAACGCGGCTGGCATCCCGCTGGCTTGGAATAGACCGTTGCCTGGCATCTCGCTCACGCTCGTCCAGATTTTCCTGCTCGTTGCCCTCCTCCTCGGAGTTTTTTGGATATCGGCGCGGACAAAATCATTTCTCTTTAACCGCTTCCTCGTAAACAGCGGCCTGGATCGGTCGCTGCAATACGCCGTCTCGCAAATCGTCAGCAATATCGTCCTCGTTGTTGGCGTTTTCATTGTTCTGGACAACGCCGGCATTCACCTTGCCACTCTCGCCGTTTTTGCCGGCGCGGTCGGTGTCGGCATCGGCTTTGGGCTGCAAAATATCGCCAGCAACTTCATCAGCGGCCTTGTCATTTTGGCAGAACGACCGATCACGATCGGCGATCGTGTGGAGGTCGCGGGTATCACCGGTCAGGTGCAGCAAATTCGCGCACGCAGCACCGTCATTCTCACCAACGACAACATCACCATGATCGTGCCAAACACGAAGTTCATCGATTCGCCGGTCACGAATTGGACTTACGGCGACCCGCGAGTGCGTTTTCGTGTCCCAGTCGGTGTCGCCTACGGAAGCGATTTGGAGAAGGCGCGAACTGCGTTGCTGGAAGTGGCGCGGGAAAATCCCCAAGTGCTGGACGAGCCGTTGCCAACGGTATTCTTGGAAGCGTTCGGGGGGAGCTCGATCAATCTGGAGCTCGTGGTTTGGAGCAAGGAAATGAGTTATCGACCGCGCCGGTTCCGCAGTGATCTGAATTTCGCAATCGCGCGGAAGTTGCGCGAAGCCGGCGTTGAGATTCCGAGTCCACAGCGCGACATTAGTTTCCGTGAAGGATTCGTGCGCGTCGAACTGACGGGGGCGCAGAAAGAGCCGGAGCGCGCGGTGGCGGAAGGCGCATAAGAGGTGCCAACATTTTCTTTCAAAGAGGGGAGCGCTGCCGTCGTTTCACGAGGCCAGCTCCAGCAGTACGAAGACTGGCGTAATGCTTTTCGGGATTGCTGCAAGGATCATCGCTTCTATGAAATCATCGAAGACACGCTGGCGAACGATTTCGAGTACCAGTACCTAATCCTGCGAGATCTCGACGGCAGCGTTCGCGGCATTCAGCCTTTCTTTTTCGTCCAACAAAATCTGGTCGAAGGAATCCCCGGCGGGGTCCGACACGTGGTTGACTCGATTCGCAAAAAGTTTCCCAAGTTCCTAACGATGCGTGTACTAATGGTCGGCTGTGCCGCCGGTGAAGGCCATCTCGGCGCCCTTGCTTCGACGGATTCAGTCTGGATCGCCGAAGCATTGCACGCCTCTCTCCCGCAGGTCGCGCGTGCGACCAAGGCGTCACTGATCGTTCTCAAAGATTTCTCTTCCAAATACCGCGATGCGCTGGCCGGATTTTCAGGTAATGGATTCACTCGCGTGCCGAGCATGCCGATGACGCGGTTGGCGCTGAATTTTCGCGACTTTGACGATTATCTCGCGCATTTGAGCTATGGCACCCGCAAAAGTTTGCGGCGAAAATTTCGCAAAACCGAACGTGCTGCCAAAATCGATCTCGAAATCGTTAGTGATATTACGCCATATTTGGACGAGGTCTACCCCCTTTACCTGGCCGTGCACGAGCGGTCGCCGATGAAATTTGAAAAGCTAACCAAGGAATACCTGGCAAAACTTGGTCAGCTCATGCCGGAACGTGTCCGCTTTTTTATCTGGCGGCTCGATCAGCGCATCATTGCTTTCAGCATTTGCATGGTGCACGACGGCACGATCTACGACGAATATCTCGGCCTCGACTATTCCGTCGCGCTCGATTTGCATTTGTATTTTTACACCCTGCGTGACATTCTCCGCTGGGCCATCGATCACCGCCTGACCTTTTATTGCAGCAGCCCGCTCAACTACGATCCGAAGCTGCATCTCGGTTGCGATCTGGCACCGCTCGATCTCTACGTCAGACATACCCAGCCCCTGTTGAATCCAATTTTCAGTCGCGTGGTGAAGTTGCTTGAACCGACGCGACACGATCCCGTGCTGCCCAAATTCGCCAACGCTGCCGAACTTTACGGATGACGACTCAGCCTGCGCGCACGTCATCCGACACGCGTACTCCCGAGCTTACTCTGTCGCGCGGCCATGTGCTTGTCTTTGAGCACGCTCGCGATGTGCCAATGGGATTTTGGGAACGCGGTTTTTCCGACAGCTGGAAAGACTTCCAATACTACGACTTGATCGAACAGACGATGAGGCGCGGTTTTGATTACCGATATCTGCTTGTGTTCGACGAAAATGATCGGCCACTCGCACTGCAACCACTGCTTCTTGCCACTCAGGATCTCGCTATCTCCGCAGGTGCGAGCATCGCGCGACTTGTCGCGAAATTGCGCACGTACTGGCCGCATTTTTTAAAAAGCCGCGTAGCGTTGGCCGGCTGCCTCGTAGGAGACGGAAAAATGGGAGCCATGGAATCGGATGAAGCCGCGGCTCCGCTTGTCGCCGAAGCCCTCGAAAAGTATGCCGGCAGCGTTGGAGTTAGACTGGTAGGGTTCAAGGACTTCCCCGCGAGGACGCGTTCTGCTTTTTCCAGTCTCAATCAGGCGGGCTACGTCCGTGTAACCGGATTTCCACCATTAATTCTCGATCTCAATTTCGCTTCCTTCGAAGAGTATGTGATCAAACAATTAAGCCGGGCGACGCGGAAGAACTTGCGTCGAAAATTTCGTGCCGCTGACGCTGCCTCGCCCGCGATCAGCTTCGAAGTCTGGACTGACGCCGAGCAGATCATCGATGAAATTTATCCGCTCTACCTTGCGGTGGCGGAGAGCAGCGCGATCCAGTTCGAGACCTTCACTCGCGAATACTTTCTCGAGGCGGGTCGCAGCGCTGCGGGAAAATTCCGCTATTTCATCTGGCGCCAGGGCTCGCGTGCGGTGGCATTCAGCTTTTGCACCATCTGGGATGGAACGCTCTACGATAATGATATCGGGTTGGACTACTCGGTCGCATATGAACTGAATCTGTATTACGTCACCTTTCGTGATCTACTGAATTGGGCGCTCGCTAACGGGCTGCATCGCTATGCCAGTGCGCCGTTTAATTATGATCCGAAGCTGCGTCTGCGACTCGAACCACAAGAGGTAGATGTTTACGTGAAACACACATCGCCCTGGCTTAACCCGTTTATCAAAATATTCGCACGCGTTTTCGAACCAGCTCGTACCGATCAAGTGCTGCGGCGCCACCTTCATCTTTTCCAATGATTCAAAAAGCCAAGGAGCTTTTGCTCAATCCGTGGTTTCAGCTTTGTCTCACCGTACTCTTAGTCACAACTTCGGAATTATTCCTTAAGCGTGGCGCGGTCGAAGCGCCACGTCTGCCGGCGGGAGCAAACTGGACCGGCGTTTCCGGTCTCGCCTCGGCCAATGTCTGGTACGGGATTTTGTTCGTGATCGCAAGTTTCATCAGCTGGCTTTACGTCCTGCGTTTCATTCCGCTGACCATCGCCTACCCGCTCTCCAATTTTGTTCACGTGCTGATCCCGTTAAGTTCGTGGTTTTTTCTCGATGAAATCATCTCCACCCGGCGCTGGTGCGGGATCGCGCTCGTCTTGATCGGAGTTCTTATCGTGGCTAAGCCGGTTGCACGAATGGAGGAAAAATTGTGACCCTGATTTCGGCGCTGCTCATTTTCGTTGCGCTGATTCTCTATATTCTCGGGCAACTCTTCCTCAAGCACGCGATGGAAAGCGATCTTCGCAGTCGGCGATTTACGAAATTTTTGGTCGCGGGCCTCGTCGCCATGACAATTTCGTTTTTTATTACTCTGGGGTTGCTCCAGCACTTCGACCTTAGTTACCTCTACCCCTTTCAGGGATTGAGCGTGGTCATTATCAGCATTTTGGCGGCGGTGATTTTACGGGAAAAACTAACACCGCGTCTTTTTCTTGGCGCGGCATTGATCAGTGGTGGCGTCGTGCTGGTGTCGCTGAGTTAGATGGATCGTTGCCGAAATCTGCGACGAGCCGAAGCCGACGGCGGTCATAGACCGTACAGCAATATAGTCTGCTATGAACACGTTAACGCCGGCCAGAGGGCCTCGAGAGCGCGCTGATTAAGCGCACGAATCTTTTCCGCCGGTGGAAAATTCAATTTTGGATGATCCATTTCCGACGCGAATCGTTGCTTCCTGCGCGCGTAAGCCGGCAGAGAATAGGCGCCACACATGTCCCCGCCCAAGATATGAGCGTGGTGCCTCAGCGTCTCCAGTCCCCACCTAACATCATCGAGATCAAATCTTCCGCTTTCCCAATTTGTGCAGGAGTAATCCGGCGCCAGACAATCCAGATCGATCGTAATGTAAATGTTCGAGCCGATCAGGTCGTTCGCGAATTTTTCAAATTGTTCCCGCCAGTTTTTGCGCAGAATCGCGCCGCGGCGTTTTTGCGCGCTTGGCGGCCGATCGTCCGCCCACGGATGGACGGTCAGCGTCCCGGCGCGTTCCGCTTTACGATTGCCAAAAATTTGATGCGGCCACCAGCACTCAAAATTTCCGCATCCCCAAATTGTCGCCTGTCGGACGTGCGGCAATTCCAGTGCGCGATTGACCCAGCCTCCGCAACACCAGCGTGGCGGGCGAACATCCCAGTCCGGATGATTATCAAACGAGACTAGCGTAACGGGTTCGGGGGTTCGTCGAAGCCAGAGAGCGGTCAGATGATGAAAGTCGCCCGAGCCGTAAAGAATGAATCTGCCGAGATGCGGCTGAATT
>Ga0066699_10000045_pt1 | contig 21883 bp, 22 predicted proteins | sample GraSoiAngelo_148_FD_66455 | JGI IMG/M metagenome (GOLD analysis project Ga0066699, IMG submission 66455) | Grasslands soil microbial communities from the Angelo Coastal Reserve, California, USA - 14_1009_09_20cm | ecosystem: Environmental > Terrestrial > Soil > Grasslands | place: USA... | reverse complement strand
CCGAATCATCTCCTGTGGGTGCTCGAAGGACTGCTCGACGGCGAGGTGCACAACCGCATCGTCGTCGCCGACGAGCGCAAGTACTGGACAAAGGTCGCCCTCGATCGCATGCTTAGCATTTCGTAGGAGGTCGACCGATGGCGCACTCGCTCCCACCGCTTCCGTACCCGTCCGATGCTCTCGAGCCGCATATCGACAAACAGACGATGGAGATTCACCACGGCAAGCATCACAACGCGTACGTCACCAATCTGAACGCAGCGCTCGAGAAGCACCCCCAGCTGCAGTCGAAGAGCATCGAAGATCTGCTGCGCGGCATCAACAGCGTGCCCGAAGACATCCGCACCGCGGTGCGCAACAACGGCGGCGGACACGCGAACCACTCGATGTTCTGGCAGATCATGGGGCCGAAGGCCGGCGGGGCGCCGAGCGGCGCGATTGCCGACGCGATCAAGTCCGCGTTCGGCAGCTTCGACAAATTCAAGGAAGAATTCAAGAAAGCCGGCGTCGGCCGCTTCGGCAGCGGCTGGGCGTGGCTGATCGACAACGGCGGCAAGCTGACGATCGAGAGCAGCGCGAACCAGGACAGTCCGCTCATGGAAAACAAGAAGGTCGTCATGGGCCTCGACGTCTGGGAGCACGCGTACTACCTGAAGTATCAGAATCGCCGGCCGGACTACATCGACGCATGGTGGAACGTCGTCAACTGGACGGAAGTGAACCGACGCTTGCAAGGCAGGTAAGGCAGGACGGGCGGGCTGGGCGCGAGGAATCACCTTCCCGCCCAGCCGTCTGCGCTTTCCGATCATCCTGCCGGTCCAGCCCTTCCCGCCCTTGTCATTGTCCGTTGTCCTGTCACTGTTCCTTGCACATCTCGGCATCGGCATCGCGTTCACGCTGATTCTCGTCTCACGCGAAGCGGGCGTGAAGTTCTTTCGATTCAACGCCGGCCTTGCCGCGATCCTGATCGCGACTGCGCTCGCATTCCGGTTCGATCCGTCGCTGGCGGCGGCGGAATCGGCGCTGGTGATCTACTGGGCGACGATCGGACGCATGTTCACGCGCATTCGAACCGCGATTCTCGCGGCCGCCGTCTTCGCCGGCGCCATCGCGATCGTCCTGCAGGCGCTCGTCGTGTCGGCGAGCTGGACGCCGCCCACGCGGGCGCTGACGGTTGCGAGCTTTCTGAGCTCCGCCGCGCTGCTCGGCGGCGCGTGCACTGCGATGGTGCTGGGACACTGGTACTTGATTTTGCCGTCGATGCACGTGTCCCATCTGCAGGCGATCGTCAAGGTCCACATCGCGTCGATGGTCGTCCGCGTCGTCGTCGTCGCCGCGGCGGTGTTCATGGCGATTGCGACGTGGCGTCCCGGACTTGGTCCCAGCTTTCGCTACTACATCACCTCGGTGGGCGGGATATTTTTCTGGCAACGCGTCCTGTTCGGGCTGGCCGGTCCGGCGCTGTTGTCGTATCTGACGTGGGAAACGGCGAAAATCCGCTCGACGCAGTCGGCGACGGGAATTCTCTACGTCGATTTCTTCACCGTCGTCGTCGGCGAGATGCTCGCCAAGTACATCGTCCTCGCGACGCGCGTGCCCGTGTAGTAAAGTGAGAGCTTGCGGGTTGCACCGCGGTCCGGAACCTGTGCAATTCCAGACCGCGAACCGCGTCAGGGCCGGAAGGCAGCAGCGCTAAGCGGACCCTGTAATGTGCCGCAGGTCACTCCGGATCGCGGTGCAGCCCGCAAGTCCGATATCGAATCCACAATCCGCCGTTCGCAAAATCCGCAATGCCATATCAGGTCATCGCGCGAAAGTGGCGGCCGCAGCGGTTCGACGACGTCGTCGGCCAGCAGACGGTCACACGGACGCTGCGCAACGCCCTCGCCAGCGGGCGTCTGGCGCAGGCGTTCGTGTTTGCCGGGCCGCGCGGCGTCGGCAAGACGACGACGGCGCGCATTCTGGCGCGCGCGCTGAATTGCGTCTCCGGCCCGACGGCCGATCCGTGCGGCACGTGCGACGCGTGTGTGGAAATCGCCGAAGGACGAGACATCGACGTCCTCGAGATCGACGCGGCGACGCACACGCAGGTGGAAAACGTCCGCGAGGTCATCATCTCCGGCCTGTCGATCGCGCCCGTCAAGAACCGCTACAAGGTGTTCATCATCGACGAAGTCCACCAGTTGTCGAGCTCGTCATTCAACGCGCTGCTGAAATCGATCGAGGAACCGCCGCCGCACGTCGTGTTCATGATGGCGACGACCGAGCTGGAGAAGATTCCCGAAACCGTCCGCTCGCGCTCGCAGGTGTACGAGTTCAGGACGATCAGCAGCAAGGCGATTGGCCAGCAGCTGCGGCGGATCGTCGACGCCGAGGGGATCGCGGTCGCCGACGAAGCCCTGCAACTGATCGCGCGCGATGGCGAAGGCAGCATGCGCGACGCGCAGAGCAAGCTCGATCAGGTGATCGCCTTCACGGGAAACACCGTGACGGCCGACGACGTGGCGACGGTGCTCGGGCTGGTGGGGCGCGATTTGCTGCTGGATGCCGTTCAGGCGGTCGCCGACGAGGACGCGGCCGCGGCGTTCACCCTGACCGCGCGCGCCGTCGAAATGGGCTACGACCTTCGCGCCGTGTGCCGCGACCTGTCGCGCGTCGTGCGCGATCTCCTCGTCTTGTCGGTCGATTCGTCGCGCATCTCCGATCCAGAGATTGCCGGCGAAGGGGAGCGCGACCGCGTCAAGGCGCTGGCCGCGCGATTCTCGCGTGAAGATCTGCTGCGCGCCTTCGACGTGCTGACGAAAGCAGAAACCGATATCCGCAGCGCCGCGCAGCCACGCCATCATCTCGAGATGGCGCTCCTGCGGTGGATCTATCTGCGGAAGCTGGTGTCGATCGAGGATCTGATAGCCGGGGCCGGATCGGCGAAAGCGGCGCCTCGGCTCGAGCCGACACCGCTGGCGGAGCAAGCGCCGCGGGCCGAGCAGGCTCCGCCCCTACGGGCGTCGCCGTCGTGGTCACCGTCACCGCCAGCAACACGTGCAGGGGCCGAGCTTGCCCGGCCCGGCAACCTCAAAGACGCGGTGCTGAACGAGATTCGCAAGCAGAAGGCCTCGTTCTACAACATGGTGGTCGCGCAGGCGCGCACGATCGAGCTGAACGACGACCGAATCGTGTTCACGTTCTCGCCGTCGCAGAAATGGCTGGCCGATCAAGTCGGACAGAATCGCGCGTGGCTCGAATCGATCGCGCAGCAGGCGAGCGGACGCAAGTTCGCGGTAACCGGCGTCGTCGCCGACGCGGCGCCGCCGTCCAGCGAGGCTGCTCCGACGTCCGCGTCCACAGAGACGAAGGACAAGAAATCGGCGCTGCGCGACCAGGCGCTCGCCGACGCCGGCGTGCAGGCGATGCTGGAAGTCTTTCCCGCCGAAATCCGCGACGTCGAAGAGATGTAGCTCACAGCTGAGAGCTGAAATAATGAACATCCAGCAGATGATGAAGCAGGCGCAGCAGATGCAGGAACACCTGCAGAAACAGATGACGGAGCTCCGCGTCGAAGGCAACGCCGGCGGCGGGATGGTGACCGTCGTCGTCAACGGCGCCAAGCAGATTCAGTCGCTGAAGATCGATCCCGAGGTCGTGTCGAAGGACGACGTCGAGATGCTGCAGGATCTGATCGTCGCGGCGATCAACGACGCGCAGCGCAAGGCCGACGAAGAGATGTCGCAGAAGATGGGCGGCATGATGGGAGGACTGAAGATTCCCGGTCTATGAGCCTGCCCGAGCCCCTCATCCGCCTCATCGAGGAGCTGCAGCGCCTGCCCGGCATCGGTCCCAAGGGCGCGCAGCGGCTCGCGTTTCACATCCTCAAGACGCCGCGCGAACAGGCCGACCGCCTCGTGGACGCCGTGCGCGAGGTGAAGGAGCGCGTCACCTATTGTTCCGTCTGCAACAACATCACCGACGCCGACCCGTGCGTCTTCTGCAGCAGCGACGCCCGCGATCGCGACCTGATTTGCGTCGTCGAGGAGCCGCAGAACGTGATGGCGATCGAGAAGACGCGCGACTTCAAGGGCGTCTATCACGTGCTGATGGGCGCGATCTCGCCGCTGGAGGGCATCGGTCCGGACGATCTCAAGATCAAAGGGCTGATCGCGCGCGTCGGCAACGGCGTGCGGGAGATCATCCTCGCGACCAATCCCACCGTCGAAGGCGAGGCGACGGCGATCTATCTGGCGCGGCTGCTCAAACCGCTCGGGGTGAGGGTGACGCGCATCGCGATGGGCGTGCCGGTCGGCAGCGACCTCGAGTACGCCGACGAAGTGACGATGACCAAGGCGCTCGAGGGCCGGCGCGAAGTCTGACCCGACGTGATGTTGCCGCACTCCTACGCCTTGCCTGCCGCGCTCCTTCTCCTCGTCGGCGGCGCCGTATCGTGCTTCGCCGGCTACCGCCTCTTCCGCATCGTCCTCGCCATCTACGGCTTCATCCTCGGCGCGTCGATCGCGAGCTCGATGATGGGCGTCACCAACACCGGCGGCATGCTCCTCGCCGCCCTCCTCGGCGGCATCGCCGGCGCGCTCGTGCTCGTGTTCGCGTACTTCGTCGGCGTCGCGCTCATCGGCGCGGGCCTCGGCGCGCTCGTCGCGCACGTGCTGTGGGGATATTTCGGCAGCGGCGATCCGCCGGCGCTGCTCCTGATCGTGCTCGCCGTGCTCGGCGCGATCGGCGCCATGCTGCTGCAGCGTTATGTGATCGTCGTATCGACGGCGTTCGGCGGCGCCTGGACGCTCGTCATCGGGGCGCTCGCGGTCCTCGGCAACCGTGCGGCCACGAGCGCGGCGCGCGGCGGGGACGTGTGGATCCTGTATCCGATGACGCCCGGTCCCGGACAGCCATGGGTGCCGGTCGCATGGGTCGTGCTGGGATTGATCGGCGTCGCCGTGCAGCTCGGCGTCACCGCACGACAGCCCTGAGCCGGGCCCTCGATATTACGGTATTGGATAGTCCGTAACCGGAGATCATCTTTGCCGATTTTCTGAATGCACCGGAAGGTCGCGGAATTTGCAACGAGCGAGCGCGCATGCGCGAGCGAGAAAAGAGGACCGATGCCTACTTTCGAACGACACGTCGACGTGGACTGGAAAGGCTCCGTGATGGAAGGCAAGGGCGAAGCGAGGGCCGGAAGCGGCGCGTTCTCGTTGCCGGTCACGTTTCCCAGTCGCATCGGCGACGCGAACGGTAAGACGAGCCCCGAGGAGCTGATGGCCGCGGCCCATGCCGCCTGCTACGCGATGGCGCTCAACGGCACGCTCGGCCGCAAGAGCGCGTCGGCCGATCGCACCATCGTGCGCGCGACGGTGACCGCCGACAAGGGCGACGCGGGAATCAAGATCGTCTCGTCGAGGCTGAGCGTCACCGCCTACGGCCTGAAAGGGATAGACGCTTCGCAGTTCGCCGAGGTCGCGAAGGAAGCGGAAGGGCGTTGTCCCGTGTCGAACGCTTACCGCGGGACGATGCAGATTACCGTCGACGCGAAAGTGGGATAGCGCTGCTTCCGAAAGAGCATGGGGCGTACGGTCAGCTGCTGTTTCCCTTGATTACGGCGATGGCGGTCGGGCGGCCGGGCGTCGCCGCGTGGTCGTTCGCCGCCGCGGCGGTGTGCGCGTTTCTCGCGCACGAGCCGCTGCTGATCCTGCTCGGTCAGCGGGGCCCGTGCGCGCGGCGGGAACGGCAGGACGATGCCGTGCGCTGGTTCGCCGCGTTTGCGACGGTGAGCGCCGCGCTCGGCGCCGTCGCGTTCGTGCTGATGACGCCGATCGCGCGACTCGCGGTGGTGGTGCCGATCGCGTTCGCGCTGATCCTTGCCGGTCTCATCTTCGCGCACCAGGAGCGGACGACGATCGGCGAAGCGGTGTCGGCGATGACGCTCGCGTCGGTGGCGATCCCGCTGGCCGTCGCGTCTGGCGCATCGATGACGACGGCGGTGACGTGCGCGGCGGCGTTCGGGTCCGGGTTCGTGACGGCGACCATCTGCGTCGACGCCGTCATCGCGCACGCGCGCTGCCCGCCCGGCACGCGCCCGCGGGCATCCGCGATTCTCATGACGCTGGCAGTTCTGAGCATTCTCGTATCACTGCGATCGCGCGGGCTCGTGGCGTCGGTCGCGCCGTGGGCCGCCGCGCCGCTGCTCGTCGTCGGCGCCGCGCTCGCGGCGGTGCCGCCCTCGGCACGTCAGTTGCGGATCATCGGATGGACGCTGGTGGCGACGACCGCCGCGACGAGCCTTGTCCTGATCGCCGCGCTGCGCTACTATTAACGTTCTGCTCGCCGCGGCCAGCCCTGTTCCTCAGTAGCTCAATGGCAGAGCATCCGGCTGTTAACCGGAGGGTTGCTGGTTCGAGTCCAGCCTGAGGAGCCATTTTTCCGATCGGATCGGGACAAAATCGGGACAATTTGGCAAACGAACGTGACCGCATCAGTGGCCCGATGCCAGCCGTAGCGGTCGACCCTGATTTTTCCAACTCACCTCCAGACCTTTGCGTAGTTCTTCGTCCGTGACGTTCAAGTAGCGCTGCGTCTGCTGAATGCTCGCGTGCCCGAGCATCAGCTGGATGATGCGGATGTCGACGCCGTCTGCCAGCAGTCGACAGGCGCCTTCGTGCCGAAGGTCGTGCCATCGGAGATCGATGCCCCGCAGCTGCTCCGCGTTCCACTGCATGCCCTCCTTTCCCGGCTTTGGTGCGATGCCGTTCGCCAGCAGTTTGAGCGTCTCCCAGGCCGTCTGAATCGTTGGCTGGTACTCACCGTTGGTGCTGCCGAACACGTAGGCGTCCGGTCCGAGAGCCGAGCGCCGTTTGAGCACCGCGGCGAGTCGCCCGTTCGGATTGAACGGGATTCGGCGGTTCTCTTTGTCCTTCGCAGTCGCGCCTGGGATGCCGATCTGACATGTGTCCCAGTTGACGCGTTTGTTCTGGATCACCAGCATCTCTCCGCGCCGGCAACAGAGCTCCAGCGCGCCAATGATCCGGTTGTGCAGCAGCTCACCGACGTACTGGTGCGGTGCCGTGTTCATGACGCCGAGGGCCGTGTCGAGCAGCCGCTTCTCCTCGTCGCGTGACACCCGTCGATCCCGTGCGACTTCGGCCTTCTTGTTCAGCCGAACGCCGAACCGGTGGAACGGCGATCGGGCGAACAGCGGCGGCGTTTGTGCCAGCCCCCAATTGATGGCCGCGCGAAGGCGTTCTAACACGCGATGGACCGACGCCAGTTCGACGTCCTCCGCCCAATCGGACTCGGCCTTGAAGCGGTTGATCTCGTCCGGCTCCTCGAGCGCCAAGAGCTGTAAGTGCCCGAGGTTCTGCTTCAAAACGGAGAGCTGACTCCGAACAGAGCCGAGGCTTTTCAGCCCCGCTGGTTTGACGCAGCGTTCCCAGTACGCGTCCAGGAATGCGGCGACGTCTCCGAGTTGAGCGCCGGCCTGCACGGATCGAGTCGGCACGTGGCTCGGATCGCGTCCGGCTTTGATTTCGCCGATGAAGAGCCGCTCCCAATCGCGGGCTTCCTCCATCGACTGGATCGGCCGCTGTTTGCCCGGTTCCATTCGCGGAATCGCGAACTCGTTCGCCGCCATGCGGTAGCGTTTGCCGCGCCACATGACGTCGAATCGCAGATGTTCCAGGCACTTTCGACCGTCCTTACAGCTCCATTCCGTACAGCGTCTTCTGATAGTCATGGGTCGTCCTCCATACGTTCCTCCTTCGCGATCACGAGACTCGTGTTGGTGCGCCGCGCTGGATCCAGTCCAGCACGTCGCGTGGGTGAAATCGCCGGCTCCGCACACCGAATCGTTGCGAGACGAGGAGTCCTCGCAGATACGCGCGGCGAACGGTTTCCTCGTGGCATCCGACGAACTCCGCCACCTCGAACGCCGTCATGAGCCGGTTCGGCAGGCCGCTGTTCGCCGGCGCCGCGTTGACCGCGACCTGTGCGTCGGTCCGAGTATCCGCCGAATCAAGGTACGCATGCTTTCTCATGGCTCCTCCCGCTGTGGCATCGAATCGAACGACGCCGAACGTGTTGTATTGACGAGCGAGCCGGTGAGTGCCGCGACGCGATGACTGGCGTTGCGCCAGTCACGCGGGCGGCCGGCTCGGCGGGCAGGACTCAGACCGAAGCCACTCAGGGCTCCGAGCCGATCGGCTGCGAACCGAGAGGCCGTTTGCATCGCGCTAAGCGCGGCGCATCGGGCCTCTCACGATGGCCGCTGCGACGGCCCTCTCGTAACGAGAAAGTCGCGGGTGGGCCTTACCAGGTGGTTCACTGGACCACGGTCGTGCGCCTCGTCGCCGTCGGCAGTCAGTGCCGACCGCTGAAGCGAGCGCGGCGTCGCGTTGTGTGCCATTGCCTCACGTGGCCTCAGGCTGCCAGAGGCAGTCTGCCGTCGGCTGCGACGCTCAATCCAACCGTTCCGGTTTTGCTGGGTGCTTCGTGCCGTTGCCCTACGGGCGGCAGCTTGAAGACGCTCCGCGTGACCTAAGGTCGTCGTGGAGGGGTGGCGACTGATCGCCACTGGACGATGGATTCAACTTACGCACGTTGCACCGTGTTGTCAAGACGCAGCGCGCGGACGTGTCAACGCGCGGACGCCCGGCGCGTCCCCACGCTCGCGGATCCTCTCGCATGTCGTCACTCTCGTGTGCTCCGCCTGGCGTTCTCCGACGACGCCGTTGCAACCGATGCGCACGTTGACCAAAATGCAATCGATGCTGACTAAGCGGCGCCTTGAGGATGGCGGGATGGACGTCGAGACGGGATTGTTTGGGCCTGCGGTCTTCCTTGACGTCTGGGCAGTACGCGACCTTTCACGCGCCGCGATGACGGATCTTCGGAATCGATTTGCAACCGCGCTCGCAATGGCGGGAGGCTCGCTCCTGGTATCGACGGCTTGGATCACGGAATTGGACGGACTCCAAGGGGATGCACGCTCGCGCGCACAAGCGCTTTTCACATCGCTCGGCGCGCACTGGCTGCTGATAAATCCCGTTGTTTCGGCCGTGGCAGCGCGCGAGGCGCGTAATGAACTCGGCGCTTACCTCTCGCGTGACAGTCTGAATGGCTATGTGCTCGAACGCTCTGGAGAACTACTTCGCAGCAACACTGATCCGCATACCGTGTCAGATGCGGAATTCTTCGATCTTGGCCGAACGTTGGTGTGGACGGCCGCCGATCCAGGCGCAGCGACGACATCCGCCGCACAGTCGCAGGCTCTCAAGAATGCCGCGAAGGCACGTGCAGATGCCGACACAGACGAACAGCGACAAAACCGCACCGCTCACCTGCGTTTGTACCCGCGCGTGGCCTTCGCCTCAGGTCAAATGGCGTGCGTCCACAATGCTGTATGGCGTGAGGTGACCAGGCGGAGCTTGGGACGGACCTGGATGCCGAACGATGGCTTCGACATTGCTCATTTGATACCCGCCTTGACGATTGGTGGGCTCATCGCTGTCGATAGCGATTGGAAGGACATCGGGCAGGCCGCGTCTGCGAACTTGCCGGATCGTCACGCGACGCTCTATCGACCGGGAGAGCTGGAACGCTTGGTTGTGGACCTCGAGACGCGGGCGCGCGCGATTCAGGATGAAATTGCGCGGCGAGCGTACGAGATCTTCGAGCAGCGCGGGCGCCTGCACGGGCACGATCTCGACGATTGGCTGCAAGCGGAACGTGAGTTGCGAGGTCGGCAGTGACCTAGATGAAGCGCTTCAAGCGCAGCTCTCACATCCATTGTCACCGATATTTGCAGACGGAGTAGGATTCGATACCGCATCTACGTGGTCGCGACAATGGCCCAGCGGGATGACTTCACGGCTGCAACCAAGCGTCTCCTGGCTGATCGCGTCGGCCATCGTTGTTCCAATCCGGCGTGTAGAGCGTCGACGTGTGGACCACAGGCCGATCCGAATCGTTCACTGAATGTCGGAGTCGCAGCCCATATTTCGGCAGCTTCTCCTGGTGGCGCGCGCTACTACCCACAGCTCTCGGCGGAAGACCGCACGAGCGCGCTGAACGGCATTTGGCTCTGCCAAGTGTGCGCGAAGCTCATCGACAACGACATCGGGACGTACGACACTGCCGCTTTGCACGCCTGGAAGGCTGCTGCAGAATCAGCGGCATTTGCATTCGTGGGTAAAGCGGTTGCGCAGACGTTGGAATCGTCGACGTCGCTGTCCGCGGCAGCGTCGGAATTGCTCATCGCTTGCGCGGACAAAGGAAGTATTCACGTTTTGGACTCGGAGCAGGCCGGCCCTTGGGTCGCGATCGGCGCGCGAAACTTTCTAGACGAAAATGATCCGGCATTTGCCGCAACGTACGTGGATGCGCTCGAGGAGTTGGTGGCGAAACGATTGGTACGTAGAGAGGCCGGCATTCTCTATTCGCTGACCGGGGCCGGCTTTAGAATTGCCAGACGATTGAAGGATTTCATGATTGGCAATGAGGGTTGATTCTTTCGCTCCACCAGCTTCCTGGGTCTTTTGAGGTACGTCATTGCATGCCGAAGCGGACAAATCCTTTCCAGAGCGTTGTTTTGGCACTCCAGCGCACCCTCCACCCAAATGCGACAGTCACGGAGTCGACATTCCTGAGAGATCGCATCTCCGGCGAGCGCCGGGAAGTGGATGTCGTCGTCGAGGCCTACGTCGGACCTTACAGTCTAATTCTTGGCTTTGAATGTACCGCCGGAGCGCGACCGGCTGACGTGGGCTGGGTGGAGGAGATGCATGGCAAGCATCAGAGTTTATCGACCGACAAACTGTTCTTGGTCTCGCAGCATGGGTTTACGCACAGGGCGGTGTTGAAGGCTGAGAGTCATAACCATGTACCGATCTCGCTAGCCAGTGCCGAATCGTGTGATTGGACTGCAGTCGTGGCAAAGGAGCGACGCGTTTTTCTGCTGGAGCTTCGGGCGGCGGTGCTTCCCTTCATCGGAGAGGCATTTAAAGGCGAGCCACTCACTCTCAATGCACGGCTGCGGCGCGCCGCATGTGGACTTGATGTATCCGTCGGTGCAGTCGCTGACACGCTGCTCGCGCATCCGACAATTGCTGCGTCCGCGATTGATGTGTCGATGGTTTCGGAAGGTAAAGGAGCGATCGTCGAGTTCGATCCTGCGCCTGGCGTTACTGCATTCGAACACGGTCGTGAGAACATTTCGGTTGATCGAGTGTCCTTCGCAATCGTGTTTAACGCAAGCCGCAGAGAGATTCGGTTGACGTCGGGTGTCATCGGCGACCGCGCCGTCGCGTTCGGCGGCACAACGAACGGTAGTCGTCATACGCACGTGACGATCGTGGAAGTGCCCGGAGGCACGCCCAACCTTACGGTTCATGAGCACGGATGCGGGGGAGAGCCACAGTACCGTGACTTGAGCGGCAGAAGCGATACCGATTTGCAACCACTACCCGATGCGACGATGCGCCTACTTCTCAGCGGCTATGAGCGATAGCATTTCTGGCATGGCGCGCAGAGCGCCATGGTCGTCCCGAAGGAATCCACCAGACGTCCGGCTTTAGAGCGCGCACCTCATGGTTCAGCAGTTGCGGAACTTTGAATCCAGGGGCAAGCAGCCGGGTCCACGAACGCGACGCGCTCGAATGTAGTCCATCCCAAACGCCTGGCCACATGCGTCCAATTGACCGAACGCCGATGCGGCAAATCGCGTTGGAGCGCGGACGGCGACGATGTGTATTCATCGAATAGCCATCCATACAAGCGCGATTGTGGGCGCTCCCGGAAACAAGCCGGCGAGACTAGCAGAAATACGGAGCGATCCGGGTCGCGTGCTTCAAGCGGCAGTCCAAGTCCGACAGACGATTCGAGCATGACATCCACATTGCGAGCGATCTGATTCCTAAATACATCGAACGACACGACGCACGAGATATCTGAAAGAACCTTCGACTCGACGATGACCGAAAAGCCGTTGTCGACGTTCACGACGAGCGCATCGACGTGGGTCGCACCCTCTAGTGTTCGCACGCTCTCGCGCTGAGCGGCATGCAAGACGTAGGGGATCAAGTGGCTCGAACGGACATTCTGTCGTAGCCACCGAACGTACGAGTCGGGCGATGGAAGCGCCGCCTCGAGGACTAAGGCGAGTCGGCCCTCCACACACTGGGCCCACGTCCTGAACGCGGGAAGCGGCGGCTCTTGCCCGAACGTGTCAGAAAGGACGAATTGCAACGCTGCGGGATTCTGGACGAGGCGCTTCATCGCGGTCGCCGTCCAGAAGCGTTCATCCTTCTCGATTTGACACGGTCCGCGCGCATGTTTGATGGGGATCCCCTGCCGGTTGAGTCGATTGCGAATGAAGTCACGATAAGCCTGCGCAGATCGTTGGAAATAGGCGATGTGACTATCGCGATCGACGAGGAAGTGAGCGCGCAGCTGTTCAGCAGTAAACGGCAAGTACGTCGGGTCGATCACATCTTCGGCCATCATGATTTCCGCTAGCTTGTCCTGTGACTGGTTTCGGATGCAGCTGCCGGCGTTTCCCCAGAAATCTTCCGGACGTATAGCCGCTCAGTTCCAGATGCCCCACTCGCCGTCGCGTCCGCGGTCGCGAGGTCAGAGTTCGATAGCCCGGGCGGGGTCCAATGGACTCACGAGAACAATCGTGCTCCACCCAGCTTTGCTGCGCGAATCGAATAGGCCTCGAAGCTGATCGATATCGCCGGGATCCAACGAACCGTAAGCGATTTCATCGACGAGGATCAGCCACCATTCCTGATATCGATCGCGCCGTGCGGCCACTTTCTCCGTCTTATCAGTGATGCAAATCGACAGGTTTCGCAGCAGCTCCGCGATGACGAACCCGCCGCCGTCGTGATCTGCGGATCCGCCAAGAATGAACATGGTGGAGTGCAGCTCGCTCGCACGGTGGAATCTGAGTGCCACGGTGTCTTCGATCTGCATCCGAACGTCCTTGGGATCCGGCTGACGTACGAACCGCTCCAGTGCTTCGCGCAGCGTCCGCAACATCACGCGGCGACCCGTAATGGCCGACGGAAGTTGTAGCTCACGAACCAACTCGCTCCAGTTCGCGGCGGCCCGAATGAGTCAAGGACACGACAAACTGTCCGCTGGAAGGGAATCGCAGTTTCGTCTAATCCTCGCGTCGATCCTGGGGTGTCTTCATGTTGATTTAGGCGGCGGACCTCGATCGCGACCCGTTCATCCGCGACGAAGTCCGGTGGCACATTACCGTCAGGCTCGTAGCGGATGTCTTTGAATCCGCGGTGCCGTAGATGCTCGAACGCGAGCCGCTCAGTCGAATCCATATTCCGTTTTTCAAAGATTACGGGCGATGACCGCAGAGCCTTCGAGGTATTGCTGCGGCTCCCCAGATCTACAGTTTCGACTGCGGGTAGAGGCCGGCTGCTTTACGCCACATCTCGGTCCAGTCTTCAATATCTTGTTGGGTCATCGTCAGCGCTGGGGGCCACCGAATGGCATCCGAACGCGGGGGCCAGATCGGGACCACGGCCTCCTTCGCCTTTCCCAGAAACTCAAACTCAATCTCGCTGGCGTAAACGAGCTCTTCGGAGGTCGTGGACCTCACCGCCATCACCTGCATTCCGAGCGAGCCTACCGTCATGGTCGAGATCTTGAGGTCGAACGATTTCCTCTCGCCTTGGCGCTCCGTCAACGTGTGCATCGGCAAATGAGCATGCGCAGGATGTTGACCGAACTCGTACTTCGAGAGAAAAACGCGGACGCGCTCGTGGGCGAGGGTTGTATCGCGAAATTGCTTCCGCTCGGCTGGCGTGAAGAACAGCGGCGGCCTTTCGTTCGGCGGAATCGCGACTTCTAGGAGCATCGCCATCTTATAAGCCCATGCCGAGAGTTTCCATTGCGCACTCGGCGCCAGGACGAGGTCTTCATTGCCGGTGATGAGCGGTGTGGCGATTGGTTTTATTTCGGTGTTCTCAAAACTGCTAAGCCAGACGTTGTTGCACTTGTCGCACACAGTCTTGGTCGTTACGTCAATATTTCGCGATTTCCATAATCCAGTCGTGTTATCACCTGTTGAACGGATGTTTACGAAGTGATTCGAATTGTATTTTCCGAACAACAGACGTGAGACCCACTGAGGCCAAACATGTTCTTCCGTCAGTGGATTCTCAGTTGGACCGCAGAAGAAACAATCGTTCATCTCTGGCGCTTAGCTGAATCGGTACTGTTGCTTGTACTAGGCGAGCTGAGCGAGCGCGTAGCTCGTACTGCGACCCTTTTCCAGCCCGCGAACGAGAATGCCCCGTTCGACGAGTTCGGTGATGTCTCTAAGAGCCGTATCTGAAGATGTCTTGGTCATTTTCGCCCACTTGGACGTGGTGAGCTTCCCTTCAAAACCGTCCAGCAGTCGATTTAGCATCGTTCGCTGACGCTCGTTGATCGGAACACTGCTCAGCGCCTGCCAGAAACGGGCTTTGTGAAGCACCGTCCCAAGTGTCGCCTGCGCACCGTCGATTGCGCGTCCCAGGCAAACCAAGAACCAATCAAGCCACGGCGTGATGTCCAGACTGCCTTTCTGCGTTTGCTCGAGGATGTGGTAGTACGCACTGCGCTCCTGCCGAATCTGCGCGGACATGCTGTAGAAGCGTTGCGGCGTGTGTTCGGCACGAGCCAGCGCGAGGTCTGCGATCGCGCGCGCGATACGACCGTTCCCGTCATCGAAGGGATGGATAGTCACGAACCACAGGTGAGCCACGCCGGCTTTTAAGACCGGCTCGATCTGAGCCTTGGTGGCTTCCTTTTCGTTGAACCAAGCGAGGAACCGATCCATCTCTTGATCGAGTCGTTCCGCAGCGGGCGCTTCAAAATGCACGCGCTCACGCCCAACGGGACCGGAAACGACTTGCATCGGCCCGCTGCTGTCGTCCCGCCACGCGCCCACCCGTATTTTTCGCATCCCGCTCCGGCCAGTCGGGAACAGTGCCGAATGCCACCCGAACAGGCGGTCAGCGGTCAATGGCTGCTCGTATTTGCGCGTGGCATCGAGCATCATTTCGACGACGCCCTCCACGTGGCGATCCGTCGGCTCGAGACCGCCGACATCGATGCCGAGACGACGAGCGATCGATGAGCGGACCTCATTCGTGTCCAGCTTTTCTCCCTCAATCTCGCTGCTCTTCACTACCTCGTCCGTTAGCGCCGTGAGCTCGGCTTGCTGCTGGAGTTCAAAGCCGAGCGCTTCCATGTGCCCGACGAGCCGGCCTTGGCGGTGACGCACAGAAGCGAGCGAATTTGCGAGGTTTTCCTGATCCCAGTGGAATTTGGGCCAGTCGGACAGCTCGTGGATATAGCGCTTTCGCCGCATGCTATGCGGTGATTATAGCAGCTAATCACCGCATACCTCAAGTTTATCGCCGCATTCTATGCGGCGATTAAGGGCGATATTCGCCGCAGACTACTTTCGTACCGGCGTTACGCATCATCATTGAGCGCGGGGTGCTTCCGCGATCTCGGCATGACTGTTGCGGATCCACGCCGTTTCGCGGGCCCAAGTCCGTTGTGGCGCGCGGTCTCGTCCGCACGGATCTTCGCGGCCGGCCGATTCTCGTCGCCGAATCCCAGAAGCGATGCGCCGCGCTCAATGGGGACACATTTCGCTGGTAATCTCTGATGCCCCGATGGGGGACCTACATTTCAATCGATCAACTCGGCTATCGTCGCGCTTCGGTACGCGACGTTGTCCAGCTCGCGAGCACGATCAACCGGGACGCTGGCCTCATCATTCTCGGAATGTACAATCTCGCGCTCGCACTCGCCAGCATGAAGGACGGCCAGGAACAGCAAACGGAGCGCCTGAATGTCCAGAGCGCGCTTCTCAGAAATTCCATTTCGGAGAAACGGCTTCGCGAAATGAAGGCCAAGTTTCCGCATTCGCACCTCGTCACCAATCCGATTTTTCATCGTGGACAAATGCTGACGATGATCAAGCTCGTCGCAAAGTTCGGGCGAGGAACAGGCGGGAATCGGCTGGAACGCCGAGACGACTTCGATGTGATCGCGGAACTTGGGCTACTTGTCAACTCGCTCACCCCGCACGACCTCACGGGGTCTGAGCGTGGAGACGCCCTGGCGCCGAGTCTCGCCGCCGCACTTGAAATCGAAAATCCACCGTCGGTAGCGGAGTCGATGGTACGCGCAAACGCGATGCTTGGCCCCTATCTGGACCGTGCACGCATTCACGACGGATTCGCCCGACAGCTTGAGCGGCTGTTCGTTTTCAGTTCGGGCCTGAACTTCGAAGAGTTGATCGACTTGACGTTCGCGGTGTGGGCCTACTACAACTCCTTGACAGTTACTGACATCATCGAGACGCAGAGCTTGGCCAACTTCAACCCGATGAACTCCAAGAATGTCGTCTCGGGCAAGTACATGGTCAAGGCCCTAGACAGGTACGCGATCGGTTTTGGAGAAGTGCCTGGCCTGCCGTTCGGCTCCGCCGATGCGTCGGGTTTACTGACGAATCATTCGGCGCTGAAATCGTGGCCGATTTGGAAGTTCGGTGACGACAACTATTTTTGCGTCGATCCGGCATTCATGCAGGAGCGCCTGTCGTCCGGCGTTTATTGGACGATTATCAAGACGCTTGATGCAGAAGACGGTGTCAATTTCGCGCGATTGTGGGGTCGGCTGTTCGAGCGGTATCTATGGGCTGTTCTCGAATCCATCTACCCGCCTGAACGCGTGTGGCGATCGCCGAAGTACGACGACGGTGACGAGGCATTCGATGCCATCATCGACTTTGGCGACCGGCTGGTCGTCATCCAGGCCAAGTCCACGTTTGCGCCGGCCGACGCAAAGTACGCGTCCGATTCCGAGACCTTCTTCGGCGGCATGGCTTCCCGCTTCGGCGACGAGCCTGGTGCCGCGATCCGACAGATCCGGCAGAATCTAGTCGGCTGTTTCGGTCTCGAAGGCCGCAGACCGATGGCAAGGCTCAGAGGGCGACGTTTTCGCGAAATCCTGCCCCTCGTGGTCTATCAGGAACCCATTCTCGAATTCGGCTTGGTGACGCGCCACTTTGGCCGCGAGCTTGAAGCAGCGCTGCAAGGCGTTCTGTTTACGTTGGACCTGCACGTTCGCCCGGTCACCTTCATGCACATCGACGATTGGCATCTAATTGCACAGTACATCCGCGACGGCGACACGAGCCTGGTCGACATCCTCCATGCGAAGCTGGATGTTGACCGAGGCCACATCGAGTCGTTTAGCGCCTTTTGGCGAGAACGATTTCGGCCGCGCCTGAATGTCGGCGGAAAGGGCGACCAGGTGTTGAGCGCGTCGTGGCGTCAGTATTCTGACGCTGCTCTCGACCGCATACGCGCCGGCGTTTATGCGTGACGCTTAGCTGGTATTCACGCTCGATAAACTCCGGAACTTCCAGAATCGGCGAGATCCTGTCCCGTGTTTCGCAATCGCCGGGTACAATCCGACACGTTCAGAGGAGCCTGGAAATGCCAGAAGCTTACGTACATGCCATCGAGAGCCTCCTCGCGTTCGGCCGCAGCTACTTCAGCGAACACCAGGAGAAGGACGCGCCGTCCAGAATGCTTGGTCGCGAGCATCGGGTGGCGAATCATGACTGGTACCAGGCCTTCGGTATCGTATGGGACTTCAAGCATCCCACACCGGACTGGATCGCCGAAGTAACGGAGCAAATCGGGAAGGATTTCGGCGACGAGCAAGCGGAAATCTATCAGGCTGTCTTTTTGGCACACGATCTGACGGATCGGTTGCATGACTCCGACTCACCAGACGAGCGAAAGATGAGCGTCGCCTTCCACATTTTTTTGCTGTGTCATCCCGAAATACTGGAGAAGAAATTCGGAGTCGACGTCATCAACGGCCGCATTCACCGTGTGATCGATGGGCAGGAGATCTGGGAATCGAGTCCTCAAACGGATAGAACAGGCGTCGGTGATCCAGCGTAGGTGTAGCGGCGATCGTCGTCGCTGCACCGTCTTCGCTTCTCGTCGAAGGAGGCAGCATGCACAGAAGATTCTTGTTCGCTTTGCTCGGCATAGTGGTCGTTTCCGTTACCGGCTGGGCGGAAGACGCTCAGACCGGGCGCTGGACACTGAACGTCGCGAAATCTCAATTCAAAACTTCAGCAGCCCCGAAGACGCAGATTGTCACGATTGTTCCGGACGGAAAAGACGGCGTCAAAGTTACCGCGGACGTCGTAAGGGCTAACGGCGCGAAAGCGGCCTTCGAATATGCCGCGCAATACGACGGGAAGGAATATCCCAGGACGGAAACCGGCGACGGCGCCGTGCCCGGTCAGACGGTGACCTTAAAGCGCATCGACAACCACACCGTCGAGCGGATCCGTTACATGAAGGGCAAGAAGCTCGTTATTGAAAAATGGGCGATCTCGGCGGATGGAAAGACCAGAACCGTCACTCAAAGCGGCGTTGGACCCGACGGGAAGCCTGTTGATAACGTTCTCGTATACGAGAAAAAGTAAGGTTTCGAGCTGCAGTCCCGGTTCGGGACTACGAGCGCCTCCGCGCCTACGTCGAAAAGGTCTTACAGAACAACGCTGAGATGCAGGACATCGTAGCGGCATGCGAGAGGCAGCATCGCAAGATGTTGCGGGCTGGCAAAGGGATCGTTCGATGAGTGATTTCGGACCCCAGTTGATCAGGATAGGTCGACGCTCCGATAAGAGCCCGATTTGGCGGGAGCGGCTGGCGCGGGTCAAGGTCGCGAAGCGCCGACGGAACGGAGGGAAACCTTGACGCACGCCAACGCTCCCGGATAATCGAATTTGGAGCGTCGACTCCTTGGCCAAGGCCCCGATTCCCGGCGTTCCTTACGCTCCTTCTTTCACTCGGCCATCACGCGCTTCAGCATCGTGCTGTGCTCGGCGTCGTCAAGGCCTCGTCGCTTCGCTCCGACGCCGCATTGGCGGCGCTTCGGGCCTTGACGACGCCTCCGCGCAGCACGCCAGATCCGCTATTGCGTAATGGCCGGTTCGTCGGGCGAAAGGGGCGCAAATACCGCATCCCGTACCGTCAACGGATCCTCATGGCATCCTGTATCAAAATTGCCTGCGATCAACGCGAACAACGCGCGGTATTCCTCAGTGCGCCTGTGAGGTGCGAGCCGCCCGAAATCTCGAGGACACCGCGATCACTGGGAACCGTGGCGTGAGCGACCCCGGAACAGGCGCGGGACGGATCCATCGCGCCGAACGGGGGTCGCTCACGCCACGGTTCCTGCCAGGTCGCAATCGGAACCGCTGACAGGGCGGCACAGAGCGCCGCCCCAACTGCGAAGTCCAGCGCGCGACGTAAGTGTTTGCGGATACTGGGCTCGATCGCGGAGGGCGCCTCCGTGATGCTACGCAGGTTGTGGACACGTCGGATCAGCGGGCGACCAGTGCAAGAGGGGCCGAGACGGTGTTGGCCATTCGTCTCCCTGTTCGTGCGAGTTCTCGGCCCCCTTCTCGGCTCCGCACGCTCTGGAATTCAAGCTGTCGACCAACGGCGAGAGGTGATCGTACCGATGCGGCAGGACGAGGAACTCAACGGCCCCAGTACCGGCAGTGAGCGCGTCGCTGATTGCCGTTGAAGATACGTCCTCGAGTGCGCTGTCGCCGTCTCTCACCCAGCGCTGGTACAGCGAATCGAAACGGGGTGCATCGAATGCATCTGCGGCTCGGATGAACCGTTCGTCGCTGGGATAAAACTGCGTGCTTCCAATCCGACGCCGCTGCTCGAAGTACCACTTCAATTCGTCAACTGTGTGCGGGTACAGGGGGCTTTCGAACTCGTCACGAACGACCGCTTGGACTCCTTCATACGCGTCCGCGAGGGCTCGCGGCAACACTACTCGCAGCGTCCAAGAGGGCAGTGTCTGAAAGAGCGTTGCGTGGCGACGAAGGAACGCTCGGAAGTTGTCTCGGACGGTCGGAAGGACGACGTACAGAAATACGGGGCGACCGTCCGTGGCGATGCCGATCGGGAACTTGTCTGGAAAGGCATGATCAGTTCGCGGAGCCGCGGCGGCGTTCAGACGCGGCAGCATTTCCGGCGGGACGGAGCAGCGTCCGTTCGTAAAGTAGGCAGCCTTTTCCGCTCGACTCGCGAGCCAGTCCAGCCCAGGGTCGGTGAGCACACCGTCGAGCATCATCAGCCGCTCGGCGACACGATTCGCTGGGATTGGTCGCCGATACGCGCTGTTTGGTTCATCGATGGCTCGGTACAGCGCGAAATGATGCACGTGATACAGCTTCGCGCGATTATGTCGGCAGGCGTAGGAGATGGCGTGGCGGTGACTCACCAGCTTGTGGAAAAAGGCGCGCGTTTTCTGCCCCTGCACAATGCCCGCGAACGTTGCGTATTGCCGCAACAGACAGACGCCGGCGTGTCGCATTACGAGCGCGAGAAAGCGCGCCTGCCGCGGCGTAAATCCGAACGGCGCCACAGCCTTCGCGCGATCGTCGGTAGTCATAAATCCTCCAGCGGACGTTCATTTCAAGAGTTCTTCGGCAAGGCCTTCACCAGTGCGGCCGCCGCCGCCGCGAGCACCGCCGCCGGCACCTCGAAGTCGCGCGCTCGAACCGCGATATGACGAGAACCCAGACCGGCTCGCAGCTGCGCCGTGAGCACCGCGATAGTGCAGCGTCGTGACCTCCACGTCGACGTGATCCCATCGTCCGTTTGACAGTTCGTATTCGATTCGAAGATCGGGGAAGTGCACTTGCTCGTCGAAGTAGGGCAGGTCGTGCTCGCGCGCCCAATCCTCAATCTCACCGGGCTCGCGATCCGGCCGTCCATCCGCGTCGTGATGGCCCTTGTCGCGTTCATGCAGCCACTGCTGGTACTCGCGCTTCAGCTCGTAGTCGAGGACCACCTGGCCGATGCGCGCGCCACGCTCGGTGAGTTTCTCGGCCTCTCGCAGATATGCCCAGTAGACCTGGCTGTCGTGTTCCACCTCGCGCGGCTTTTTCAGCTCCGCGTAAAAGGTTTGGTGGCGCAAGTCGCCGCCCTCGTGGCTGCGCTCTCGGGAAGTATCACGGCGATGCGATTCCAGCAGGTCGCGTCCCTTTTTGGTGAGCACCACAGCAACATCACGCCGGCCATCGAGCCGCACCGTTCGGATAAGTGCTTGTTCGCGCAGGTGACGCAGATCTCCAGAACGAGGATCCGCGGGTCGGCCATCGTTGTCGCTCAAGTCGCGCGACGAGACGACGCGAAACGCGCCCACAGTCGCAAGTGTGCGGCTCTCCGAGCCGCGCAGCGTGAACTCACGACCGCGGACGTCGTGGACAATCTCTCGCTCGGGTCCACGCGGCAGCTCGAGGTCGCGCGTGAAAAGGTCGCGAGGATCAGCACCATGATCTCGATTGCGATCGTGCCGGTCGCGCGGGTCATCGCCCGATCGTGGGTCATCAAACACAGAACCTCCGATGACACACTTGCGCTTGAGTTGTCCCGATCATCAAATCATCCGGCTAGAAACCCGGATTCAAGATCGGGACAAAATCGGGACAACTTGGCGAAGTGTCGGGTGGTCGGGGGTTGCCCCCCGACCACGAATTACCCAATGAAAATGGGCCTCGTTGTCTCGAGCGGTCTCAAATCGTTTCGGAAAAAGAGGCTGTTAACCGGAGGGTTGCTGGTTCGAGTCCAGCCTGAGGAGCCAATCCTGTCAACAGCTTGCGGACGACAGACCTTTCGTCTGATCTTCACCTTGCCCTCTTTGAAGCCCGTTTCATGCGGGTTTTTTCTCCGGCGCCTAAAAGCACCCGGATGCTCGTGCATTGGCAATGACATTTCTCGATCATTTCCTCGCAACCTCTTCA
>Ga0066699_10000039_pt1 | contig 22730 bp, 20 predicted proteins | sample GraSoiAngelo_148_FD_66455 | JGI IMG/M metagenome (GOLD analysis project Ga0066699, IMG submission 66455) | Grasslands soil microbial communities from the Angelo Coastal Reserve, California, USA - 14_1009_09_20cm | ecosystem: Environmental > Terrestrial > Soil > Grasslands | place: USA... | reverse complement strand
GATCGGCGGTAAAGCCCGCGAGCGTCCTACGACGCATGACCCGGTGAAGGCGTAGCGCCCACTCCGGGGCCGACCGTACAGTCGGGATGAAAGAAGGCCCTCGGCGCGCATGCTGTGCGCCCGATCGCTGCCCCGGCAGCCAAAGGAGTAAGGACGATGGCCGTTCTAAAGACGGAGGCCCAGCCTGCCGCGAAGCCGACGAGAGTTGGCCTCATCGACCGGTTCTCGGTAGTGCTCATCGCCGTGGCGGCCACCATGTGGGCGTCCGATACCTACTTCCGCGCCCAGCTGATCGGTCATCTGACGCCGTCCCAGATCGTGGTCATCGAAGACGCGCTGGTCAGCCTCTTCCTGGTCGCGTTTCTGCTCCGCGGCATTCCGGAGATGCGACGGTTGGACCGGCGCGGTTGGCTGGCGATCGGGCTGGTCGCGGTCGGGCCGCAGGCGGTCGCGACGATCCTCTTCACGACGTCTTTCTCATACCGGCATTTCGCCGAGACCTTTGTCCTGCAGCAGACCCAGCCGCTGATCGCGATCGTCCTGGCGTGGATCATCCTGGGCGAACGGCGGCGGCCCTGGTTCTGGCCGGCGGCGGCCCTGGCGATCGTCGGTGTCTACATGGTCGTCTTTGCTCAGAACCTGATGGCCCCCTTCTCCGACCTGCAGCATGGCCGGCTCGAGGCCGGACTCTATGCGCTTGGCGCGGCCGCCCTGTGGGCCAGCGGCACGGTGCTGGGCCGCTTCGTGCTCGGCAAGCTCAGCTTCCCGACGACGACGGCATTGCGCTTCACCCTGGCGCTTCCCGTCCTTGTCGTGGTTGTCCTCGTCCAGAACGGCCTGTCCGGCTTCAGCCATTACCACGTCGGAGACGTCTTTCCTTTTCTGGGGATCGCGCTGATTCCGGGGCTCCTCGCGTTGCTTCTCTATTACCGCGCTCTGGCCAGTACCCCGGCTACGCTGGCGACGATCGCGGAAATGGCTTACCCGGTGGCCGCGACCTTTATCGCGTCGGCGCCGCCGCCCTATGGCTTCAACCAGCCGCTCTACCTGCCACAATTCGTCGGCACGGGGCTGCTGATCGCGGTCATCTTCATCCTCAACTGGACCAAGGAACGGACGCCGCCGGTGATCGTGCAGCAGGAAGCCGCCGCGTAAAGCCGGCGGCATGCTGGCTTGCCAACCGGCTTCGGCATCGATCCGGACCAGGGGCTGAGCGAAGCCGACGAGGTGCGCCTCGTTCGGTTGGCCGCGGACCTCGGTTACCACTCGGCCTGGACGAACTCTGCCGCGGATGCTGGGGCATTCGACCGCTGCCTGCGCTGGCACGAAGCGAGTCGGCTGCCGGTTGGCATCTCCGCCGTCCCCGCGTCGGGCCGCCCGGCGCCGTTTTACGCGCAACACGCCCGACGCCTCTGGGAGGTGACCCAGGGACGATTCACACTGGTCGTCGGTAGTGGGCTGCTGCCACGCCCCGCACTGACGATGCCGCCATATCTGAGCGACCTTCGACAGCAACTGCCGGCCGCGATGCCGCTGTACGTGGCGGCGCTGGGCCCGCTGATGTTGCGGGTCGGCGCGCAGCTGGCGGACGGCGTCGCGCTCAACTGGTGCACGGCGGAGTGGGTCGAATGGTCACGCCAGCAACTGGCCAATGCCACGCCCGCCGGCCGATCGGTTCCACGGGTGATCGAGTACATCAGGACCGCTGTCGATCCGGATGCGGAGCTCGCTCGAGGGCGGGTGGCAGCGGCCGCGCTCCGTTACGCGCTGGGCGTCCCGGCGTACCGCCGGCATTTCGAGCGCATGGGTTTCGCCGAGGAACTGCGGCGGATCGAGGCGCCGGACGGCGAGCCCAACCCGGCGTTTGTCTCGGCCATCGGTGCCGCAGGTGTTCCGGGAAAGACGCGCGCGCAATTCGAGCGTCTAGCGACCGGCCTCGACCTTCCGATCGTGCGGATCCTGGTAAGTCGACCTGGTGATACGGAGTCGGCCCGGCGGGTCCTCGAGGAGTGTCGGCCGATTCACTGACCGCGGCGACCTGTGGAAAACGTCGACACGCAGCTGTCGCAACGCGGTGCCATAATGCTGCCGGTCTTGAAGAAGGAGCGACGGAACTGGATCCTCCCCGAGCCGCTGCGGGCTCAACCAGGACTCGAGGCCTTCTCATCGGTTTTCCGGCAGATCCTGCATGGGCGTGGCGTTACCCGGCGGAGCCAGCTGGACCCGTGGCTGCAGACGGACCTCGAGCTGGCGCCTGATCCGTTCTTACTCAAAGACATGTCGGTAGCGTGCGAGCTGATTGCCGACGCCGTCAATCGTGGAGAGCGGATCGCGGTCTACGGCGACTACGACGCCGACGGCGTTACCGCCTGCGTCACGCTTGCGCGCGGCTTGCGGTCGGTCGGCGCGGAGGTCATGACGTACATTCCCAATCGTTTTACCGAGGGCTATGGCCTGAACGCTGAGGCACTCAAAGATCTGCACGCGCGCGGCGCGCGGCTGGTGATCACCTGCGATTGCGGCACCAACTCCGTTGATGTCGCTCGCGGCCGGCCTTTGGGCATGCGCCTGATCGTGACCGATCACCACGAGATGGGGCCGGAGCGCCCGCCGGTCGATGCGCTGATCAATCCCAAACAATCGGATTGTCCCTATCCCTTCGATGGGCTGGCGGCCTGCGGCGTCGCCTACAAGCTGCTGGTGGCGCTGGAGCAACGCGCGTTTCCGGGACGGCTGGACCCGACGCTCTCGCTGGACGCGGTCGCGCTCGGGACCGTCGCTGACGTGGTCCCGCTGCACGGCGAAAACCGGGCCATCGTCCGGGCCGGACTGCAGCGATTGAATCAGGCGCCGGGAGCCGGATGTGCGGCCCTGCTGGCGGTGGCCGGCATCAGCGGTCCCGTAACCGCCGAGCATCTCGCCTTTCAACTGGGGCCGCGCATCAACGCTGCCGGCCGGATGGAGGATGCGATGCTGGCCCTTGAGCTGTTGATGAGCGACAATCGGGATTCCGCGGACCCGCTGGCCCAGCGACTCCAGGATCAGAACGCGCAGCGCCAGCAGCTCACCGCGGAGATTGTTCGTGAGGCGAAGCTCCAGGTGGTCGAGCTCGACAACGCGGCCGCGGTAATCGTGATGGGTGCGGCCAACTGGCCGCTGGGCGTGCTGGGCCTCGCGGCGAGCCGCCTGGTGGAGGAGTTCTATCGGCCAACCTTTGTCTTCAACACGCAGGGCGACGAGTGGCGTGGGTCCGCTCGCAGCATCGAGGGCTTCCACCTCGTCGACTGCCTTCATGACTGCGCGCCATTGCTGCATCGGTTTGGCGGACATGCCATGGCGGCCGGGCTCACCGTCCTTTCGAGTCGGTTCGCGGAGCTGAAGGAGAGCCTGGAGGCGTATGCGGCGGCCCGGCTGAACGGCGATGCGTTCTCGCGACCCATTCGGATCGAGGCGTCCGCGGCCTTCGCCGATCTGAAGCCGAGTCTGCACCATGAGATCCAGATGCTGGCGCCTTTTGGCGTCGGCAATCGCGAGCCCGTACTGCTCAGCCGCGAGGCCGAGATCGTCCGGACCGAGACGTTCGGCGCCGATCGGCGCCACCTGCGTCTGCACCTTCGTGACCGGACCGCCTCCGCTGAGGCGATCGCCTTCGACAAGGCGGCCGCTGCTCCTCACCTACCGACCGGCCGCCGTCTCGACATCGTCTACGCACTCCAGTTTGAACGCTGGGACGGGCTCGACCGGCTTCGTCTGCATCTTCGCGATCTGCGTCCGGCGGCGCAGCCGGCCCTGGTGCTGGCTGCCGTCTAGCATCAACCGACGCGAACGCCTTTACGACAGCGCCGACGCTGTGCTACGGTAGCCGTCAGGCAGGTGCTTTGGGGAAGAGGCACCTTGTTTAGCAAGCGATAGCGAGGCAGGATGCTGGACGAGGTTCGCACTCCAAGGCTGGTCATCGCGGGGACCGCAAGCAACGTCGGCAAGACGATCCTTACCGCCGGGTTGATCGCCGCGTTCAAAGCTCGCGGCCTGACGGTGCAGTCCTTCAAGGTCGGTCCCGACTACATCGATCCGGCATACCTGGCCCACGTCAGCGGCCGTCCCTGTCGCAACCTCGATTCCTGGATGCTGGGCGAGGGCGCGCTGCGCCAGGTGCTTGCCCAGGGCGCCCTCGGCGCCGACCTCGCACTGGTCGAAGGCATGCTCGGGCTGTTCGACGGCCGCGGCGGCACCAACGAGGGGAGCACGGCCGATGTCGCACGCATCATCAAAGCCCCCGTCGTGCTGGTCATCGATGTGGCCGATATGGCCCAGAGTTCAGCAGCGGTGGCGCTGGGGTTCAAGACTTATGCCGAATCGCCGAAGATTGCGGGCGTCCTCCTCAACAACGTCAGCTCCGATGCGCATCGGCGGAGTGTCGAGGATGCCATCTGGGACATCGCGAAGCTGCCTGTCCTCGGGGCCCTGCGTGCGATGCCGCAGCTCGACATTCCGCAGCGCGAGCGTGGCCTGCTACCGGTGATCGAAAACAAGGACTGGGACCGAACGATCGCCCTGCTGGCGGAAACGATTGGGCGCGACGTCGACCTCGACCTGCTGTTACGGATCGCCACCAAGGCGGAGCTTGTGCCGCTGGTGCCCAAGAAAATCTTCCAGGGCAAGCCGGCGGAGGGCCCCAGCGTGCGGCTGGCGGTCGCCTACGACGAAGCCTTCAACTTCTATTACCCGGAGAACCTGGAGTTGCTCGAGGAACGTGGCGCCCAGGTCGTGCCGTTCAGTCCGCTCGAAGATGCGCATCTGCCTGCTGATGCGGCCGGAGTGTACCTGGCCGGAGGTTTTTCAGAGTCCTTTGTCGAACCGCTGGCTCGAAACCGCGCCATGGCCGACTCGATCCAGCGAGCCTATCGGAGCGGCGTGCCCATCTATGCCGAATGCGGCGGGCTGATGTATCTTGGTCGTTCGCTGCGCACCCGTGCCGGAGCCACACACCAGATGGCGGGGGTGATCCCTGTCGATGTGGAGATGGATGGCGAGATCCATCGCTTCGGATACCGGCAGATCCTGACGCTGGAGGAGAGCATCCTCTCGCCCCGCGGCCAGTTCTACCGCGGACACGAGTTTCACTGGAGCCGGATCACCGGCCACAACGGTGGGCTCAAGTCCGCTTACCAGATGTTGAACGCTGAGGGTGATGTGATCGGCTACGAGGGATTCGTGGCGCCCAACCTTCTGGCGAGTTACATCCATCTCCATTTCGGGCAGAACCCGGTCCTCGTCGACAAGTTCGTCCAGCATTGCCGCGAGTACGCGACGGTTCAGGCAACCCTGTAGATCGGCGAGGATAACGCGGCCGTTTCGGCAGGCGGCAATTCGGGCATCTATTCGTATTGACGAATGGCTACCCCTGAATACAAGGACTACTACCAGACCCTGGGCGTCTCCAGGACCGCCAGCGAGAAGGAGATCAAGTCCGCCTATCGGCGTCTTGCTCGGCAGTACCACCCGGACGTCAACAAAGACCCGAAGGCCACCGACCGCTTCAAGCTGATCAACGAGGCTTACGAAGTGCTGAGTGACCCGAAGAAACGGTCGAAATACGATCAGCTTGGCTCCGACTGGGAACGCATCGAGCGGGAGCAGGAGTTCGCCCGGCAGTATCAGTCGCAGGCACGCCGGGGCACCGGCGCTGCCGGAGTCGGCGACTTCAGCGACTTCTTCAACACCTTCTTCGCGGGCGAGGCCGGCGGCTTTTCCGGCTTCGATTTCGAAGGGCCGCGGGGACGGACGGTCACCCGCGAACGCGGTGAGGACATCGAACATCCGATCGAGATCACCCTTGAGGAGGCGGCCCGCGGCGGGGAGCGAACCATCCAGACCGAAGTGCCGGAGACCTGCCCCACCTGCGGCGGATCGGGCTTCACGGGCGAACGTCGCAAGGTCGGCAACCGAACGGTCATGGAAAGTGTCACCTGTCCGACCTGTGGCGGGGCGGGGGTGCGGGCAACCCGCCGCCAGATTCTGGTCAAGATTCCGGCCGGCGTGACCGAGGGTTCACGCATTCGGGTCAAGGGCGAGGGCCAGCGAGCGGCTCAGCATGGTGACCTTTACCTGCGCGTCCAGCTGCAGCCGCACCCACATTTCGCGGCCAAGGGTCGCGACCTCTATACCCCGCTGCCCGTCCTCGATGACCAGGCGGCGCTCGGCGACGAGGTCACCATCCAGTCGCTGACCGGCGCCCAACTCCAGCTGCGGGTGCCGGCCGGTAGCCAGGCCGGCAAGGTATTCCGGCTGAAGGGAAAAGGATTGCCGGCGCTCAAGAATGGCGTGGCGGGCGACCTGTACGCGACACTCGAGATTCGCCTGCCGGAACCCATCTCACCCGAGCTGCGCGATCTCTACCAGGGAATCCGGAAGGCGCGGACCAGCTGACCGGTCAGCGGCGAAAAAAGGCGTTGAGCAGCAGGGTCAGCACGACGCTCAACAGCAGACAGGTGACGATCGGAAAGTAGAAATGGACGTTGCCGCGGTCGACGGAGATGTCGCCCGGCAGCCGGCCGAGAAATGGGATTCGTACACCGAGGAAGAGGACGAGGCCGACCACCACGATGAAGCCGCCGACGATGATAAGCAGCTTGCCGATTTCGGGCATACGTTGATCGTACCGGCGCGCGGTCAGTTGGCTACGCGTTTCCTGGTCGCGAAGTCGCGAAGAATTGAACCGACGAGCTTAGAACCCGATCCAGCCGATCGCTTGTTCGATCTGCGCCTGGTTCAAACCCGCGATCGGCACGCCGTCGATCACGGTGAGGGGAACCTCCTTGACATCGATATCCAGGTCGCGTAGGTCCTTGCCGTCGAGCTTGCCGTCAGCGCAGATGTGTTCCTGAAATGCGACGCCCCGATTCTCCAGGATCTCCTTGATCCGCCGGCTGCTCTCGCAGTCGGGCCGCGTGTACACGATAACCTCCATGTCGCCCTATGCCTCCGATGTGCTCCCGCTCGCCCGGGGTGACACATGACTTGATATCGCGCCTGTCAAAAGCTATATCGAGACTATCAAGCGACGTGGTATTTGTCCAATTCTTTTCTCCGATGCGTTCGATAGAACCGATTGATATCATGGCGCTTCGTCTTCGTTGACAGGCTGCTGGCACCGCCCGTAGACTTACCGGGACCTTCGTCCTTTAACCCGGCCCAGTGAGGCCGAAAGGAGAATCCGATGACCGACACCCTGACCGCTCCGCCCGCGCGGACGCAGGTCACCCCCCGACACCTGACCGGGCCAGAAGGTCTGGACCAGTTGCTTATCGCGCGGCTGCTCGAGCGCGCTGCCCAGTTCGAAGGTGGCGGCGCCGACGCCGACCGGCTCGGGCGACGGCTGCTTGCCACCATCTTCTACGAGCCGAGCACGCGGACGCGGCTCTCCTTCGAGGCGGCGATGCACCGCCTCGGCGGGCAGGTGCTCAGTGCCGAGAGCGCCGGGAAGACATCGTCCGCGGCAAAGGGTGAATCGCTCGAGGACGCGATCCGGGTGGTCAGTGCCTACGCCGACGCGATCGTGCTCCGCCACCCGGAGGTGGGATCGGCCGCACGGGCTGCCCGGGTCGCCGAGGTGCCCGTCATCAGCGCCGGCGATGGCCCTGGTCATCATCCGACCCAGGCGCTGCTCGACCTGTACACCATCAAGAAGGAGCTGGGCCGCCTCGACCATCTGCGGGTCGGGCTAGCCGGTGACCTCCGCAATGGCCGAACGGCTCGCTCGCTGGCCGTGCTGCTGACGCGATTCGCCGGCAATGAGCTCGTGCTGATCGCCCCGCCTGGCCTGCGCATGGGCGAGGACGTGCGGCGCTCCGTCGGAGCGCAGCTGCGCGTGCAGGAAACACCCGATCTGGCCGAGGTGGCGCCCACGCTCGACGTGCTGTATCAGACCCGCATCCAGGCTGAGCGCTTCGAGTCGGAAGCGGAGTACGAACGGTATCGCGGCATCTACCAGGTGGGCCCCGAGTTGATGCGTCGATTGCCGGAGCACGCCATCCTGATGCACCCGCTGCCGCGCGCCGGCGAAATCGATCCGCAGGTCGACGCGGATCCTCGGGCGGCATACTTCCGGCAGGCACGCAACGGGCTCTGGGTTCGGATGGCTGTCCTCGACTGGGCGATGGCAGGCTGATGTTGCAGAGCCCACCCGTCAAGGCGGTCATTCTCGATGCCGAGGGCGTGCGCCGCGCCTGGCGACGAATCGCACACGAAGTTATCGAGCGGCAGGCTGATCTCGCGCACCTCAGCCTGCTGGGTATCGTCACTCGCGGCGTGCCGCTGGCCGAGCGTCTCGCCGCCACCCTCGCCGAGCTGGAAGGTGTGCGCCCGCCGGTCCTGCCGCTCGATGTGCGCGCCTACCGCGATGACCTGCCCCGGGCCTTCGCCGCGCCCCTCCCGGTCCTGCCGGCGACGGCTGTCGACGGGCGGCCGGTCCTCCTGGTCGACGACGTGCTGTTCAACGGGCGGACGGTGCGGGCGGCGATCGACGCCATCATCGCCGCCGGCCGGCCGACGCAGATCCAGCTGGCAGTGCTGGTCGATCGCGGGCATCGCGAGCTGCCCATCCGGCCGGACTACATCGGGAAGAACGTCCCCACCTCCAAACAGGAATGGGTCGAGGTGCACGTGCGTGAGCGGGATGGCGAGGACGCCGTCCGTATTCTCGAGCGGCCGGAGCGCTGATGCGTCTCCAGAACGTGCGGGTCATGGGTCCAACCGGGCTATCCCTTCCGACATCCATCGAGGTCGATGCGCCGGGAGCGGTAGACCGCGACGCCAGCGGGCTCATCCTCTCGCCCGGCTGGCTGGATCTGCATGCCCATCTGCGCGATCCTGGCTTTCCGGCGAAGGAGACGCTGCAATCCGGAGCCACCAGCGCTGCCTTCGGAGGATTCACGCATGTGGTCGCGATGGCGAATACCGACCCCGTTACGGACCGACCCGAGCAGGTGCGCGCGCTGGTAGCACGGGCGGCGGGCCTGCCGATCCGCATGAGCTTTGTGGCCGCCGTCACCATGGGACTCGAGGGACAAACCCTCACCGACGCGGTTGCACTCCAGCGGGCGGGTGCGGTCGCGCTTTCCGACGACGGACGTCACCTGATGGACCTGGTTACGCTTCGCCGCGCGCTCACGGCCGCGGCCGAGGCCGGGCTGCCGTTGCTCATCCATGCGCAGATCGAGCGGCTCGGAGATGGGCCGGAATCCGAGGCGGCCGCCGTGACCCAGGCGCTCGAGGCGCTGGCTGCGGTCCCCCGTGCGCGCCTCCACGTGCAGCACGTCAGCACGCGGGCCAGTGTTGATCTGATCCGGACCGCGAAGCGACAGGGGCTGCCCGTGACGGCGGAGGCGACGCCACACCACCTCGCGCTGACGGCGGCCGAGGTCGTGGCTCTCGGCCCGCAGGGGAACGTCAATCCGCCGCTGCGATCGGTCGACGACCGTGAGGCCTTACGCCAGGCGCTGGTCGAGGGCGTGATCGACGCGATCGCGACCGACCACGCTCCCCACGACAGTGGCGCCAAAGCCGCGGGCGCAAACGGATTCCATGGCTTCGAGACCGCGGTGCCAGTTGTTATGGGTTTGGGGTTAGAGGATCGCGTGCTCTATCGAGCCTGTGTCGAGCGCCCGCGCGAGATCATCGGACAATCAATCGACGAGGAGTGGATCCTGATCGATCCCGCGGCGGAATGGATCGTGGATGCCTCCTCGTTCAAGAGTCGGGGAAAGAACACGCCGTTTTCTGGGCGGCGATTACGTGGACGGATCGTGATGACGCTGTGCCGTGGGCAGGTGGTGATGGAAAGGGTGATGCAGCATGCCTGAGCCAATGGTTCTCGTGCTCGAGGACGGATTCGTGCTCGCTGGCGAGCGCGGCGGCCAGGCTGCGCAGGCCAGCGGCGAGGTGGTCATCAACACCTGCATGACCGGCTACCAGGAGGTCCTCTCGGACCCGTCCTACGCGGGACAGATGGTAGTGATGACCTATCCGTTGATCGGCAACTACGGCGCCACCGTGGACTTCCAGGAATCCGCCAGGCCGTGGGCTCGAGCGCTGATCACCCGCCAGCTCAGTCGCTTCGAGGAACACTGGCGCAGCCACCAGTCGCTGGTCGATTGGTTGGACGGGTTCGGCATCCCGATCTTGACCGGTTGCGACACTCGCCGGTTGGCGCGGCATCTGCGGGCCACGGGTGCTCAACGTGCGGTCATCGGACCGCGCCAGGAGCTCGCATCCCTGCGCGATCGGGTGCAGCGGGTGCTACGGCTCGAGGAGCAGGACCTGGTCCGCCAGGTGTCAGAGGGATTTAGCGACGTGGTCGAGTCGCTCGATCCAGCGCTGTCCTCACCCTCCCGCTCCGGGCGAGGGCTGGGCGGAAGCTTCCGCCAGTGGCCTGGGCTTCGGGTCGTGGTCGTCGATTACGGTGTCAAACGCAATACCCTGCGATCGCTGCGATCGCGGGGAGTCGAGGTCGAGGTGCTGCCCCACGACACCGACCTGCAGGCCGTCCTGGATCGCCGGCCTGACGCGGTCGTGCTTTCCAATGGACCGGGTGATCCGGCGCAACTGCAGTCGGCTGTTGCGATGACCCGGGCACTCATTCAGCGTTTGCCTGTGCTCGGGATCTGCCTGGGGCATCAACTGATTGGCCAGGCGGCGGGCGGACATACCTCGCGGCTCCCGTTCGGCCATCACGGTGGGAACCACCCGGTGATGGACCTTCGCACCAGTCGGGTGACCATGACCTCGCAGAACCACGAGTTCCAGGTTGACGGCGAGAGCCTGCCGCGGGCCAGCGGATTGATCGTCAGTCACCGCAACCTGCACGACGGATCGGTCGAGGGACTCATCCATGCACGCCTCCCCGTCCGCTCGGTGCAATTTCATCCGGAGGGCGGTCCTGGACCGCAGGACAACCAGGCGATCTTCGACGAGTTCCTCGACCTGGTCGCCGGTCGACCGGCGCCGATCGCGCATGTGCTTTCGCGCCCCGGGCGCCCGAACACCGTGCTCGTGATCGGATCGGGACCCATCGTCATCGGCCAGGCTGCCGAGTTCGACTATGCAGGAACGCAGGCCTGCAAGGCCCTCCGCGAGGAGGGCGTTCGCACCGTGCTGGTCAACTCGAACCCGGCCACGATCATGACCGACGAGGGCGTGGCCGACCGGGTGTACATCGAGCCGCTGACGGTCGAGGCGCTGACGGCCATCATCGAACGCGAGCGGCCCGATGGTCTGCTTGCGACTCTTGGTGGGCAGACCGGGCTCAACCTGGCGGTCGCCCTTGCGGATGCCGGGGTGCTGGAGCGCTGCCAGGTCCGCGTGCTTGGCACCCCGCTGGTCGCAATCCGAGAAGCCGAAGACCGCGAAGCTTTCAAGAACGTCCTGCTTCGAATCGGCGAACCTGTGCCCGACAGCCGGACCGTCAACACCGTCGACGCGGCTCAGGAATTTGGCGACATCGTCGGCTTTCCTCTGGTTGTGCGCCCCGCCTATACCCTCGGCGGCACCGGCGGTGGCATGGCCGGCAGTCCGCTGGAACTCGAGGCCGTAGTCCGCGACGGCCTGGCCGCCAGCCCGATTCGCCAGGTCCTGGTGGAGCGCGCCGTCATCGGCTGGAAAGAAATCGAGTATGAGGTGATGCGGGACGCCAACGATACCTGCATCACGGTCTGCAACATGGAGAACATCGACCCGATGGGCGTCCACACGGGCGACAGCATCGTGGTCGCGCCCAGCCAGACCCTGTCCGACCGCCAGTATCAGATGTTGCGTTCGGCGGCCTTGCGCATCATCCGCGCCCTTCGCATCGAGGGCGGATGCAACGTGCAGTTCGCGCTCGATCCGGCCTCCGATTACTACTACGTCATCGAGGTCAATCCGCGGGTCAGCCGGTCATCCGCGCTGGCCTCCAAAGCGACCGGCTATCCAATCGCCCGGGTGGCTGCCAAGATTGCCGCCGGGCGCTTGTTGCATGAGATCCCCAACGCGGTGACCGGAAAGACGACTGCCGCGTTTGAGCCGGCCCTGGACTACTGCGTGGTCAAGATTCCTCGCTGGCCCTTCGATAAGTTTCCTGCCGGCGATCGGACACTCGGGACGCAGATGAAATCGACCGGTGAAGTCATGGCCATCGAGCGGACCTTCGAGGCGGCGCTCTACAAGGCGGTCCGGGCCCTGGAGCAGCGGCTGCCCGACGCGGGGCAACTCCGCGGCCGCCCGGACTTGCTGCATCAGCCGAATGACCGGCGCCTGATGGCCGTCCTGCAGGCCCTGCGCGATGGTGCGTCACACGGCGAGATCGGCGCGGCGACCGGCTACGCGCCCTGGTTTGTCGACCGCCTCGCCTACATCACCGGGCTGGAGGCCGAGCTATCGCAAATCCGTTCCCCCGCCGGCGGAGGAGGGTCAGGGTGGGAGCTTCCGAGCGAGCTCGTCCTCCGCGCCAAGCGTTGCGGTTTCGACGATGGCCGGATTGCGGAGCTGAGTGGCGGCCGCCTGCCGCCGCTGGTGATCGAACCGACCTTCCGGCAGGTCGATACCTGCGCTGCTGAGTTCGAAGCGGTCACGCCCTATTACTACGCGACCTACGAGGACGAGGACGAGATCATTCGCAGCGGCAACACTGCCGTGGCGGTGATCGGGTCGGGGCCAATACGGATCGGCCAGGGGATCGAGTTCGACTACTGCAGCGTGCACGCCTCGGCCGCACTGCAGGCCGCTGGTCTCGACAGCGTGCTCATCAATAGCAATCCCGAGACCGTCAGTACCGATTTCGACGCCTCCAGCCGACTTTATTTCGAGCCGCTCGACCTGGAAGGCGTCCGCAACGTGCTCCGCCGTGACCCGGTGCTGGGCGTTGTCGTCCAGTTCGGCGGTCAAACCGGACTCAACCTGGCGGATGCGCTGGCGGAGGGCGGCATCCGCATCCTGGGGTCGTCGGTCGACACTATCGACCTCGCCGAGGACCGCCGGCGCTGCGAAGCCCTACTCCGTGACAACGGGATCCCACAGTCGCCCGGCGGTTCGGCCACCACCGTCGACGGCGGCCTGGCGATCGCGCGCCGGGTCGGCTACCCCGTGTTGGTTCGGCCGTCGTACGTGCTCGGCGGTCGAGGCATGGAGATCGTGCACTCGGCTGATGACCTTCGCCGTTACGTCGACGCCGCCCTGTCGTTCGGCGTTCGCGGCCCGATCCTTATCGACAAGTACCTGCTGGGCCGAGAGCTCGACGTCGATGCCGTATGCGATGGCGAAACCGTGCTTATCCCTGGCATCCTGGAGCATATTGAGCGCGCCGGAGTCCATTCGGGGGACTCTTTCGCGGTCTATCCGCCGATCACATTGAGCTCTGAGGAAACGGAGCGCGTGGTCGAGGCGACCCGGCTCATCGCCCGCCTGGTCAAGGCGGTAGGCCTGATCAATATCCAGTTTGTCATCCAGGAAGGCATTCCCTATGTCCTCGAGGTGAATCCGCGTGCCAGCCGCACCGTGCCATTCCTCAGCAAGGTGACCGGCGTGCCGATGGTGACGCTGGCGACCAACGCAGCGCTCGGCCAGTCGCTGGCTCAGCAGGGGTTCAACGGCGGCCTTCTGCCCAACCGATCCCTGTTCGCGGTCAAAGCCCCTGTCTTCTCGATGGCGAAGCTGCCCGCGGTCGATACCGTTCTCGGTCCGGAGATGAAATCCACCGGCGAGGCGATGGGCATCGCCAAAGACCTGGCAACCGCGCAGTACAAGGCGTTCCTTTCGACCATGCAGGAGCTGCCGCCCGATGGGGCCGCCCTCTGCTCGATTGCAGACGCCGACAAGGCGGAAGCGCTGCCCATCATGCGGGCGCTGCACGGGCTCGGTCTCACGCTCTACGCGACCGATGGCACCGCGCGCCTGCTGCGCGAGTCCGGCATTCCGGCCACCATCGTGCAGAAACTGCGGGATGGACATCCGAATGTGGTCGACGTGATCCACGCGGGCGACGTTCAACTGGTTGTCAACACGGTGTCCGCCGGGGGCCCCATCAGTGACAACGGCCCCGGGGTGACGCTTCGCGACGGCTATGAAATTCGGCGGGCATCCGTTGAGCGGCGCATCCCCTGCCTGACATCACTGGACACCGCCCGGGCGCTGGTGCAGGCGCTGCGCGCCTGGCGACGCGAGCATCGCTCACAGGTCGCCGCGCTTGGCGAGTACGTTGGCTCCCCGGCCGCCGAGGGCGTCCACGCGTGAGCGTTGCCATAGGGTTGGCGGTCGTCGTCGAGCGTTCCACGCCGATGAGGGGCGCGGTTGAGCTCGTCGTCCACCATCCGCCGGCAGCCGCCGCGGTGAAGCCGGGCCAGTTCTTCCAGCTGGCGGTCGCTGCTCCCCAGACGATCCTGCGCCGCCCCTACAGCGCCGCATGGGCCGATCCCCAGAGTGGTCGGATCGGGTTCATCTTCAATGTCGTCGGGGCAGGCAGCGGCTGGCTGGCGGTGCGCCACGAAGGCCACGAGCTCGACCTGCTGGGCCCGCTTGGTCGGGGTTTCGACCTCGATCGCACCGGGCCCGCGATCATCGTCGCGGGCGGGCTCGGCGTCGCCGTTTTTCCGGGGGTGGTGCGGGCGCTGGTTGGGCGCGGCCGCCACGTCACCGTGCTGCTGGGCGCGCGGACGTCCGCGCAACTCTTGCCCGCCGACCGTTTCCCCGGCGCCGAGGTGATGACGGCCACTGACGACGGCAGTGCCGGCTATCACGGCTCGGTCGTCGACCTGTTGGCGTCGGCTCGGGGTGAGGGACCAGAGATCTTCAGCTGTGGCCCGACATCGATGTTGCAGGCCCTGGTCGAAAGGACCCGGCGTCTGGAGGTCCCCCTGCGATCAATCCAGGTTTCCCTCGAAAGCCCGATGGGATGCGGCGTCGGCACCTGCCTTGGCTGCGCTATCCCTCGCCCTGGGAGTGGCTACCTGCTCACCTGCCTCGATGGGCCCTGCCTGGCCGCTGATCGAATCAATTGGGATCGCATCACGGATACCTTCCATGGCTGAATTGCTGGACCTCAGCGTCGACCTCGGGCGTGGGCTCCGCCTGCGCAGTCCGGTGATGGTCGCCTCGGGCACCTTCGGCTACGGGTTCGACGCACCACTGGTGGATCGCACGGCCCTGGGGGCGATCGTGACCAAGGGGACAACCCCGACCGCCCGCGATGGGAATGCCCCGACGCGAATCGCCGAAACGGCATCCGGCCTGCTCAACGCGATCGGATTACAGAACCCCGGTGTCGACCAGGTGGCTCGTCTCTACGCGCCGGTGTGGGCGCAATGGGATGTTCCGGTGATCGTCAACGTCGCCGGTGACGCGGTTGAGGACTACATTGCCGTTGCCCGCCGCCTCGACTCCACCGCAGGGGTGGCTGGAATGGAGCTGAACATCTCCTGCCCCAACGTCGCCAATGGTTTGCAGTTCGGGCTCGACCCGCGGATGGCGGCTCACGTCACCGCCAGTGTGCGGGCGGTGACCCGTCTCCCGTTGCTGGTCAAGCTGACGCCGAACGTGACCGACATCGTCGCGGTAGGTCGCGCGGTCGAGGACGCCGGCGCTGATGGCGTATCGGCAATCAATACCTATGTTGGGATGGCGATTGACGTTCACCGCCGCCGGCCGGTGTTGTCCGGTGAAAGCGGCGGACTCAGCGGGCCCGCCATCAAGCCGCTCGCGCTGCATGCGGTGTGGCAGCTAGCTGCTGCACTCAGCATTCCGGTTGTCGGCATTGGGGGAATTATGACGGCGGCCGACGCCCTGGAGTTCTTGCTGGCCGGTGCGGCGGCGGTCCAGCTTGGGACGGTGAACTATGTGCGGCCGCAGGCCGTTCGAGAGATCCGCGATGGTATCGCTGCATACCTCGAGGAGCACGATCTTCGCGCCCTTGGCGCATTGCCGATCCGGCCAGTCCGGGTGGAGGCGCATGTCTGACCGAGACCAGCAGCAAGCCGCGGCTCGGCGGGCATTCGAGTCGGCTGGCGCCTTCCTCCGCGGTCATTTCGTGTACACCAGCGGCCGGCATGGTGCCGACTACCTCGAGAAATTTCGCATCCTCGAAGAGCCCAGGGCAACCATGGAGTTGGCGGCGATGATCGCCGAAAATTTCCGGGCGCTCGCCCCACAACTCGTTGCCGGTCCCACCACCGGCGGCATCATCCTTGCCTACGAGGTTGCCCGTCAGCTCGGCAGTGACGCGGTATACGCCGAGCGGGCGGAGCGGGGAGGTCGTGTCTTACGCCGTGGTTTTACGATCTCGCCAGGCGCGCGCGTCCTGGTGGTGGACGACGTGGTGACAACCGGCGCATCCGTCGCGGAGACACGAGACTGCATCGCGGCCTCGGGCGGCCTCGTGGTCGGGATCGGGGTCCTGGCCGACCGCACCGCAGGGCGGACGGAAACAGATGTTCCCTTTTTCGCCTGCTTCAGTCTGGACTTTCCCTCGTATGCGCCTGACGAATGTCCGCTCTGCGAAGCCGGCGTGCCAATCGCACCAGCGCGCGGCAGCGGAAAGAGGTTCGCGCCAGTCTAAATCACTGCAACCAGGACGGCCCGGCGGCCGGCTGCCGGTGTAGTTGCTCGCGCATCTCGCGCCGGAGGTTTTTCCGAGCCGCGGCAGCATCGATCGGTCGGGACTGCTGTGTCGCCGTGACCGGTGCCCGGACCGGCGCGGAGGTTGGCTGCTCGTCGGTCGCCGTCGCCCGTGCAGCACGCAAAACATGACGCAAGCGGACGGTCCACGCGACTTTACCGAAGTCCCACGGTCCGAGCGCCGGCTCGTGTTCCGGCGCGCGCTCGATTCGCACGGTGAGACTCTGCTCGTGGTCGAGGTCGGCAAGCTGAAGAGCGGCCGCCGAAGCGTTGACCGGCGCCATAACGGCGACAGCGGACGCGGCGGTCTCGCGCAGGATCCGCATGATGGCGTGAGTCGGCACCAGATTGTCGAGCGCCAACTCCGGATCGAGAAGCAACTGCACGGCCGATCCGGATGAGGAGCCCGCGACCGCCAGATGATCGAGGTCCCATATCGATTCCTTGCCCCCGGAGTCAACCACGAAGACTGTGGTTGGCAACAGCTCGGTTGGTGCGAGGGCCTTGATGCGCTGCCGAGCGGTTCCATCGGCGAGCTCTCGGAGTCGGTCGAGTTGCGAGCGCTGCGTAAGGCAGCCGTGTTCATCAATGTATTGCATGTTGTGCCTGCCCTTCTGAACCTGGGACGTTGCGCCACGCAACGTTGTCAATAATTCTATCAGCGTCTGGTCGCGATGCAACAGATTTATTGCGCTACGTGAAGCGCAGCGCGCTTCCCTGAGCGAGTTCTCATAAACGGCTTGCGACCGGCATAAGTTACGCCCTTTTTCAACAGGTCGGCGTTTCGTACCAATCTCATCAGTCGCCGCGTTGTGAGGGCGACGATGAAGATCACCAGACTCGGAGCGATCATCGGCGGAATCGCCCTCGGCACCGCGGCCGGGGCGGCGCTGCAGCTCAACGCGGTCAGCGCGTCAGGACCGAGCCACGACCAGCCGCTGGCGGCCCCGACGGCGATCGCAAGTCCCGTCCTCAGCCCGTCTCCCAGGCTCGGATGCCCGGCGATCAAGCTCGCCCTTGCGTTCACGAGCAACGTGTCCGATACGTCCGCGCTCCACCTGCATCTACCCTGGGGACAGCCCGGCGACCCCGAGGGACGAATGATCGAGGACTATGGCGCGTACAACGGGACGACGATTCGCGAACAGCTGCCGGTTCACGACGTGACGTCGGGAACCCTGGTGGAACTTTCGGGTCACAACGCCATCGACATCGTTCTCGACAGCGGCACACCCCTGTACGCCGTGACCTCCGGCACTGCCTACCGGATCACCAATTGGACGATCCCGGGTGGGCCGCAGGGATGGGCGGTCGTCGTCGTGTCGGATGTCCTGACGGAGGACCAGGGCGATCCCATTGCCTTCCTCTATGGCCATGTACGCGAGTTCGATGTCTCGAACGGCCAGCGGGTGCGAGCCGGCGAACTGATTGCCAGGAGCGGAGGGGACCCCGATGATCCCGGTGCCGGTTTCAGCGACATGGCGAACGTCCACTTTGAGGTTATCGAGTCGCCGAATCCGCTGACGGCGCATGCCGGCACGGTCAATCCGCATCAATTCCTCGAAAATCTCTACGATTCTGCCGCACACGCACCCGGGGGTTGTTCGCCCTCCCGTTAGTCGCCTGTCGTTGATTGAGCAGGCGCGCCAGAACGGCTGACGTCGCAAAAGGTTACGGATAACTTCCGCTAAGCCGTGATCGTTCCTCCTATGTAGTCGACCAACCGCACGTAGGAAGGGAACGCCATGACGAAGCGAGCAATGATCCGGGTTGGATCAACGATCAGTGTTTTGATTCTTTTCGGCCTAATCGGGGGAATCCTCCTCAACACCCTGCTGACCAGCGCAGCCGGCGCGCCCACTGCCGCTGCTCCGCTGTCGAGTGCAGGTCCAGTCGCGAGCGATGAGGCGACGGCAGATCCAACCGCGGCTCCGGCCGCATCAGAGCCCGCCCCTGCGGCGCCCACTGCGACCGCGCAACCCGTCCTCCCACAGCCAACCGCAACCGCGCGGCCGGTCGTCCCGCCGCCCACGCCGGCGCCGACACCTGCCGCCCAGGGCAAGCTCATCGTGGTCTCCCTGGCGACGCAAAGCCTCACGGCCTACCAGAACGGAAGAGTCGTCGCCAGCACCGTTGTGGCCACCGGTCGGCCTGCGCTGCCGACCCTGACGGGCACCTTCCGCATCAAAGCCAAATACACGCCCTACCAGTTCGTCTCGCCCTGGCCAAAGAGCAGCCCGTACTGGTACGCCAGCGCCTGGGTGAAGTACGCGATGCTCTACGACGACGGCGGATACTTCATCCATGATGCGCCCTGGCGCACGGTATACGGCCCCGGGGCCGACCAGACCAATGGGACGCACGGATGCATTAACGTCCCCTTGAAGACGATGGCGTTCCTTTACAAGTGGGCGCCGGTTGGGACGACCGTGGTCGTCGAATAGATGCAAATCGCCGGCCAGGCTTCGAGGATCGCGGTCTTGCTTGCCTTCATCCTCACCCTTGGCGCCTGTCAGACTTCAGCCCCGCATCATCAGGGTCAGGACCTGGCTGGCACGACGTCCCCTTCGTCGAGCGCAACCCACGTGCCTGGTGGCGTTTTGATTGTGGTCGCCGCCGTAACGGCCCCGGATCAGCCCGGGTCGGTCGATCTTTACCGACTGGACGGCTCGCGGGCTGCCCACTACTCGCTCGAGGCGGGGTCTGGCGTCTTCGCGGCGGCCGGATCCAGGATCTTCTTTGGACGAGGCGACCAGCTGAATGCCCTACATCCCGATGGCACCGTCGAATCGTTGGGGCCGCTCGGAGCGGGTGACATCCGATGGTTCGCCAGCAACCCGACCGGGACCAGCTGGCTATGGAGCACGCATCAGGAGGGCGACACGACGACAAAAAGCGCCGTCCATCTTGGAGCGCCCGGGATACAGGGACGGGTGGTTGAAGAGCTGACTGCGGCAGGCCAGACCCTAGCACCGTTGATGTGGACGAATCGAGGCGCGTTTATCGAGGCGGCACCCGTCGGTGGCCATGGCGGCTACTTTCCCTTTGGCCGATCTATCGGATGGTTGCTCGTCGAAGGATCCGTTCACCGGCTCGATCCCACCAGCGGTCGGGTCACGCCCGTTCCGGGGAGTCCACGCTGCGCGTTCGGGGACGAGGCTTCGGACAACAGCGTCATCTGTTTTCCTGGCGGGAGTAGCGTACGGCTCTATGCCCAGAGCGGGAAAGTCATCGACGTCGCTCTGGCGAAGCCGCGCTTTACGATCGCTGCCGAGGCATTCTGCGCCCCCGCTGAAGCTATCTGTACGGTCGCCGGTGCTAGCGGGGTCGGAAACGGAATGGCGTATCCGAATGGCACTCCGCCCCCGGAGCAATACGGAACCGACTTGATCCGACCCGATGGTTCCATCTCTCGCTTTGGGCCGGATGGAACGGACCCCGCGATGGGCCCGCAATCGTGGCTGCCGGACGGCCAATTGGTGCTCTGGCGCCGGCCCGACGCGGCCGGCGGCGCGCCCGGCGTCTATGTGCTCGATCGATCGGGCCGCGGACCATTCATTCCCACCAAAGGCGAGCCAGTCGGCTATCTCGGCTAAGCGGCAAGATGGGCTCTTGTGTCGGCGTCATCGGCGTGACCGTTTTGTTCCTGGATAGCGGTCAGACTCATCAGCCAGCCGGCGACATAGATAAGCGCGAGGAGTGGCCAGGCAGGAGCGAGGTAGAGGGGCACGTACATAGCGAATGTCAGGGCCCGCTGCCAGCTGGGCGCCGGTGCGGAGAGCACGAACCATCCCGCGAGCAGCACAGCTGACAGGTCATAGAAATTGATGTATGGGCTCACCATCACGCTGACCACGATGCCGGCAGCCATCGGAATCGATGGTCCCTGACCGCGCGTTCGAATGATGATGACACTCGCCAATGCCAGCGTCAGGACAATACCGACAACCGCAATCGGCGGCGGAACCTGGCGTTCCAGGGAGATCTGCACCGGTCCGGCTACCCCATGCACCAGGGCCACGGATTCCGCGACCATCTGGAAAACGGAGGTGCCAACGGCGAGGAAGGCGACCACCGCCAGCAGCAAGGTGCCGGCCAACCAGCTCACGAGAACGCGCCAGTAACCGGCCAGAAGGAGGGCCAGCGGCACCATGAATGCCGCTTGTGGCTTGAGAAAAATCGCCGCCAGCGCAAGCCCGGCCAGCCATGGTTGCCCTCGTCGAATCAGCCACCACGTCAATGCCAGCGCGGCGGTCATGATCAGGCTCACCTGGCCGAACATGATGCTGATGAAGACCGGCAAGAGGAGTGCGGCCGCCAGGCCATGCCCAATCCGTGACCTCGGCGAGCCCGGTGCCGCGAGGTAGCCAGTAACGGCCAGCGCAGCAACAAGGATCGCTCTCCAGATCCATTCAGCCACGGCATAGGGCAGCCAGCTCAGTGGCATAACCAACCACGCCAGCTCCGGTGGATTCAGGTAAGGCAAGGGCCGCCCCACCAGGCGGGTAGTGGCCGGCACCGACAGGGAAGGGTCGTACATCGCGGTCCACCCGTGCGCCTGACCGATCTGCGACGCGAGGTAGTAGACGAAGAAGTCCGGTGAGGCAATCGAGTAGCGATAGGTATCGAGCCATTCGAAGTCGAGGAATCCGAGGACTGCTGCCGCAGCGAGGGCTGAAACCAGGAGATGCCGGCGCGTGAATCGCATTAGGCGGCCTCCCTTACCACTGGTCGGGCGCTCGCAGATCGGCCGCGGAGAAGCATTAGACCAACAACCGCAAGGCTCAGGTTGACGGTCGTATCGATAATGAATCCCGGAAGTGTCGGGGTGACCGGAGACGCGTGGCCGAAAGCCAGGATGAGCATGAAGTTGTAGGCGGCGTGAATCATGATGATTGGCCAGATCGCGTTCATTCGCAGCCGCGCCGCCGCAAACAGGATCCCGATGAGGGTGGCTTCAAAAATCTGGTAGAGAACGCCAATCTCATCCGCTCCCGGCAAAAAGAGGTTGTCGATGTGGCTTAGACCGAAAAGCAGCGATGCGATCAGCACCCGTGACGACGTCGGAAAGTGATGAATCGCCTCGAGGATGATGCCGCGATAGGTGGCCTCCTCCATGAAGACGTCGACCAGCATGAAGAGGATCTGGAGAGCAAAGACCAGGGCCAGCATCGAGGTGACCCCCCGCCCCCAGAGACCAAGTGCCGGTAGCGCGAGGGTGGCTAGTAGTGGAATGGCGAGGTGCGGCGCCCGCCAGTCACTTGGTGGGGTAAAGCCCGCCCGCCGCCAACGCCCTAGGCGACTCAAGATGAAGATGACATACAGAGCCGGCACCAGCACCAGCGCGAACGGCATCAGGTATTGCCACCGGCTCGACGCGCTGGCGGCAATCACGGCACGGATGGCCACCAGCGTGCCGGTTTCGACGGTGAAAAGCGCCAGCGCGAACAGCAGGCCACCCTTGGTCGCCTGCCGGAAGAGGAGCACACCGGCGGCCGCCACGATCAATCCGATGGCCAGCTTGATCAGCCAGTCGAGGTCAGGAAGTAGATGCGCCGCGGCGCCAATCATCCTCTATATGACGGGAACGAACGCGTCGGCCTTCGGAGGAAGCGCCAAGCTGCCGACCCGCTCGCCCGTTGGATAGCCATCTTGATTGCCGAAGGCGCTGCTCAGTCACGCTCATTTCCCTCATGGGGGAAAGTGAGACACATCAGCCGAAGTAGCTGTGACGCATCACCCGAAGGCGTGCGACGCATCAGCCGAAGGCCCAATGGGACACCTCAGCCGAATTACTACAGAGGCTCAAATAGGGGCGGACGAACTCTCGACACCCTGCTTAAAAGCTAGGCGGGCTTCTGCGCTGTAGCCCCGAGTTTGGCTGGCCAAGCGAAACCGCCGCAGTTATGGTGTCCCTTCAACCGGTACTTTCAGCGATTTTCGTCGTCTCTGATGATTCCGCGTGTCTAAGTCGTTCGAAGCCGTCCAAGAGTAGATCCAGGGCGAACTCGAACTCGAACTGATCGTCGCAACCTGGACCGACGACCGACTCGCCTTCGTGGGAGGCCGCCCCGGCGATCTCCACTACG
>Ga0066699_10000032_pt1 | contig 23471 bp, 20 predicted proteins | sample GraSoiAngelo_148_FD_66455 | JGI IMG/M metagenome (GOLD analysis project Ga0066699, IMG submission 66455) | Grasslands soil microbial communities from the Angelo Coastal Reserve, California, USA - 14_1009_09_20cm | ecosystem: Environmental > Terrestrial > Soil > Grasslands | place: USA... | reverse complement strand
CGGTCTTGCCGACGGTCTTGCCGTCTATGCTCACGCTCAAGCCCGGCACCCCGCTCGTGCGGCCGTACTCGTCGGTCAGCGCCTTGATTGCCACCACGGCCTGGCGGTTGAGCGCGACCTCGATGACCTGGCCTGGCTCGAGCTGACGCGTCGCGCGGTAGGGGCTGTAACCGGTCTTGGCGACGCTGACCTCGGCTCCCTTCGCCGGCTGCGTCTGATAGAGGTACACGAATTCGCCCTTGGCATCGGTGACGCCTTCCTCTTTCCCGCCGACCGACACCTTCGCCTCGGGCAGCGGCGTACCCTTCTCGCTCACCCGCAGGGTGACGTAACGCACCGCCTTGAGATCGGCCTCGACGCGGTACGTGTCGATCTGATCCCCCTTCGGCAGCTTCACGAGGAAGGTCGCTTTCCATGGATCGATGCGATAGCCGGGCGCTTCCTTGATCACCGTCACTTCAACTTCGCTGCCGGCCTTCTTGCGCAGCCGTTGCGCGAACACGCCTTGGGCGTCTGTGACGCCGAGCTCCTCGCGATCTATGGTGACCTTCGCCTGTGCCGCGGGCTGGCCGTCGATACGCGCCTTGACCTCGATGTCGAGGCGCTGGCCGCAGCCGCCGAGCAGGGCGACGAGCAGGACGGGAAGAAAACGCAGGTGAGTTGTGGCCATGAAGAGTCCCTCGGTTATGGCGCCGGGTCTAAGGGGCACGGCGGATGCGTCCGCTCACATCGCGGGCGGCTGGATATTGACCTCGCCGGGATTGATGATCTTGTCCTCGTCGGTGGCGGAACCTTTGATCGACTTCCGCTTGGTCTCCTGGATCTTCGGCAACTTGAACTCGACCTTCTTTCCGAAGAAGGAGCCGATCTCGACCGTCTCGGTCTGCGTCTCGTAGCCGATGCGGCTCGCCTCCACCTTGTAGAGGCCGGGCTTGATGCTGCCCTTGGGTGACTCAAATTCGCCCTTCTCGTCCACCGTCGCGGAGCTCGAAGCCTGATCGACCGCGGCGGTCGTATTGATCATGTTGACCACTGCCCCCTTCGGGCTCTCGTTCGGGATCGGCTGCTGACGGCTGTCAACGAGCTGCACCGTGCCATGAATCGTGGCGGCACAGCCGGACACCACCAGCAGGGGGGCGATTAGGACAACCAGCGCTCTTGCGGTCATGAAATTTCTCCAGTTGATCGTCCGCGAGTTCTGCGGGGCCCGTCGCGCCGCGCGAGCACCAGCGCGCAGCGGTGCTCGGCTTGAAACCGCGGTGGGCCCACAACCGCTGACTCGGCCGGTTTTCAGCCGGTCTTGTTCTTGCGATTCGGTGTTCGGTTTGATTTCCAAATTGTGGATCCGGGTTCGGCACAACCAAGCCGTGGCGGCGCGAATGTCCATAGAACGTTCGCGATAACCCCACCTACCCGTGGTCTGGTGCTCGGCGGCGCGGACGCATGATGAGTGTGTCCGCGGCAACTCCCCCCCTCGCCCAGCCGAGCTACAGGCGCGTGTGGAGCGGCGATTATAACCGAGATTCGGGGAAGTCTAAGGGGAGAGGGTCGGCACGTCTTGCGTCTGCAGGCGCATCACCGCCGATCACGCCGACTCCACCCTGTCGCGGCCCCGGTACTTGGCGTCGTACAGAGCCTGGTCCGCAGCGTGCAGGAGCGCGGCCGGAGTCGTGCCATGGTCCGGAAAAGCCGCGACCCCCAGCGAAATGGTGATGGCGGCGAGGGTGTGTTCCTCGTATTTCAGCTTCAGCTCCTGCACCGCACTGCGTATATTCTCCGCGCGCTGAGTCGCGATTTGCATGGATGCCTCCGGCAGGAGCACCGAGAATTCTTCTCCGCCGACGCGGCACGCGATATCGCTCTGGCGCACAAATCCCTGCAACAGAAGACCCACGCGCCGCAGGACTATATCGCCCGCGCCATGGCCCAGCGTGTCATTGATACGCTTGAAGTGATCGATGTCCATCGTGATGATGGAGAGGGGGTGCTTCTTGCGGTCTGCGCGCACCAGTTCGCGTAAAAGGAATTCCTCCAGAAAACGGCGGTTGTACAAGCCGGTGAGCGAATCCCGGATCGATTGTTCATGCAGGCTGTCGCGGGCTTTCAGATTGGCGAGCGCAAGACTGGTCTCTTCGGCCAGCGCCACCGCCAGATTCAGGTAGGACTCCATCGAACTGGCAATTGCCAAAGGAGTCGATTCCTCACCCGCGCGCCGCAAGTGCAGCAGCCCGAGCGTCTCGCCCTCCGCGAAGAGCGGAACACACAGATACGGCTGCGCCGAATTCGATTCCGCCGTGACGTGTCCGCAGAGCAGCTCGGTCTGCGGATCCCGGACCTGGTGGGGCTGCGACTGGCGCAATCCCCAGCAATCCCGGATCGTGAACGTCTGCCCGGCGAGCGATTTGTCACCCCAGGTGGCGACCGCCTCCAGGTGCTTTCCCGGAGGATGAACGAGATAGAGCTTGCCGTTCGCGCCTTGGAACAATTGCGGACCGAAACATTCCAGGGTCGCGTAGACTTCGGCCGGCGTCACACTGGCCCTGAGATACCGGCTCAGATTGCGAAGCGTGACGCGTTGAACGTGGAGCTGTTCCAGTTCTCGGGTCTGATCGGCGTACATGCGCGACAGGCGCGTGATCGCGGACTCCTGGGCCTTTCTTTTCTTGCGTTCTTCGGCCTCCTTGATCGCGCGATCGAACGTGGAAGCAAGATCGGCGAGGGTGGTCGTGTAAACGCAATCGGTCGTCGCGCGCTTGCGCGTTTCGGCTGCGGTTTCCTCGCTGTGCGTTCCGGAGACGAAAATGAACGGAGTATCGGGGCAAAGGCTTTGCGCCTTCGCCGATGCGACGAACCCGCTGAAGTGCGGCATGGAGGCGCTGTAAAGAATGGCGTCCGGAGCGGCGAGTTCTATTTGCCGCGTGAAATCCTCGGCCGTCTCGACGCGCCGTGACTCGAACGCGATTCCCGCGCGAATCAACATGAGGATCTGCAGATCGGCAACGACCTGGACATCCTCGACGATCAAGATCTTATACATTTGCGATCGTCACAGGATGAAGCGCTGCCCCCCAACGAGTTACTGCACCGCGCGAATCTCCGGACCCAAGAGGGTTCTTTTTGTCTGCGAAGTGTAATAGAAAATCAGACTAAAGTGATCCGATCTCGTGAAATTGAGTGGCTTTGAAGCTGGGCGATTCGGCCCACTCACAGAAACTGCCGTCGCCCTGCAGGAACGTATCAAGGATGCGAATCACAGTGCCTCGCGACTTGGTGATTCGATTTTCCGGGCTCCTCGCTTGCCCAAACCAACGGACTCCCCGATCGACTCAGCCGAGATCTTTTCTCGGGCGCGAGTCCAGGTTCAGACCTCAAAATCAGTTCCCTTTGGTTTCAGTGCGTTAAGCGTTATGGGCGGACATGGGAGCTGTTTGGCGCCGGCAGCCAGACGGCGCAAATCCCGTCCCTTCATCTGCTGTAAGATTCGCCGGCTGGGACCGCGCCGGCGATATTTGAGACGGCACCGAGGGGCACCCCGTGACGGAACAGCCCGACACCTTTCCGCGCCTGCTTCTGCACCAAGCGAGCGCCCGGCCCGACAGGCCGGCGTTCCGGGAGAAGGACCTGGGCATCTGGCAAACCTGGACCTGGGCTCAGGTCGCCGGCGAGGTGCGCATTCTCGCCTGCGGTCTTGCTGCACAGGGATTCAAGCGCGGCGACCGCCTCGCGGTGATCGGGGACAACCGGCCGCGCCTGTACTGGGCCATGATGGCCGCGCAGGCCCTGGGCGGCGTGCCGGTCCCGCTCTACCAGGACGCCGTCGCGGCCGAAATGGCGTTCGTGCTCCAGGACGCCGATATCGGCTTCGCCGTCGTCGAAGACCAGGAGCAGGTCGACAAGCTGCTGGAAGTCCTGCCGCAGTGCCCGCAGTTGAAGCACATCTGTTTCGACGACCCGCGCGGGCTGCGCCATTACGCGCAGACGGAGCTGACCGGCTTCGAGGACGTTCAGGCGGCCGGCCGGGAGTTCGCGCAGCGCAACCCTGAATTCTTCGCCGACGAGCTCGGAAAAGGCCGGCCTTCCGATGTCGCGGTGATTCTCTATACCTCGGGCACCACCGGTCATCCCAAAGGCGTATCCCAGACGCACGCTGCGATGATCCAGACTGCGCGGGTGCTCGTGGCCTTCGACGGCTTCGCCGATACTGACGACATTCTGTGCTACCTGCCCATGGCCTGGGTCGGAGATTTCCTCTACTCCTACGCGCAGATGCACGTCGCCGGTCTCTGTCTCAACTGCCCCGAGTCCCCCGACACCGTGATGACCGATCTGCGCGAGATCGGCCCGACCTATTACTTCGGGCCGCCGCGCGTGTACGAAAACATCCTGACCCAGGTGATGATCCGTATCGAGGACGCGAGCTGGATCAAACGCCGCATGTTCCACACCTTCATGGCCGTCGCCAAGCGCGTCGGGATGGGAATCCTCGAGGGCAAGGCCGGGATACCGCTCCGGGACCGGCTGCTTTATCGGCTTGGCGAGATCCTCCTATACGGGCCGCTCAAGAACGTGCTCGGCATGTCGCGCATCCGCGTCGCCTACACCGGGGGCGAGGCGATCGGTCCGGACCTGTTCGATTTCTACCGCTCCATCGGGATCAACCTGAAACAGCTCTACGGGATGACCGAAACCTGCGTGACGGTGTGCATGCACCCCTCGGGCGACGTCAAGCTCGAAACCGTGGGCCCGCCCATGCCCGGGGTCGAGGTACGCATCGCCGATTCGGGCGAAGTATTGGTGCGCTCCCCGGGTCTCATGAAGGAGTACTACAAGCGGCCCGACGCGACGCGCGAGGCGATCGACCCTGAGGGCTTCTTCCACACCGGTGACGCGGGTTATTTCGACGCCGCGGGCCACTTGAAAATCATCGACCGCGCGAGAGACGTCGGGAAGCTCGCCGACGGCACCTTGTTCGCGCCAAAGTATCTCGAGAACAAGCTCAAGTTCTTCTCTTACATCAAAGAGGCAGTGTGCTTCGGTTCGGGGCGCGACAAGGTCTGCGCGTTCATCAACATCGACATGGCCGCGATCGGCAACTGGGCCGAGCGGCGCAACCTGCCGTATACCGGCTACACGGACCTCGCCTCGCAGCCCGCGGTGCTCGATCTCATCCGCGAATGCGTCGAGAAGGTCAACCGCGACCTCGCGCTGGACTCCACGCTAGCCAACTCGCAGATCCGCCGCTTCCTCGTTCTGCACAAGGAGCTCGAGGCCGACGACGGCGAGCTCACGCGCACGCGTAAGGTACGACGCCGCCACATCGGAGACAAGTATGCGGTGCTCATAGACGCTCTCTACTCGGACAAGACGAGCTGTTTCGTCGAGACGCAGATGCGCTTCGAGGACGGCCGCACCGGAACGGTGTCGGCCGACCTGCAGATCGTGGAGGCGAAGACCTTCAGCGCAGCCGCGACCAGGAAAGCGGCCTGAATTCCTTTTCGCCCGACATGACCGCAGGCAGGAAAACCATCAGGCCGATCCTCGAGATCGACGACATCTCGCTTGCCTTTGGCGGGGTGGTTGCGCTCCAGGGCGTCTCCTTCGACGTCCAGGAGCACGAGATTCGCGCCATCATCGGACCGAACGGCGCCGGCAAATCCTCGATGCTCAACGTCATCAACGGCGTATACCACCCGCAGCAAGGAACGGTTGCCTTCAAGGGCCGCAAGCGCCGCAACGTGGATCCTCACGAGGCGGCGCAGCAGGGTATCGCCCGGACCTTCCAGAACATCGCGCTCTTTCGCGGCATGACGGTGCTCGACAACATCATGACCGGACGCAACCTGAAGATGAAATCCAATTTCCTGCAGCAGGCAGTCTATTGGGGTTCCGCGAGGCGCGAGGAGCTCGAGCACCGCGCCAAAGTCGAGGTGGTCATCGACTTTCTCGAGATCCAGCACATCCGCAAGACCCCGGTGGGCCGGCTGCCGTACGGCCTGCAGAAGCGCGTGGAGCTAGCGCGCGCGCTGGCCGCCGAACCCGAGCTGCTGCTGCTCGATGAGCCGATGGCCGGCATGAACCTAGAGGAAAAGCAGGACATGAGCCGTTTCATCCTCGACGTCAACGACCAAATGGGCACGTCAATCGTGCTGATCGAGCACGACATGAGCGTGGTCATGGACCTCTCTGATCGGGTGGTCGTGCTGGACTACGGCCGCAAGATCGCCGACGGCACGCCCGATGAGGTGCGCAACAACCGCGGTGTGATAGACGCGTACCTGGGAGTCGCGCACCCCCACTAACCCGCTAACATGCAATTCTTCTTCGAGGTGCTGATCGGCGGGCTGCTGGCGGGGGTGATGTATTCGCTCGTCGCCCTCGGCTTCGTGCTGATCTACAAGGCCTCGGGCGTGTTCAATTTCGCGCAGGGCGCGATGGTGTTCTTCGCAGCCCTCACGACTGTGGGATTCATGTCGATGGGCGCCCCGTTCTGGTTGGCGGTGGCGCTCGCGCTTCTCGCGATGGTGGCGCTCGCGTTTTTCACCGAGCGCGTGGTGCTGCGCCCGCTCGTCAATCAGCCTCAGATCACGCTCTTCATGGCGACCATCGGTTTGACCTTCTTCATCGAGGGCATCGCGCAGCTCACCTGGGGCGCCCAGGTCCACGCGCTCGACCTGGGCATCGCCGACGAGCCGATCGAATGGCTGATGCGCAATACCGGGATGAACATCAGCAAATTCGACCTCGTCGCCTCCGGGATCGCGGCCGCGCTGGTGGCAGTGCTCGCGGTGTTCTTCAACAAGACCCGCACGGGGCGGGCGCTGCGCGCGGTCGCCGACGACCACCAGGCGGCACTTGCCGTCGGCATCTCGCTTCAGAGGATCTGGGTGATCGTGTGGATTGTCGCCGGATTCGTCGCGCTTGTAACCGGGCTGCTTTGGGGTGCGCGCAACGGCGTGCAGTTCGCGCTTACCTTTCTCGCGCTGAAGGCCTTGCCGGTGCTGATCCTGGGCGGGTTCGAATCGATCGCCGGGGCCGTCGTCGGTGGGCTCATCGTAGGCGCATCGGAAAAACTCGCCGAGGTCTACATCGGGCCGCACGTCGGCGGCGGCATCGAATCCTGGTTCCCCTACGTGCTGGCGCTCGCTTTCCTCCTGGTTCGCCCCGAGGGCCTGTTCGGCGAGCGGCGCATCGACCGGGTCTGACGAACGGCCATGCTCTACCGCGAAGCCGGGCAGTTCAAGACCACCTACGCCGCGGACCAGCAGCTCTTTCCGATCCGCCAGGATCGGATCGGCATTGCGATCCTCCTCGCGGTCGTCTTCGTCGGCGTGCCGCTCGCCGCTGAGACGCCCGCGATTGCCGGTGCGATCGACTTCAACTACTGGTTCAGCGGCGTGTTGGTTCCGTTCCTCATCTTCTCGCTCGCTGCTCTGGGCTTGAATATCCTCACCGGTTACGCCGGGCAGCTTTCACTCGGCACCGCGGCGTTCATGGCGGTGGGCGCCTTTGCCGCCTACAACTTCGAGCTTCGGGTGCCGGGCATGCCGATGCTCGCTTCTTTCATCCTCGCGGGTCTCGTCGCTGCACTGATAGGCATCGTCTTCGGCTTGCCGAGCCTGCGCATCAAGGGTTTCTATCTCGCGGTAGCGACGCTTGCGGCCCAGTTCTTCGTCGTATGGGCGTTGACCAAGTTCGGCTGGCTTTCCAATTACAGCTCCTCCGGCGTGATCACCGCGCAGAAGCTCGTCGTCTTCGGCTACGCAGTCGACACCCCGGTGAAGCGCTACCTCCTGGTGCTCGCGATCGTGAGCGTCATGGCGCTGGCGGCAAAGAACATGGTGCGCAGCTCCATCGGCCGGGCGTGGATGGCGGTGCGCGACATGGACGTCGCGGCCGAGGTCGTGGGAATCCCGATGATGAAAACCAAGCTCCTCGCGTTTGCCATCAGCTCCTTTTACTGCGGCGTGGCCGGCGCGCTTTACGCATTTGCCTATCTGGGCACGGTCGAACCGGCGGGATTCGAGCTCGATCTTTCCTTCAGAATCCTCTTCATGATCATCGTCGGCGGCGTCGGCAGCATCCTGGGATCGTTCCTCGGCGCCGCCTTCATCGTGCTCCTGCCGATCTTCATGGACCTTTCGGCGGCCTCGATCGAGCGCTCTTTCGGCTTCGCCCTTCCCGCAGGGCTGGTGTCCAACCTGACCCTGATCCTGTTCGGCGCGCTCATCATCTTTTTCCTCGTCGTCGAGCCCTTGGGCCTTGCGCGCTTGTGGCAAATCGCCAAGGAAAAGCTGCGGCTCTGGCCCTTTCCTCACTAGAACTTTATTCTGTGACCGAAAAACCACCATAACTATTTGATTAAATTGTTCTTGTGATGAGACCCGTCGCATTTATATCAATCCCCTGCAAACTTAAGTCCATAATTTGTGAGCTCAAACCGGGGCGGCCACCGGTTTTCACGGGGAGACACCAACATGAAGAAAGGCTTCGACGCGGGCCTCGCTCTTTTCGCGGCAATCCTTCCGTCCGGATTCATCCTCGCGCAATCCCAAGGTCTCGAACGGAAGATCTGGACTCTGCTCGACGACGGGAAGGCGGCGTACGTTTCGCTGGCGGAGTCCGACTTGCGCGCCCTCGGCGCGGGCCTCGATCTGCCGGACGGCGGAAGATCGATCACCGCGCTGGCTGGGAAGGCTGACGGCGGCGCCTTCGATCCGCGCGACGTCGCCAGGCTTCCCGCGCAGCAGCTCGGCTACAAGGCAGACTGGATCGTCGAGCGTTTTCGCCGCTACAACCTCGATTGGGACATCACCGCCCTGCGCCTCACCAGCCTCAATCCGGAGGCGAAAAATTATCCGTGGTTCATCATCATCAACGGCGGCGCGGCGAATTTCTACGAATTCTACGTCGACCTGAAGAACCGTCCCGGCTGGGCGCAATACCTGGCGCAGAAGCTCAACGTCATGATCGTGACCATTCCCGGTAACTTCAAATATGGCGGCTGGGACCTGCCGGTCCTGGACGCCAGGCGCCAGCCCGCATATTTGCTCGATCGCGATCTGTCCATGGACGAGTACGAGATGCGCAACGCCATCTACACCAACAGCCTGATCCTGCAGGGGCTGAAGGCGCTGGTGACCAGGCACACGTCGGGCGACATTCTGCTGATCGGGCATTCGACCTCCGGCGAGCTGTCGATGCTCGCCTACGAGGATCCGGACCTGCGCGCCCGGCTCAAGGGCCGTTACCTGGGCTGGGGCAGCGGGGGACCGGCGCGGCTCGAGCTGTTGCGCAAGGTCAGGGGCAAGGAAATCGTGGCCCGCGCCGGCGCTTCCAGCCAGGCGGGAAAGACGCCGCTCCACGTTCTGGAACGCCGCGACCCGCCGAGCTACGCCCGCGGCTACAGCGGCTTTCTCAACCCGCTGTACGAAGCGGGCATGACGCACCTTCAGATCGCCGAACGCTGGCTCGCGGCGGAGGCGCGCCGGCGTCCCAACTTCAAGCAGCAGCTGCAGAACCTCGAGCACGGGGCCGACCTCGGGGAAAAGGCGCGGGTGGAGAACGAGATCGAATCCCTCCTCAAGCGCACCGGCAATCCCTGGCGCACCGCCGTCGAGGACGTGGAGAAAGATCTGTACGCCACCAATTTCACCCGCATGGACGGTTTCCAGCGCATGGTCTGGACGACGGCGAAACTCGACCGCAACCACTGGAATGCCGAGGAACCGATGAGGAGCATCGAGGTGTTCATCGCGAACGAATACCGGGCGAAAAATCCGGACGCGCAGGTACGGTTGATCAACTGGGACCTGCCGATGACGCATTACGGGCACCTGGAGCTTCCGCAACAGCTCGCCGCGGCGCATTACAGTGTCGTTCGCTGGCTGGTAAGGCCGTGATCGGTGAAGGCGATCTGGTTCTCTGACCTGATTTATCCAAACGAACGGTACTACTCGCTTTAGAATCTCACTCTGTCCCGGTTTTCCCATGCGCGGCAATTGGGCTATAGTAGGCGCGGCTGTTCATTCCGATAACCTGTAGAAACAGGGAGATTGCCATTCAAAGGAGGGTTCCAATGTTGCGAAAAATCAGACGCGCCGCGCTCCTGGGTGCCGCGGCCTTCGCCGTCGCGGGCACGGCCTATTCGCAGAACGAGCAGTTCGTCCCGATGAACGGTTACTGGGTCGGTCCCTACGCGGCCGGCGGATCGGGAATCTTCGGCGGCCTGATCGACTACATGCAGATGATCAACGCCCGCGACGGCGGAATCAACGGCGTCAAGGTCACTTGGGAGAAGTGCGAGACCGAGTACAACAACGCGCGCGGTGTCGAGTGCTACGAGCGCACCAAGAAGCGGGGCCCGACGGGAGCGTCGCTCGTGCACCCGCTTTCTACCGGCATCACCTATTCGCTCATCGATAAGGGGACATCCGATCACATTCCCATCGTGTCGATCGGCTACGGCCGCACCGACGCCTCCGATGGGCGTGTATTCCCGTGGATATTTCCGCTGATCACCAATTATTGGAGCCAGAACACCGCCAAAATAAAGTTCATCGGCATGAAGGAAGGCGGGATGGACAAGCTGAAGGGCATGAAGATCGTGAATATCTATCACGACTCGGCCTACGGAAAGGAAACGATTCCCGTGCTCGACGTGCAGGCAAAGAAATACGGCTTTGAGGTAACCCACATTCCGGTCGCGCACCCCGGCAACGAGCAGCAGGCGCAATGGCTGCAGGTCCGGCAGATCAAGCCCGACTGGGTGATCCTGCGCGGCTGGGGCGTGATGAACCCGACCGCGCTCAAGGCCGCCGCCAAGATCGGCTTCCCGCGCACCAAGATCGTGGGCGTATGGTGGAGCGGCGCCGAGGAAGACGTGATCCCTGCGGGCGATGCGGCCAAGGGCTACATCGCCGCGGCGTTCAATGTTTCCGGCAGCAACTACCCGGTGGTCAAGGAGATCGAGAAGTTCGTCTACGCCAAGGGCAAGGGCGAGATGGAGGACAAGAGCCGCGTTGGCAGCATCTACTACAACCGCGGCGTCGTTTTCGGCATCGTCACCACCGAGGCGATCCGCACGGCCCAGGAAAGATATGGCAAGGGCAAGCCGATGACGGGCGACCAGATCCGCTGGGGCCTCGAGAACCTCAACATCGACGACAAGAAACTGAAGCAGCTAGGCGCGACTGGCTTCATGCAGGCGCTGAAAGTGTCCTGCATGGACCACGAGGGCGGCGGGTCGGTGAAGTTCCTGCAGTGGGACGGCGCGAAGTGGAACACGATCACCGACTGGATCACCTCCGACCAGTCGATCGTGAGGCCCATGATCGAGGAGTCCGCTGCGAAATACGCCAAGGAGAAGGGCATCACACCGCGCGACTGTTCGAAGGAAGGTTGAGAGTTCCCCGCCCCCTCTCCCGCTTTCGCGGGAGAACGTGAACGACCCTCACCCGCTCGCTATGCTCGCACCCTCTCCCGCTTGCGGGAGAGGGTTAGGGTGAGGGGCCCCATATGTCCGCCGTCCCGAAGCCCGAATCGCAGCAGCCCTACCTCGCCGTCAGCAACATCGAGGTCATCTACGACCACGTCATCCTGGTTCTAAAGGGCGTGTCGCTTTCGGTGCCCGAAGGAAAAATCGTCGCGCTGCTCGGCGCGAACGGCGCGGGCAAGACCACCACGCTCAAGGCGATCTCCAACCTCCTTCGCGCCGAGCGCGGCGAGGTCACCAAGGGAACGATCGAGTTCCGCGGGCGGCGCGTGGACCGGCTGAGCCCCGACGAGCTGGTGAGGCTCGGCGTGGTGCAGGTGATGGAAGGGCGCCACTGCTTCGCGCATCTCACCGTCGAGGAGAATCTCCTCACCGGCGCGTATACGCGCAGCGCGGGCCGCGCGCAGCTCAAGCGGGACCTGGAAAGGGTGTACGGCTACTTTCCGCAACTGAAGGAGCGGCGCGCCGCGCTTGCTGGCTATACCTCGGGGGGCGAGCAGCAGATGACCGCCCTTGGGCGCGCGCTGATGGCCCATCCGAGCATGATCCTGCTCGACGAGCCTTCGATGGGGCTCGCGCCGCAGATCGTCGAGGAGATCTTCGAGATCGTGAAGAGCCTCAATCAAAAGGAGAAGGTGAGTTTTCTGCTCGCGGAGCAAAACACCAACGTCGCGCTGCGCTACGCCGATCACGGCTACATCCTCGAGAGCGGCCGCGTGGTCATGGACGGCGCCGCCGCCGAGCTCGCCGCGAACGAGGACGTCAAGGAGTTCTATCTCGGCATCTCCTCGGGCGCCCGCAGGAGCTTCAAGGACGTGAAGCACTACCGGCGTAGAAAGAGGTGGCTTGCCTGAAAGGGAACTCGCATATGAGACTTGTTGTTACGCTGATTGTGCTTCTGACCGCTTGCGCGGCTTCGGCGCAATCGTATCCCACCAAGCCGATCCGCCTCGTGGTCGGGTTTGCCCCGGGCGGCGCCGCCGATATCATCTCGCGCGCGATGAGCGATCCGCTGACGCGCGCGCTCGGCCAGGGAATCATCGTCGACAACAAGCCCGGGGCGGGATCGAGCCTCGCCGCCGAGTTCGTCGCCAAGGCCGCGCCCGACGGCTACACCATCATGATCGCGAGCCAGAGCGGCATGATCGTGAATCCCCTGATCAACAAGAGCGTCGCCTACGACACCCAGGGCGACTTCGCCGCCATCACGCAGGTGACGAGCTCGCCGCTCGTGGTCGCGGTCCATCCCTCGCTGCCGGTGAAGTCGATTCGCGAGCTCATCGCCGAAGCCAAAAAAAATCCGGGCAAGCTCAATTTCTCGACTTCAGGCAACGGCTCGCTACCGCATCTCGCCACGGCCCTCTTCGACGCCCTGGCCGGCATCGAGATGGTGCACGTGCCCTACAAGAGCGGCGGGCTGTCGGTACAGTCGGTGCTTGCGGGCGATACCCATGTAACCTTCGCGACCTCGCCTTCGGTGATGCCGCTGGTGCAGGCCGGGCGGCTGCGCGGCCTCGCAGTGACGACGCGCGCCCGCTCGCCCCTGATCGCGGGCTTGCCGGGAATGGAAGAAGCCGGCCTGGCAAACTACAACTTGTCGATCTGGTACGGGTTCTTCGCACCGGCTCGCACGCCGCGCGATATCGTCAAGCGGCTGTTCGAGGCGACGACGCAGGCGCTGCAGGACGGCCGCCTCAAGGAGATACTCGCGCGCGACGGAACCGAGACCGCGGGCTCGCGCTCGCCCGAGGACTTTGCCGCTTTCCTGCGCGAAGACGCGAGCGTCATCGCCCGCGTGATCCGCGAAACTGGAGCGAAGTTCGACTAGGACCTAGGCGGCCAGCGGCCCCCGGGTCGCGAAGATCAGGATCACCAGCAGCACCAGCCCTACGCCCAAGCTCCAGCCGATCAGCTTTTTCTCGACGGGCAGCAGGGGCTCGACCGGCATCTTGCGCATCTCTTCGCCGACTTTGGCTTGTTCCATGATCGTTCTCCGTTTCAACCTGCGAGCGGCGGCTTCACGCCGCCGAAAAACACCCACGAGATCACCAGCCCTACCCAGATGACGAAGCCGAACAGGCACACGAGGTAGACCGCGGCAAGCTTGCCGATGCCTTCCTCCCAGAGCTTCTTGAAGTTGGACATCACGCCGATGGTGAAGAAAGTCATGACGAAAAAGATTCCGCGGAAGGCGTTGGCCTCGCCCATCGCCGAGCGTATCTTCGCGGTCGTCGCGGGCGTGGCGCCCAAAGCGAGGAACAGGATCACGAGGAAGGTCACGAGGTAGCCGATGATGAATTTCGGAAAACGCTCCCAGATCTCGCCGATCCTGGCTTTGTCCCCCGGCCGCACTTCGATATACGTCGTCCAGATCCAGGCGAGGATGAATGCCCAGATGCCGATGAAGATGTCGATGAAGACCTTCACCATCGTGGTGGCACCCAGTATCCAGCCTTTCGCGTAGTTGATGCCTTCGGCCGCTGCACTCGCGACGATCAGCGACTCGGTGATCGCGCCGCTCGCCACGGCGGCGCCATCGGTCTTGACCGCTAGCCCCATCCACGCGCCCGCGACCATGGGTTCGCGAGCGAGGAATGCATTCGCCGCGAACGGGAGAATCAGCAGTTCGACAACGGCAAAGACGACGACGAGCGAAGCCACCATGATGGGGACCATGGGCCGCGCGCGGATCGCGCTGCCGGTCGCGATCGCGGCTGACACGCCGCAGATCGAGATTCCCGATGCGAGCGGCGCCGACCACTCGCGGCTGAATCCGAACCACTTGCGCGCGACGAAGTACACGACGGCCCAGTAGATCAGGTAGGCCTCGATGATCGCCGCAAGACCCCGGAACATGACCGACTTCGCGAGGATCGGCTGCGACGCCGCGGTCACCCCGAGAAATCCGCCGAGGATGACGATCGCGGTCTTGATGTACCACTCGGGCCGCACCGCCTCCTTCAGCCATCCGGCAAAGCCGGGGAAGAAATTGCCGATGACGAGGCCGGCGGCGAGCGCGACGATGAATCCGCCTTCGTTGGTGAGCTTGAGCGACCAGCTGATTCCGAACCTCTGCATGTCAGCCGGCGTGGTCACGGCGAAATTCGCGTAGCTGCCCGCGATCCAGCACAGGTAGCTGATCCAGAACACAGCCGTGAACCCGAGGGCGAAGCGCTTGAGGTCGGCCTTGAGCGCATAGGCGCCCGCGGTCATCACGACGAGCAGCGCAACATAGGTGGCGATCAGGGCGGCCATTCCTCCGAGGCCCGCGTAGCCCTTGGACAGGGGCGCGAGGGCCTTGGAAGCGTCGATCCACACCGTGGTGGCGACGACCCATCCCAGGACGTCGACTCCACCGAGAACGCCGAGCGCGAGGACGAAAACCAGCAATCCGATCCAGACCGACAGCCAGTCTTCGCTGATGCCTTTGGCGGTTGGGTTCATGAGCTCCCCTTCAAAGAAGCCGCGCCCGGATTTTCTTGGCCCGCTCCGGCGCGCGGTCGGGAGGGAGAAATTACCGGCTCGCCGCGGAAACGGGAACAAACCAAAGATTAGTTTCTTATAACCCATTCTGATTTTGTGTGCTATGTTTCCTGCGCCAAATGCCGCTTTGGCCGCGCCCGCCGACCGATTCGATGCCGCAGTACTACGACAGCCTTGAAGCCCGCGACCCCGGGGAGCGGGAACGCCTCTTGATGGCCGCGCTTGCCGGCCAGATCGCGCACGCGAAACGGAAGGCTCCGGGCTGGGCGCGGATTCTCGCCGACGTCGATCCGGCTGATGTCACCGGCCGCGCCGCGCTGGCAAAGCTTCCGGTGACGCGCAAGTCGGATCTCGCCGGGCTGCAAAGAGGCGAGCGCCCGTTCGGCGGCCTGAACGCGACGCTCGCGCAGCTCGGCAAAGTCTTCGTCTCGCCGGGGCCGATCTACGAACCGGAAGGGCGCGGCCGTGATTGGTGGCGCACGGCGCGGGCCCTCTTCGCGGCAGGATTCCGCCCGGGCGACCTGGCGATCAACACCTTCGCCTACCATTTCACGCCGGCAGGCTCGATGCTCGAATCGGGCGCGCTCGCGCTCGGCTGCACAGTGGTACCGACCGGAACGGGACAGACCGAGATGCAGGCAGCGACCCTCGCCGATCTGCGGGCGAGCGCCTATATCGGCACGCCTTCGTTCCTGAAGCTGATCGTAGAGAAGGCCGACGAGTTGAAAACGGATATCCGCTCCCTAAAAAAAGCTGCCGTTGGCGCCGAGTATCTTCCGCCCGCGCTGCGCGCCGCGATGGCCGAGCGCGGCATCCGGGTGTTGCAGTCCTATGCGTCGGCGGACCTGGGCCTCATCGCCTACGAGTCCGAAGCGCTCGAAGGCATGATCCTCGACGAAGCGCTGATCCTCGAAATCGTGCGCCCCGGCACGGGCGAACCCGTGCCGGAAGGCGAAGTCGGCGAAGTGGTCGTTACCAGCTTCAATCCGGATTACCCGCTGATACGATTCGGTACCGGAGACTTGTCGGCGACATTGCCGGGGCAAAGCCCCTGCGGACGCACCAATGTCCGGATCCGCGGGTGGATGGGACGCGCCGACCAGACCACCAAGGTCAAGGGAATGTTCGTGCAGCCATCGCAGGTCGCCGAGATCGTAAGGCGACACAAGGAAATCCTGAAGGCGCGCCTTGTCGTGGACAATCCGGGCGGAACCGACCGCATGACCCTGCAATGCGAGATGCGCGGTATGCCGCCGGCAGGACTCGCGCAGGCGATACAAGACAGCATCCGCAGTATCACCAAGCTGCGCGGCGAAGTTGCGTTCAGAGAGCTCGGCGAGCTTCCAAACGACGGCAAGGTGATCGAGGATGCGAAGAAATACGACTGAAACCGCGGGTCGGCACAGATGCCGGAGCGCCGCAAACCCCTCGCCGGAATCCGCGTCCTCGATCTGACGCGTCTGCTTCCGGGTCCGATGGCGACGCTGCACCTCGCCGATCTGGGTGCGGACGTCATCAAGATCGAGAACACGGGCGCCGGCGACTACGCCCGCGAGATGGGCCGCACGCGGGAGGGCATGTCGGATTTCTTCCGGCTGGTCAACCGCAACAAGCGCGCCATCCGCCTCGACCTGAAGCGACCGCAAGGACGGGAAGTCTTTTTGCGCCTTGCGAAAGGCGCCGACGTCCTCGTCGAGGGATTCCGTCCCGGTGCCATGGCGAAGCTAAGCATCGGCTACGAGGCGCTCGCCGCCGTGAATCCGCGTCTGGTGTATTGCTCGATCACCGGCTACGGACAGGACGGCCCTTACGCGGACCGCGCCGGCCACGATATCAACTACATCGGCTACGCCGGCGTCGGCGACCAGATCGGGACCGCCGAGGCCCCTGTCGTCCCGAATTTCCAGATCGCCGATCTGCTCGGCGGGGCGCTCACCCCGGTGATGGGAATTCTCGCCGCGCTGATCGACGCAAAATCATCCGGGCGCGGCCGGCATGTGGATGTCGCCATGACCGATGCCGTCTTTGCGCACGCGATCTTTCCTCTTCTGGGATTTCTCGAGCATGGAAAGACGCCGGCCCGCGGATCGGGCATGCTCGACGGGGGGCTGCCCTGCTACAACGTCTACCGGACGCGGGACGGTCGCTGGATGGCAGTGGGGGCGCTCGAGCGAAAATTCTGGGAAACGCTGTGCGATATACTCGGCTGTGCCGAATTGAAAGGAAAACACATCGTGTACGGTGCGGAAGCAAGGCCGGTGAAAGAGCGCCTGGCGGCGGCCTTTGCCTTGCGCACGCAGCATGAATGGTCCGAGGTCTTCGCCCGCGCGGATTGTTGCGTGAGCCCGATCCTGACCGTGGACGAGGCACTGGAGAACGAGCAGCTGCGCGCCCGCGGCATGGCTATCGTCAGGGAGGGGTTGACGCAGCTGGCGCTCCCGGTCAAGTTCGGCGAATTCGAATTCGCGATCGTTCGCCCGGCGCCCGGATCCGGCGAGCATACCGATGAAGTCCTGCGCGAAGCCGGATTTCGCGATGCCGAAATCGCTGCGTTGCGCAGGAACGCGGTGATCTGAAGGTGTTGGCGGTGCCGACTCTCGAGAACAAGCGAGTCCTCGCTCCGGTGCCGCTTGCGGTGCTGCTTTTCTGTTCCTGCGGCGCATTCGCGCAAGTCCAGGAAAAGGAGCTCGACACGCCTTATGTGCCGACCCCGCAGGCAGTCGTCGACAGGATGCTCGATATGGCGCAGGTGAAGGCGGGCGATGTGGTGATCGACCTCGGCTCGGGCGACGGCCGCATCATGATCACCGCCGCGCAACGACACGGCGCTCAAGGGTTCGGCGTCGAAATCGATCCGCGCCTGGTGCAGCGCTCCAACGAGGAAGCGCGTCGCCTGGGCATTGCCGATCGCGTGAAATTTCTGCGGCAGGATTTGTTCAGCACCGATTTCCACGAGGCGAACGTCCTGACGCTTTACCTTTTGCCCGACGTGAACATCGCGTTGCGCCCGAAAATCCTGGCAGAGCTCAAACCGGGCACGCGCGTGGTCTCGCACGACTACGACATGCGCGAGTGGCGCCCGGACGCGGAGCAGACGATCCCCGCCCCGGACAAGAAGGTCGGCATGCGCAAGGAGAGCATGGTGTACCTGTGGATCGTTCCGGCCCGGGTCGAAGGCGAATGGACTTTCGAGCTAAGCTCGGGCGGAAAAGCGCGGCGTACGCGGCTCGCTCTCCAGCAGCGCTTCCAGTTCGTGTCCGGGACGGTCGAGCTGACCGGGCAAGGCGACGTCCCGGTTTCCTATGGCAGGCTCCGCGGCGAGGAGCTGCGCCTGATGCTGCCCCCCGGGGCGCTCGACCGCGGACCGGTGGAACTGGTCGGGCGCGTGACAGGCGATTCCCTCAGCGGCACCGTGCGCAGGGCAGACCGCGAAGTGGCCCACTGGAGTGCGCGTCGGCGCAACTAATTCCCGGCCGCGTACAGCATGCCGTCGTTTCGACGCACCGCGCCGGCGCGCTCGAGTTCGTTGACCAGCCACTCCGCCATCGCCGCTGGCGTCATGCGGAGGTAGCGCGAGTTCAGCTCGGCGAGGATGGGCACGCGCGCGACGTAGGCCGGCAATTCGGCGAGCGGCATGGAGCGCTTTTCCAGGAGCGCAAAAGCGAGCATCACCTTGGCGCAGTGGCGCGCAAGCCGCGTGATGTCCTCTTCGTATCCCTCCAGGCGATAGAGAGCACGCTCAAGCGCCGCACCGGCGTCGCCGAAGGGCCGGCCGTGGCCGGGAATCACCATGTCGACGTCGAGCCGGCCGATGGCTTCGAGCGTCGCGCGCGTCTCGGCGAGCGCCGTGTCGCGGCCGAAAAGCTGAGGGATGACCACGCCGAAGCCGTTTTCCCAGAGCGCGTCGCCCGAAATCAGGACGCGCGCCTCGGGCGAATGGAACATCACCGCGTGGGTGTCGTGGCCGGGTGCGGCGATCACTTGCCAGTCGTACCCGCCCATCTGCAGCGTGTCGCCGTCGCGAAAGGTGTCGTCGTAGCTGAAGCGCTCGGCGCGCTGGTCGGCGATCGCGAGGATCAGCGCCTGCTCGTCCCAGTCGTCGATGAGCGCCGCCTCACCTTCCGGAACGCTCGTCCTGCAGCCGTATTTCGCCCGGATCGCGGCGTTGCCGCCCATGTGATCGGAATGGCAGTGCGTATTGACGAGGCGCGCGAGCTTTTTTCCCGCAAGGACGCGTTCGAGGAGCGCCAGCGTCTGCGCTACGTGGGCGCCGTAGCCTGAATCGACGACCACGGCGCCGGTGCGCGCATGCAGCACGACGTTGTTTGAGGAGAGCCAGCCGCGCTCGATGACCTGAATGCCTTCGGGCAGTTTCATCGCAGTGTCCGTCTCGCGGGCAACTGCGCCAGCACCGCGCGCTTCTCGGCGTCGCTCATGGCGGACCAGGCGGCGATCTCGTCGAGCGTGCGAAAGCAGCCTTCGCACAGGCCCGTATCCGGGTTCATTCGGCACACGTTGTTGCACGGTGAGGGAACGTCGCCTCCGGGCCGTGTGTCCTGGTTCATGAATCCTTCGCCGCGAGTGCGCGTGCCACTTTCGAATCCGGCTCGCGCCCGAGTTCCGCGCAGATGAACTTGCCGGCCTGTCGCAGCCGGGTCAGATCGACGCCGGTACGAATTCCCAGGCCCTCCAGCATGTAGATCACGTCTTCGGTGGCGACGTTGCCGGTTGCTCCCTTGGCGTACGGACAGCCGCCCAGGCCCGCCACCGAGCTGTCGAAAGTCTTCACGCCGAGCTCGAGCGACGCGTAGATGTTGGCCAGCGCCTGGCCGTAGGTGTCGTGGTAATGACCGGCGAGCTTTTCGACGGGCACTCTTGCGGCGACCGCTTCGATCATGCGGCGGATCTTTCTGGGTGTTCCGACGCCGATCGTGTCGCCCAGCGAAATCTCGTAGCAGCCCATCTCGTAGAGTTTCACCGCGACGGCGGTCACCGCCCGCGGCTTCACCTCGCCTTCGTAGGGACAGCCCGCAGCGCAGGAAATGTAGCCGCGCACGCGCATCTTGTGTGCCCGCGCAGCCTTGACGACGGGGGCGAAGCGTTCGAGGCTCTGCGCGATGCTGCAGTTGGTGTTCCTCAGGCTGAACGTCTCGGAAGCCGCGCCGAATACGGCGACCTCCTCGGCGCCCGCGGCGCACGCTGCTTCGAAGCCCTGCAGGTTCGGTACGAGCACCGGGTAGGCCACGCCCGGCTTCCTGCGAAGGCCGGCCATGACCTGCGCGCTGTCGGACATCTGCGGAACCCATTTCGGCGAAACGAAGGCGGTCGCTTCGACCGCGGGCAGGCCCGCGTCGGCGAGGCGATGGATGAGCTCGATCTTGATCTCGGTCGGAACCCGACTCGCTTCGTTCTGCAGGCCGTCGCGGGGACCCACCTCGACGATCCTCACTTTCCTCGGGAGATTCACGACTCCGCCTCGAACTCGATCAACTCAGTCCCCTCGCCGACCTGCTCGTCTACCCGGCAAAGGATCCGCGCGATCCGGCCCCGCGCGGGTGCCCGGATGGTGTGCTCCATCTTCATCGCTTCGAGTATCAGCAGGGGCACGTCTCTCTCCACCCGGTCGCCGGTTCCGACGAGGATCGCTATGATCTTGCCCGGCATCGGGGCCTCGAGATCGCCCGCGCTCGACTCGACCGCCAGCTCCTGACGCAGCGGATCGTGCATTTCCAGGATGTGATGCCTGCCATGCAGGAACACCTCGATGCGGCTGCCCGAGCGGACCACGCTGCCCTCGACGGTGCCATCCTCGAGTTGCGCCGTCAATCTGCGGTCCTCGCGCCGGTAGCTCTTCACTAGGCGCCGCCTGCCGGCGAATTCGAGTTCGAAACCTTCCCCTCGGCGGCGTGCAGTGACCGCGTGCCGGTTTTCGCCTTCCAGGAAGACAAGGAGCCGAGCGCTGTCCTGGTTTGCGCGCCAGGCGTCGGCTAGGCTCCAAGGCGAAAACGGGTCGCCCGGGCGTCGCGCCTCGCCGGCGTCGAGCTGCGACAATGCCGTCAGGGCTGCAAGTGTCAGCGCCTCCTCGCCTGCCGGAGCCGAAGGGGCGAGAAGCTCCGAGCGATGGCGCTCGATCAGGCCCGTATCGAAATCGGCGGCGACGAAATCTCGATCCTGCACGAGCCGGTAGAGAAATCCGAGATTGGTGACCGGGCCCGCGACCTCGAATTCCCCGAGCGCCTTGCGCATTCGCTCGAGCGCCGCGGGGCGATCATTATCCCGGACGATGAGCTTGGCGATCATGGGGTCGTAGTAGACCGTGATCTCGTCGCCGGCCCGCACACCCGTTTCCACGCGCACGTGCCCGGATTCCGCGGGCAAGGCGAGATGAGCGATGCGTCCGGCAGCTGGCAGAAAATCCCTGTTCGGGTCCTCGGCGTAGACGCGCGCCTCGATCGCGTGGCCGCTGACGCGCAGGTCTTTCTGGGCGATCGGGAGTCTTTCGCCCGCGGCGATCCGAAGCTGCCATTCGACCAGATCGAGGCCGGTGATCATTTCGGTGACCGGGTGCTCGACCTGAAGCCGCGTGTTCATCTCCATGAAATGGAACGTCCCCGCGCGATCGACGATGAACTCGACGGTTCCCGCGCCGACATAGCTGACGGCTTTCGCGGCCGCCACCGCGGCCTTGCTCATCTCGCGGCGGCGCGCTTCGGTCATGCCGGGCGCGGGCGCCTCTTCGAGCACTTTTTGGTGGCGCCGCTGCATCGAGCAGTCGCGCTCAAAGAGCGCGAGACAGCCGCCTTGCCGGTCGGCGAACACCTGGATCTCGATATGCCGGGGGCGCTCGAGGTATTTTTCCAGGAGCACGCGCTCGTCACCGAAAGCCGACAAGGCTTCGCGCCGGCATGCGGCGAGCGCCGCGTCGAATTCCGCCTTGTGCTCGACCGCGCGCATGCCTTTGCCGCCGCCGCCGGCCGCAGCCTTGATTAGAACCGGAAACCCGATGCGCACGGCTTGATCGAGAAGGAAGTCGGGAGACTGATTGCCGCCGTGATAGCCGGGCACGAGCGGCACTCCGGCCTTTTCCATGATGGCTTTCGCCGAGGATTTGTCGCCCATGGCGCGGATAGCCTGCGGCGGCGGGCCGACGAACGCGATTCCCGCGCGCTCGCAGCGCTCGGCGAATTCCGCGTTCTCGGAGAGGAAGCCGTAGCCCGGGTGGATGGCCGAAGCACCCGAGCTCATCGCCGCCTCGACGATCCGATCGCCGCGCAGGTAGCTGTCCTTTGCCTCCGGCGGGCCGATGCGAAACGCCTCGTCGGCGAGCGCGACGTGACGCGATTGCGCGTCGGCGTCCGAGTATACGGCGACCGTTGCTATGCCCATGCGCCGCGCGGTTCTCGCCACGCGGCAAGCGATTTCGCCGCGGTTGGCGATCAGGATTTTGGCGAACACAGGACGCGCCCTATTTTTTCTTCTTGGCGCCCTTTTTCATCGCCTGCCGCATCCAGGCGGGCTTGCGCTTCTCGAGGAAGGCGCGCACGCCTTCTCGGCCTTCCTCGGACGCCCGTGCACTGGCGATGCGGCCCGCCATATCGGCCCTCGTTTCGGGTGTGATCGGCCGCTTCGCGACCGCGTGGATCAATTCCTTGGTTGCAGCGTGCGCCCCCGGCGCGCCCTGGACGAGCTCGCCCAGGATAGCGTTCACCGTCGCATCCAGCTCCGCGGGCTGCGCAAGTTCCTGCACGAAGCCGATGCGATACGCTTCCGCGGCCGGAAAGCGCTCGGCGGTGAGGAAATAGCGGCGGGCGGCGCGTTCGCCCATCGCGGCGAGAACATAGGGGCTGATAGTGGCCGGGGTGAGGCCCAAGCGTACTTCGGACACGCAGAACTCGGCGTCGGTGGACGCGACCGCGAGGTCGCAAGCGGCAATCAGCCCCATGCCCCCCGCGAACGCGGCGCCGTGCACGCGCGCGACCGTCGGCTTCGCGAGCGCGTGCAGCCGGTTGAGCATGGTGCCAAAGGCCATTGCGTCTTTCCGGTTCTCGTCGAAATCCACCTCGCCCATTCTCTTCATCCAGTTCAGGTCCGCGCCGGCACAGAACACCTTGCCGCGTCCCGCGAGCACCACCGCGCGCACCGCCGGATCCCGCTCCAGCTCGCCGAAGGCAGCGGTGAGCTCGGCGATCATCGTTTCGTTGAAGGCGTTGCGCACCTCGGGCCGGTTGAGCCAAATGACGGCGACCGCCAGGCCGGCTTGGATTTCGATGGTTTGGTGCGTCATGCCTCGTCCTCCCGAATGAAGCCCTTGTGCAAATCGCTAACGCGGCTCGACGATCACCTGGGTCCGCACCGAATTGGCGATGAAGCATTTCTCGTGGGCCTTGTGGTGCAGTTTGGCGAGCACCGCCGGCGAAGGTGGCGCGGCGAATTCGACCGCGGGCCGCAGGGTGACTCGCGTCATCGCCATGCGACCTTCGGAATTCTTTTCGAGCAC
>Ga0066699_10000031_pt1 | contig 24246 bp, 22 predicted proteins | sample GraSoiAngelo_148_FD_66455 | JGI IMG/M metagenome (GOLD analysis project Ga0066699, IMG submission 66455) | Grasslands soil microbial communities from the Angelo Coastal Reserve, California, USA - 14_1009_09_20cm | ecosystem: Environmental > Terrestrial > Soil > Grasslands | place: USA... | reverse complement strand
AGTGAGCCCATGGTCTATTCAAAGAAAACTTGACGCTTATACTAATTGTTTTCTCCGGATAGACATTGAATGAGTTTGCGAGTGTTTTTCTCGAAATCAATTTCTTGAAAATCAGTTTGGGACAGATCAGTTCTCATGAAATCCGTCATTGTTGGCACCGCGGGACACATCGATCATGGCAAGACCGCGCTGGTCAAAGCACTCACCGGGATTGACGCTGACCGCCTGGAAGAAGAAAAACGGCGCGGCATCACGATTGATATCGGCTTCGCGCATCTGGAGCTACTGGCGCCGGGAGGAGATGTCTTGCGGCTCGGATTCGTGGACGTGCCGGGACACGAACGGTTTGTGCGCAACATGCTGGCGGGAGTGGGCGGAATTGACCTGGTGTTGCTGGTGATCGCGGCGGACGAGGGCATCAAGCCGCAGACACGCGAGCACTTCGATATCTGCCGCATGCTGTCGGTGCGCCGAGGGATCGCGGTGCTGACAAAATCGGATCTTGTCGATCGCGACACTCTGGAAGTGGTGCGGCTCGAAGTCGAAGACTACTTGCGGGGCTCGTTTCTTGATTCTGGGAATCGTGATTCCGCAAGTTTTGCGACGGTGGCAGTCAGTTCGCTTACTGGCGCGGGGCTCGATGAGCTCAAGCGAGCGCTGGCGAAAGCTGCGTCGGAAGTGCCGGCGAAAGACTCCAGTGCGCTGGCACGTTTGCCGATCGATCGCGTATTCACCATGAAAGGGTTTGGCACAGTGGTTACAGGTACGCTGATCTCGGGGGCGATTCGCAAGGACAAGGAGCTGGAAGTTTTTCCTGGTGGCAAACTGGTGCGGGTGCGGGGCCTGCAAGTCCACGGGCAGGCGGCGGAGCAAGCCGTCGCGGGTCAAAGGACAGCATTAAACCTGGCGAGCGTCAGCACGGAAGAACTTGCGCGCGGCATGACGCTGGCGCCAACTGCTACCTTTCAATCGACGTCGAGGCTTGATGTGAAGCTGTCTTTATTGCCTTCCGCGAAGCCGTTGAAAGACCGGGCTCGCTTGCACTTTCATTGCTACACCATGGAGACGATTGCGGACGTTCTGCTGTATGGGAAGAAGCAACTGGGGGCTGGGGAGGCAGGCTACGCGCAATTGCGGTTGGCGGAGCCGGCGCTGTTGCTGCCCGGAGATCGTTTCATCCTGCGACAATTTTCGCCGGTGGCGACGATTGGGGGCGGGGTAGTGCTGGATGCGATGCCGCTGCCGAGGACGAAAAAAGAGATTCGCCAATCCTTTTTGAAAGCTCTGGATGACGGCGATCCGCAGTCGATTCTCAGGACGCGCATAGCCCGGCGCCACCATGATGGATTGCCCCTCTCCCGGTTAGTTGCCGAGACTGGATGGACCAGGCAAGTGCTCGAACACCATCTTGCGGAGGCAGCACGGCAGCGGCATGTGCTGCGAATCGGAGATTTGCTGGCTGACGCGCCTGCCATCGAAGGCCTGAAATTGTTCCTCGCAAGCACGGTTGAGGATTTTCACCAGCGAAATCCACTGGTAGCGGGAATCGGCAAGGAAGCGCTGCGCGAGGCGGTGAAAGCATCGCCGGAGGTATTTTCAGCGGTAGTGCAGTCGCTGGTAAATGAGAAGAAGATTGAGGTCGCGGGCGAGCTCGTGCGACTTCCTGGCCGCGGCGTGGTGATGAAGGATGAAGAATCGGAGGCAAAGAAAACCATCGAAACAGCGTTTGCGTCCGCCGGGCTCAAAGTGCCGGCGATCAAGGACGTCCTCGCCGGACTGAAAGTGGATAAGTCTCGCGCGCAAAAGATCGTCACCTTGCTGCTGCGTGAGAAGCTGTTGATCAAGATTTCAGAGGAACTGGTCTTTCATCACAGCGCGTTGGAAAGGTTGCGGCGGGAAATGGCGTCATACAAGATGAAGTCGCCGAAGATTGATGTTACTCGATTCAAAGAGCTCACTGGAGTGAGCCGAAAGTATGCAATTCCGCTGCTCGAGTATTTGGACCGCGAACGGGTGACGCGGCGCGTCGGGGACGAACGGGTGATTCTGTGAATCGTTCACGCCCTAGATCTTTTCTTCGGGGAACTCCACTTCTAATCCCAGGGGATCAGTAAGGCGGTTGGTCAGGTTGACTAAGCCGGTTAGTAAGTGCAGGTCAACGATTTCGGGCTCAGAGAAATATTTCTTCAGCGCCTGCACATCGGGATCAGTGATCTCCTGCAAGCTCTTTGTTAACTTCTCGGCGTAGGAGAGCGCGGCCCGCTCTTTCTCGCCGAATCGGCTGTCGTCCCCCTGTTTCAGCGCTTTCCAGTCATCTGCTGTCAACCCTACTCGCTTCGACGAAGCGAGATGGTGCTGGAGTCAATAGTTGCACCGGTTAATCCAGGAGACACGGATGTAAATCATCTCGTAGAGCTTGCGTTCGAGCGAGCGGCCAACGCTGGCGTAGAAGGCAAGAAAGTTTTTCAGTAACTCAGGACGGTGGGCAAGCGCCTTCTGGACGTTGCCTGGCTTGCCACGCAGAAGTTTCTCTTAAATTTCTTTAACTTCCGGACTCGCCTGTTCGGCTTCGATCAGCGATATGCGCCATGAGCTGCCTCCCCCGCGATGTGATGTGTAACAACCGTATAATATTGTACTGTGGATAGCGTTGAAGAGAGCCGGAAGCAGGAATTGTCGGAGTACATCGACTGCCTTCTGAATGCGTGGTGCCACCGCCGCTGCCTGAAAGCGCTGCGCTATTTATTACAAGCGTGGCCGATGCCGTCAGGCTTGGCCGATGACTGGTCCAACCTTGGGGTGTCGCTTAAAGATGTCCGGACGTTCGCCCGCGATGAACTCACTCCTTATGAAACCGAGCAATTGGAAAGACTGATTCATGCCGTCGAAGCGGTTACCTGTCGTGAAAGTTAACATCCCCAACATCAGGATTGTGGGCGCCGGACTGGCTGGTTCGGAAGCCGCGTGGCAATGCGCGCGGCGTGGCATGGCTGTTGAACTCTTCGAGATGCGACCGTTACGGTCGACCCCGGCGCATCGGACGAGTGACTTCGCCGAACTGGTCTGTTCAAATTCCCTGAAATCCGAGACCGTGAACACCGCGCCCTGGCTGCTGAAGGAAGAACTGCGCAGGGCGGGCTCGCTGCTGATTGAGATTGCGCGAGAATGTGCCGTCCCTGCGGGACATGCGCTGGCGGTAGATCGCATCGCCTTTGCAGAAAAAGTGACCGAGGCGATTTCGAATGAGCCGCTGATTACGGTGCGGCGCGAAGAGGTCGCGCTAATTGATCGAGACCCAGTCACGGTCATTGCGAGTGGTCCGCTCACGTCGGATGCGTTGTCGCAGGAAATTGTGCGGCTAAGCGAGGTTTCGAACGGGTCGTCGAGCGACACTGCCGTCGGACATCCGCGCCTCTACTTCTATGACTCGATCAGTCCGATTGTAGAAGCGGATTCGATCGATATGTCGCGTGTGTATATGGCGGCGCGCTACGACAAGGGATCGGCGGATTACATCAATTGCCCGATGACGAGGGAAGAGTATGAGCGATTCTATGAAGCGCTGATTTCGGCGGAATCGGTAGAGGCGCGGGAATGGGAAAAGCTGAATTACTTTGAAGCCTGTCTGCCCATCGAAGAAACTGCGCGGCGTGGGCGAGATACGCTGCGATTTGGACCGATGAAGCCTGTGGGACTACGAGATCCGCGGAACGGGCAGCAGCCCTACGCCGTGGTGCAATTGCGCAAAGAGAATCTGCGGGCTGATTCCTACAATCTGGTCGGATTTCAAAATCATTTGAAGTTTGGCGAGCAGGCGCGCGTGCTGCGGCTGATTCCGGGACTGGAAAATGCGCAATTCTTGCGCTATGGGCAAATGCACCGCAATACTTACATCAATTCGCCGTCGCTGCTGAACGTGACGCTGCAGATGAGGAAACATCCGCGAGTTCTATTTGCCGGACAGATTTGCGGAGTCGAGGGGTATGTCGAGTCGATTGCGACCGGCCTGATGGCGGGAATTCATGCTGCGGCACTGAGTATCGGAGCGGAGCCCCTGGTACCACCACGGTCCTCCGCGTTTGGATCCCTGGTGCACTATATTACGCATGCGAATGCGAAGAATTTTCAGCCGGCGAACATCACGTTTGATCTCCTGCCTGCACTCGAAACGAGAATTCGCGACCGGCAGGCGAGGCGCCGCCGGCAATGCGAACTCGCGTTGCGGGAATTTGAGGGGTGGATGGAGAGGGCTGGAATGGTGGCGGCAGCGGGGTGAAAGCGCACTTGCCACGGAGGCACAGAGACACGGAGCGCGTCATCTGATGCTTACAATCCCACAATCCCCTAAATTCCTCTTTCGCCGGGATCTCACATTAGTTGTCGCCTAGGTTAGTTGTCCGTTTAAATTGTGCCCACCTGCGCCACGAATGGGTGTCTGCCCAGTCCTACTCAGAAGCAATCCGGAACCGATTTCTGCAACAAAACTACTCTGAACAACGTATCTGGATAAGACGCGACGCTAGTCTATAAGTGGCTCACGTTCACCGGGCGGGCGCGTCCAAAGCATTGACGATGGTGCTGCGCGATCTCATTGGCGACGTTCTCCGCACCTTGTGGTCGCATAAGCTGCGCACTTTCCTCACGATGTTCGGAATTGCCTGGGGGATCGTGTCGATTGTGCTGATGGTTGCCGCCGGGGAAGGCCTGCGCAAAGGGCAGGAAGATCAAGCCAAGAATTTGGGTAAGGACATCATGATCGTGTTTCACGGGCGCACCAGCCTGCAAGCCGGGGGACAGCGCGCCGGGCGCGCCATTCACTGGGAGGATGCCGACGTACCGTTCGTGCAGGCCCAATCGTCTGACTGCGAATATGCGATTCCTGAACTGGAGCAGGACTCGGTGCGTACCCATAGCGCCTATAACAATGCAGCACTGCTGGTGACGGGATCGTATCCACAGTTTGGCGAAATTCGTAGTCTGGGCGTTGGCGAGGGACGTTTCTATAACTGGGATGATCAGCGAGAGGCTCGTCGGGTGGCTTTTCTGGGGACCGATGCTGCCAAACAACTGTTCCCGGGTCGCAATCCGGTTGGGCAGAACCTGTATTTGAACGAGATTCCTTATGTTGTCGTCGGAGTGATGGCGCAAAAGAAGCAGGACTCGAGTTATGACGGCTGGGATGTGAACAAGATTTTTGTTCCTTTTGCCGCCATGCACCGCGATTTCCCCGATAAGCCCCCGGGGACGCCATCCACTTTTGATCAGTTGCTGGTGACACCCAAGTCAGTTGAGCAGCATGAAGCCTGCAAGCGTGAGATCCGGCGAGCGCTGGGGCACATGCATAATTTCGATCCCCTCGACAAAGAAGCGTGTCCTATCTGGGATACGGTGCAAGAAGCAAAAGCTTTTCGTCAGATGACCGATGGCATGAAGTATTTTCTGGGCGCGGTCGGAATTGTGACTCTGTTTCTAGGCGGCCTCGGGGTGATGAATGTGATGCTGGTCGCGGTGCGCGAGCGAACGCGGGAGATTGGTGTACGCAAGGCGTTGGGTGCGCCCGCAGACACCATTCTGCACCAGTTTTTTATCGAGGCAGTATTGATTGCGGTGATCAGCGGCGGCATCGGACTGGGCATCGCATATGGCATTTGTTCGCTGGTGAACCTGCTGCCCATGCCGGATTTCTTCGCGGGGTTGTTGCCAACCTGGACGTCTGGTTTGGTGGCCACCGGGTTGTTGGGAACGATCGCGGTGCTTTCGGCGTTGTACCCAGCGAGACGGGCGGCCTCTATTGATCCCATTGAGGCGCTCCGCTATGAGGCAGGCGGGTAATGCTGACTGAGATCATTCGCGAGGCCTGGATTGCTCTCAAGCGCAACTACACTCGCAGCCTGCTGACGATGCTCGGCATCGTGTGGGGAATCGCGACGGTCACGTTGCTGATCGCCTATGGCAGCAGCTTTCGCAGCATCCTGGTCAACGGATTCAATGCTTTTGGTAAGGGTGCAGTGGTCTGCTGGCCGCAGCAGACCAGCGAACAACCGGGCGGGCAGCGGGCGGGCAAAAAAGTCCTGCTGGAGCAAGCCGATCTCGACATGGTGAAGCAGGACGCATCATTGGTGAAGCATGCATGTCTGGAAACGGTGAGGCGCCCGGGAATCAGCTACGGTGATCGCATGGTCGGAACTGCGGCGGTGCGAGGGGTGTGTCCAGAGTACGGCGAAATGCGTAATGAAGTAGCGGCCCAGGGACGCTGGATTAACGCTGCCGATGAACTGGAGCGGCGGAGAGTGGCGTTCCTGGGAGGACGCATTCGTGAGCAACTGTTTAGCGGACGTCCCGCGGTCGGAGAGACGGTGCTGATTGGAGGGGTGCGCTTTACCGTGATCGGCGTGATGGAACGCAAGATCCAGATGAGCAATTACTTCTCTAGCGACGACGAGTCGGTTTGGGTCCCATATTCTGCCGCGGGCGATTTGTGGAACACACGTTATGCCGCAGTGATGGTATTCGAACCGATCGCTCCGCAGTTTGAGAAGCGCGCGGAACAACAAGTATTGGCTGCGATTGCCACCCGGCAACAGTTCTCGCCGACCGATAAGAAAGCCATCCAGATGTTCGGACGGGAGGAGTTCCGCCCGATCATTGACGCCTTGACCATAGGTTTGCAGGTGCTGCTCACTTTCATCGGAACTCTGACGCTCGGCATCGGGGGCGTCGGAGTGATGAATATTATGCTGGTCTCCGTGGACGAGCGCATCCGCGAAATCGGATTGCGGCGGGCGCTGGGTGCGCGGAAGCGGCACATCAAATTGCAATTCCTGGCGGAAACCCTTTTGATCATGCTGCTCGGCGGCGTACTGGGGATCGTGATTTCATACGCCATTGCCACAGCCGTAGGCACGCTGCCGTTGATGGGACCATTGTTCGAAGATGAATCAGGCAAGGGCGATATCCATCTGCACATTTCGGCCGTCACAGTTCTGCTGTCCACCCTGGTATTGCTGTTTGTCGGAGTGGTTAGCGGGCTGGTACCGGCGCTGCGGGCATCAAAGCTGGATCCGGTGGAAGCGTTGCGGTACGAATAGTTCGATTGCCGACCCGGCCTTCTTTTTCCTCAAAAGAATCCATTTGACCTCGCATATACTTCGCAGTACCTTGCTCGCGACATGGAACGTGATCTCTAGCCTGAGGTGCGGCCTTGCCGATATCCGCGGTTGATTCCATCAGCCCTGCCTTTCAACACACGAAACAGCAGCTACTCCAACCGTTTCGCGCAGGACAATGGGCACGCCTTGCGCTGGTCGGCTTGTTGGCAGGTGAGCTCAGTTCTGGAGGCGGCTGCAACAGCAATTTTCAAATACCGACGCGCTCAGGCGGAGGAGCCCAGCATCTCCTATATGGGCTATCGCTCCCCAATGCGAACCCCGCGCTCTATGCCGGACTGATTGTTCTCCTGCTATTCGCTGGGTTGGTTCTTTGGCTGCTGTTGGTCTATGTAAACAGCGTGTTCCGTTTCATTTTGTTCGACAGCGTGGTGGCGAAGCGCTGCGAGATACGCCGCAGCTGGGGACGGCGGCAGGGAGACGGGTGGCGCTATTTCGTTTGGCAGAACGTCTTCATGGTCGTGATGTTTATTGGATTCACCATCCTGGTAGGGGTTCCTGCGGGTATTGGTTTCGCTTTGGGTTGGCTGAAAGAGCCCAGCCAGCACCCGGTTCCGCTCATCCTCGGCGGTATTGTGTTGTTTTTTGCTCTGCTGGTTTTCTTTGTGGTGGTGCTGACAGTAATCGTTCTGACTAAAGATTTCGTGATCCCACAAATGGCACTGGAAAACTTGAGCGCCATGGAAGCGTGGCGAAGGTTGTGGCCCATGCTGAAAGCGGAAAAGGGAGGTTACGCGGGCTACATCGGCATGAAAATTGTCATGGCGTTGGGTGCCGCAATGGTAGTCGGAATCGTGGCTACTATCGTGATATTCATCATGCTCATCCCGGTGGGAGGTTTTGGAGCCATAGCAGTTCTGGCTGGTAAGGCGGCAGGATTGAAGTGGGATGTCTATACCATAACTCTGGCCGTCGTAGTAGGAAGCATATTGGTGGCAGTGATCGTGTACGCCGTTGCTCTCGTGTCTGTGCCCGCAGTGGTTTTCTTTCCGGCGTATTCGCTTTACTTCTTTGCGGCGCGCTATCCAGCGCTGGATGCGATTTTGCATCCCGCACCGCCGTCAACGCTGTCGGCGGCACCAGAGATTCCGCCGGAACCGCCGCCGTTTCCAGCCAATGCCTGAGGTCGAAAGAGCCCGTTTAGACATAATCCGCTAGGGCGAGCGAAGGGCTGTCCGGCGACCGTGCTTCCAGGAAAAGCGGCGACCGAGGATGCACTTGATGATCAGGTGATCGGTCGACCGGGTAGTTCCGATTCCAGCCCCGAAGTTGAATTCCCACTGCGGACCGAGATCCAGATCGATACTGGGGAAGAATTGTTGCCGCTGGTCAGACAGAGGATCGAACCCGCTGAGCGGGCCGTAGGCGCCGTAATATTCCAAGCCCCCGGCAATGCGTTTGGTGAAATCGAAGCTGACCTTGGCATTTGGCGAAAACTCAACCCCGCGGTGAACGCTATCCCCGTGAAACGAGCGATCGAGAGTGGGATTGAAAGACAGATACCAGCGACCGATTTTCTTGTCGATGATGGGGCGAATTTCCCAAGTCCATGTATCGGGAGAGAACTTACGTCGCTGATAACCGATTTCATTGGAGAGGCTCAACCCTACCGGCCAGTGCCACGACGCAGGAATAGCGACCCGAGGGCGTATGTGGTCGCCCACCCATTGCCATCCGCCATCCGGCTGGATGCTGGTGAAAATGTAAAAGCCGGTTTCGAACCATGTAGTGATGCCCTGGGTTATCTCGATGGTTTCGTGCATGGCGTGATTCGTGGGCGCAACACCATCCATCTCCGTTTTGGTTCCCTTCACCGTGAAGTTTGAATGCAGCTCCACCATCGTGCTACCGGGCGGCACGGTCTCGGCACCATAGACTTGGATTTCGTAGTTCTCCTGGGCGTGAGCGACGGCGAGTCCCGCAACCATGATTAATAAAAGCAGATTTCGATTTCGCATAGTGGCGTTCGACGGCCATCCATCATACCGAATGGTAAGCGACTCGCCATGCCCAGGCTTATTGACGAACTCCAGGCTTCGCAACTGGGAACGGTTTCTGCTCAGCGCACGCTCGATTAGCAATCATGACTGCCGGCGCAGCGAACTAATCGCTGAATGTTATGTACGTCAGTTTTGCGGAACTTCGGAAGTGAACCGGGTGTCCAATTCTCTCAGACACGCGTGCCAGACAGGAGCAAACAAAATGGCTTTCTCCATGGCAGGCGGTGGTCCGTCCAGCCCGCAGATGAATGTCACTCCGCTGATTGATGTCCTGCTCGTGCTCATCATCATTTTCATGGTCATCGTCACTGAGCAGAAGGACAAAGGCCTGGACGCGCAAATTCCACAGGAGCAACAGCAAACCAATGCGCCACCGCCGGTTGATCGAACCATTGTGATTGAGGTACAGGAAGGCGCGAACGGCGAACCTCCAACACTCAAAATCAACCAGCAGGATGTGAAATGGGAGGATCTGCAGCCGCGGCTGCATGACATTTTCAAAGCTCGCGCGGAACGAGTGGCCTTCGTAAAAGGCGATGACGAGGTTGATTTTCAGTACGTCGCCGACGTTATCGATCTGGCGCGGGAGGCAGGAGTGGACCGAGTGGGATTGCTTACGGAGCGCCGCTGAGCAGCTCGCGCTTTAGAGTTTGCGCGGCACGGCGCCAGGCAAGCGATTGCTGCATGGATGCGATTATTGGAGGCGGAATCGTTCGTTCATCAGCCGTTGCAATCGTGGTTTGTAGAGAATGTCGTAGGCAAATTCTTTATCAGGAAACATCGCCAGGGCCGCGCGCTTGGCATTGGCCGCCATCTCTGAGGCTTCTTCGACCGTGAGATCCGGATCCTGGCTTATGACCGACATCACCATGCTGATCATCACTTGCAGGCGGCGTATTTTCCGCCCCTCCTCTTCACGTTCTCTGCCGCTACCATCCTGCTCGGCGCGTTCCGGATTATTCATGCGGCCCCCGCTGGGTTCTAATTCGTCTGCTGTTCTTTGATGTCCTGTAAATGCCGAACGTTGCGTTCACCGGTTGAGCGTATTTTGCCCTAAAACACCTGAAACGCAACTACCCCACGGTGTTGCACTTAGGTTACCGTTGTGACCCCTTCGATCCCCGGGGATGGGTCTCACAGAAATTCCTCCTGCGCTCAAATTGTAGGAGGACGGGCCCGAGGAATATGCTCACAGTCACCTTCGCGGAGTAAAATCAGATGCTGGGGAGCCGTGTAAATGATACGTTCCCCGCGCATACCGCAGCGCTTTTAAGACGCTATCGGAGGCAATCATGGCAAAGCGTGCCGCAAAGGCCGGCGAAGAACGACCCGACCCGAATGAAAAGCTGGTAAAGATTTTTGACACCGAGCAGGAGTCCGAAGCTCTGGTGGTCCGAGGCCTGCTTGAATCGGCTGGCATCGACGCGGATATGACCTCTATCGATGCTGCGCGAGATACCTTCGCCGGCCTCGGCGGGACGATCATTCTGGTTCGCGAGGAAGATGCCGACGAGGCCCGCCGCGTGATCGAAGAATATGGCCAATCGGCCGCTACCCTGGAGGAAACCGCGGAACTAGATCTCAATGAACCACCACGGGAGAAGTGACGGAGCGCCCGGCCAGATAGAATGTAACCGCGCCGTCCAAATCAGTGCGATACGTTGCCACATGTGAATCCGCCAGTCTTTGCAGTACTCCGATGCGGGGATGTCCGAAAGTATTTCGCGATCCAACTGAAATGATCGCCATCCGCGGGCTAACCGCTCGCAGCAACTCCGGTATGCTGGAAGTCAGGGCGCCGTGATGCGCAACCTTCAGCAGATCGGCCCGTGGCTCCTGGGTCGCAACACTTTCTTCGATCTTTTTTTCAGCGTCACCTTCCAGTAACGCTGCTGATTGGCCGTAGGTAAAGTGCAAGACCAGCGAATCATTATTTCGGGGCTGGCTGGTGGTCTTCCAATCATGGGCGGGTGAAAGCACGCGCACAGTTGTCCCTCCAAAAGCGAAACTATCCCCCTGGAAGTGTTGCACGAGCGTGATCCCTTCATCTCTGGCCTGCTGCAACAATCCGGAGAGTTCTGCGCTGGGAGGAATGACTCCCACCCACAACTCGCGCGGGCGAAAATTACGCAGCATGGCATGCATCCCGCCAATATGGTCAGAGTGGGCGTGCGTAATCGCAACCGCATCAAGCCGTGAGAATCCTCTCGCCCACAAATACGGCGACACCACGTCTTCGCCAAAGTCGAGATCTGATCTTTGCCCTCCAATCGGGCCGCCCGCGTCCACCAGCAAAGTTTTACCCTGCGGGGATACCAGCAGGATTGAGTCACCTTGTCCAACGTCTATGGCGCTGACTTCCATCACCGCCGAGCGGACTTTCGGATGTGGTGGAACGAAAGTAATCCATGCTGCGACAGCAGTTACAACCAGCAACCCGCACGCGGCGAAGGCACGCCTTGCGCGTGACGTAAGCATGGCCGCCACCAGCGCTCCAGTGCCGATGAGAATCACAATCAACCCCGGCGTGGGCACGCGGAGATCGGCAACATGCAGATGCCCCAGCCAGCGCACCGTAGCAGTAATGCCGCCCAGGGAAATAGTGGCGATGAGCGCCGGCAGCTTGGCCAAAATTGGAGAGAAATACCCCAAAGTTATCGCCAGAATTGCCGACGGCAGCAGCACGCCAGTCAGCGGCACCACCAGGGCATTCACTGGAACACCTACGACGGTTGCGAAATGAAAATAGTAGGCAATTGGGACGGCAAGCCCGACTTGCAATAAAGCAGAAATAAACAATATTTCGAAAGTCGCGAGAGCCGCGCGGCTTCCCCAAAAGAGCATTCGCCGCGGAATCTGCACTCCGAGGAATCGCTCCAGGCGGCCGCTTATCATACGCAAGTCCAGACGGAACTGGGCGACACGCGGGGGAAGCGACCTGTCGTAATTCTGCGAATCCAGATAGAACAACCCTTTGCCGTAGGGTTGGGATGTTCGCTCAAGGATAGGCATACCAACGGCCGCGATGATCAGGAGGGAAAGAAAAGTAAGTTGCAAACTCGCTCCAAAGATCTCCCTTGGTTGCAGAATCAATATTCCAAGCGCCGCCGCACCTAATGCATTCAGCACTGAGCGGTCGCGATACAGCGCTCTCGCACCCACATAAATAATCATCATGAGCGTAGCCCGCCAGACTGGAGCGCCAACGTTGGTAAGATATGCATAGAGCACTGCAACCAGCACTGTAAATAAGCTAGCCGCGAGATGATTCAATCGCACTCGCCTGAGCAACCAGAAAGTCACAAATGCCAGAATGCCCACCTTCAGGCCCGCCACCACCAGGATGTGGTAGGCACCCGTGCGTTGGAAGTCAGCCAGCGTGTCACGGTCAATGAATTGGTTTTCTCCGATCAGGATGGCGTCAATCAAGGCGGCATCTGCTGGAGGCCACAGCGTGCGGATTTTTTCGCTTAGGCTACGGTGTGAGCGCGTGCGCCATAGTTCCATCCGATTTCCAGCAAAACCAGGCAGTAGCTCGACGCTCGCGGCCTTGGTTGAGCCCAGAACGGCGATTCCCTGCTCTGCGAGATAGCCCTCATAATCGAATGCGCCGGGATTGCGGAAGTTTCGCGGCGGGCGAAGTTTGGCAGGAAATCTGAGCCGCTCCCCGTAGTGAAAAATGCGCATTGGGCTCGCGGATCCATTGTCTTCATCATCTGGTTTCGGCTCTTTTGCGTAAATCCCAAGGCGCATTCCCGATTTCACTGGGACTGTTTTGGCTTTAGAAGCGATCTCTTCGGTTTCCACATCGATCGACTGTCGCAATCCGCCGAAGCCCGCCTCGGCAATGTAGCCTTCGGCAATAGCGTGCGCCGTGATTAAAACCTCTTGGCCGTCGTCGAATCGCAGAATCTCCGCATTTGGCGAATCGCCATTGCCTCGGATCTGGATAGTCAAAGCCCCCATCAGAAAAAGCGCGCCCAGTGCAAGTATCTTTGCCATCGTTCCTCGTTCTCGCACCAGGTAAGCAGCCGCCGCCATGAAGGCGAGAATTGCAAGCGCCCACCATAGGGGCGGCCGCCAGGCTCGGGAGCCGACGAGAATTCCTGCGGCAAACGCGGAAGCCGCTCAGAGAAGTGGTTGACGTGCTCGCACCAGGGGAAGGCTTTGAAGGGCAGGCGAGGTGGACTGACGATTCACATTTTCCTTGAACGCGACGTTAGACCTCCAGCAATGTTTCTGTCGCCTGTGAAATTGGAAGCGAGAACTTAGCGCACTAACTGCATCACGCTTTCCAGGTGATAGGTCTGCGGAAACAGATCAATTAAGTGTGCCTGCTCCAGGCTGTATCCTGCCGCCAGCAACTGTTTCAGATCACGCGCCAGCGTAGCCGGATCGCAGGACACGTAAGTGATGCAGGGCGCATGCAGATTTATCAAACCGTCGACTACCTTCTCTCCCAGCCCGCTGCGCGGCGGATCAACCACCACCAGATCGGGTCGCAGTTTCTTTGCTTTGTTCTTCAGATAGTTCTCCACCGTTGCACAGACTGGCTTTACGTTCGCTGGCGAATTGTACTCAAGGTCTGCAAAGGAAGTCTGTGACGATTCGACCGCAATGGCGCGATCAAATTCCCGATTCAGAACTGCGGAGAAAAGGCCGACGCCAGCGTAGAGGTCAAGTGCGGTGCTTCCTGAAACTCCTTGAGTGACAATTGTGACAAGTTCATCGGTCAGAAAACAGTTTACCTGGAAAAAGGATCCCGCACTGACCCGGTAGGAAGCGTGGGCGATTTGATAGCGGAGATTGTCTGCCCCGATACTGACTATTCGCTTACCCTGACTCTGGTCGTGGACGGGCGATGCCGCAAACGCCACGACTCCCAGCACTTCCGGTATTTGCCTCCTCATCTCATCCGCGCATGGCTTGAGCGATTCGGGTAATGCGTCCGCACGACAGAAAAGTTCCACCAGGAGTTGAGTGCCATCTGCATTGCCGAAGAACTCAATCTCAGTAATGGCGCTGATCACTTGCTCGCCCCGACCCATCCGCCACAATGCGGCGATTGCGCGATTGATCAAAGGCGAACTTATCGGACATTCCTCAACCGCCAGCAGCTCATGCGATCCGAAGCGGTAATATCCGATGGCGAATTCCGGTGCGGTCTGAATCTTGAGCCGGGTACGGCTGCGGTAATTCCACGGAGGGGAAGGATGGATCTTAAGCTCAACATTTAAATCAATTCTTGCAAGGCGCCGCAGATTTTCTTTGAGGATTCCAGCCTTGATTTCGAGCTGATGTTCATAACTAGTGTGCTGATAGTGACACCCACCGCAGCCCATGAAATATGGACAATGCGGAGTAACCCTCGCCGGTGAGCTTTCAAGGATCTTATCGGCCCGGGCGCGCGCAAACCCCGGCCTCTCCTCAATAATCGAGCCCTCGATTCGCTCTCCCGCCAGAACAAACGGAACGAACGCGGCTTTACCCGGACCCCGCTCATCGGTTGGCATGCGAGCCAGTCCGTCGCCGCCGTAAATTAGCTTTTCAATTGTGAGCTGCAAGGGCTGCAAGAAATGATTCTATGCCAGGGGAATTAAAGACACCGTGTACTGCGGCATTACATGTAGAACAAACTGAGCCGCGGCAATCCATACCGCTCCAACAGGCGCTTGTGGACATATTGCTTTTGAAGCTGGCCGATCTGGGCGGCGGGCATCTTGCGGCGATAGGGCGCCAGTTCGCGATCGGCTTCAGTGCGAACCGACAGCACTTCATCATCGGGAGTCACAGCCAGCAGCGCCGCGAACAATTTCTCTTCCATCACGGTCAGGCGTCGTTCCAAGTCTTCTAATCGAGGCAGACTTTTACTTTCCGCTATCTTGTTTGCAAGATCGCGGAGCGTGCGAGCGGTTTCCAGCGCTATGGCCTGAGCGGAAAGGCCGGTTCCTTGCGGCAGTTTCGCCGCCGCCAGTGCCTCCGCATTTTTCCTTAGGAAGGCGGCAATCTCCGCAGGCTGAAACCCACGCACCGTGCCGGCGTCGGTTGGCTTATCGCGCGCGGTTCCTACTGCCGCTTCTTTCATGTCCTCCGCCGTGGCAAAGACTTCCTGCGCGCAATAAGCCAGGCTGTTGACCTTCCGCGTCCTGGATGGACGCGCCTCATATCTTTCAAAGGCCGCATCGATCCCGCGCAACGCAGCTTCTAATGGAATTCCCGCATCTTTCCAGGTTTCAATCAGCGCCCAGTCCAGGGTGGAGAGCAGCAGGCCGGTGCCACGACGCTTCTGGAAGTGCTCTTCGATTTCGGCGAAATAATTGAAGTAATTTTCCACAACCACTCAGCGGGATCGCGACTTGCTGCCCGGCCATGGTGTGGAATTCACCGGGTCGGTGGCAGATTTCGGGGAACTGGCAGCTTTCGATTTTGGAGAAGGCATCTCGCGCTTTCCGGCCACATTGCGCTCCCAGATGATACGCAGCCCTTCGAGTGTGAGAAAGTCGTCGACATTTTTGATGTATTTCGATCCTGTGCCAATCAACGACGCCAGCCCGCCGGTCGCGACCACCTTGGTTTCTTTGCCCATCTCTTTCAGCAACAGTTCCAGAACTCCATCCACCAGCCCAAGGTATCCATAGTACAGACCGGACTGCATGCTACCCACGGTGTTGGTGCCGATGATCCGCGCCGGCTTGCGGATATCAACTCGCTGCAGGCGCGCAGTTCGCCCAAACAAAGCTTCCGCAGAGATACCAATGCCCGGGCAAATCACGCCACCCATGTATTCCCCCTTCGCCGAGACACAATCAAAAGTCGTTGCCGTGCCAAAATCCACCGACACGCATGGCCCGCCATATTTCTCAAATGCGGCCACCGAATTAACGATACGGTCTGCACCGACTTCGGCAGGATTGTCATAAAGCACTGGCATGCCGGTCTTGATGCCGGGCTCGATGAACAGCGGTTTGCTATTGAAGTAACGCTCGCAAACTTCGCGCAGAGTGGAATCGAGCGGAGGCACTACCGAAGAGATCACGATACCGCGAATATCGGACGCTTTGAGATCGCCCATGGCAAACAGGTTGCGAAAGAGCACGCCGTATTCATCCACCGTCTGCGTCTGGATCGTCGCCACGCGCCAGTTCGCCGCCAGGCGCTCGTATAAAGGCGCCTTGCCGGATTCCGTTTCGGCGGACTCCGCCTTCGCCCCGCGAGCGAAGACGCCCAGCACGGTATTGGTATTTCCGACATCGAGAACGAGCAGCATAATTGGATTGTTAGTTAAGCTCTCGCACGGGAGAGCTTCGCGATTTCGGGCCTCTATTTAAGAAATCTCACCGTCCCACTCAAAACAGTTCTCATCCCATGCGCGGTCCGCACTTGCAGAAAGCCGCGCGCGTCGAGCCCCGCAGTCGTCCCCTCGAAACCACCGTTTTCCTCGACGCGCACTTCGCGGCCTCGCACGGACGACGAACTCTCTTCAAATCGCCGCAGAATTGACTGCCGCGCCTCCGGCTTCTCCAGCAAATTGCGGTACTCGCGGTCCAGAGATTTTAGCAAAGTGGCCGTCAACTCTACTCGCGACCACTCTGTCGCGGTAGAGAGCCGTAGCGACGTCGCCTGATCTCTTAGCTCAGGCGGAAAACTTGCCTGGTTGACGTTGATCCCAATTCCAATCACGATGTGCCGTACGCGAGTCGCTTCGGCGTTCATCTCGGTAAGAATTCCGGAGAGCTTTTTGCCATCAAGCAGTAGATCGTTAGGCCACTTCAGATCCGGACTCAACTTCGGGTCGATCGCCTGGATCGCCACGTGCAGCGCCAATCCCGCGGCCAATGAAATGATCAGCGCTTCCGACGGCGGCAGCAGCGGACGCAGCACCACCGAACAGTAGATGCCGCTCGATCGGGCCGAATGCCAGGTGTTTGCGCCACGACCGCGACCCGCAATCTGCTCTTCCGCGAAGAACACGCTGCCTTCGGGCGCGCCTGCCGCGGCAGCTTCCATGGCCGCCGCATTAGTCGAGCCGATTTTGTAATAGTGATGAATGTGTTTATCAAAGATAGTGGCACGAACCAGAGGCGCAAGGACATCCGGCAGCAGGAGATCAGGGACAGCCTGCAGCCTGTAGCCAGTGGCCGGATGGCCCGCAATCTCCACTCCCAAGCGACGCAGTTGCTGCACCAGCCGCCAAACCTCCGACCGGCTCGTCCCGATTTCCTCCGCGATCTTGGTGCCGCTGACCACCACAGTGGCATGATCCATCAGCAACCGGACAATCCGGCCCAAGCGAACGTCGCTTTTCTGCGAAGTGACACTGGTTGAGGTGGCAGCTCCTGTCGCCCGGCTGCGGGCAAGCCTTGATCGGGCAGGTTTCCGGCCACGCGTTTGGGTGGTTTTCGTAATGCGGGAATTATAGACGGAAGCGAAAAAAACAAGCTCTAAACGATCAGGATGCGAAATGCTGAAATCGAGGCGCGATCCTGCTATGCCGGAACCACTCGCATGCTCATATCCACCGCGACGGCGGAATGGGTCAGCGCACCGACCGAGATAAAATCTACGCCAGTGTCGGCGTAGGCGCGGACGTTCTCCAGAGTAATGCCGCCAGAACATTCCAGCGGCAACCGCTTCTCCAGACTCGCGCAACGCTCTACTGCCTTTCGCACATCGTCGACGGACATGTTATCGAGCAGCACGGTTTCGGCGCCATGCTCCAACGCCTTCTCCAGCTCTTCCAAAGAACGGACCTCGATTTCAATCGGCTGCGCGCCGCGCCGGTTACGGTGAGCACGCTCCAGCGTGGGAACAATTCCGCCCGCCAGGGCAATGTGATTATTCTTAATCAGCACTCCGTCGGAGAGATCAAGACGATGGTTCTGCCCCCCACCGCAACGCACTGCGTATTTATCGATCACGCGCAGGCCCGGGACAGTTTTCCGCGTGTCGAGAATGCGGGCTCGTGTTCCAGACACCGCATCCACGAACTTGCGAGTGAGCGTAGCAACCCCGCTCATGCGCTGCAAGAAGTTCAAAATCACGCGCTCGCAGGAAAGAATGACCCGCGCGTTGTGGCGGATCACCGCCGCAGTTTGTCCTTTGTGCAGGCGCACTCCGTCGAAAATTTCGGGATGGCTGGTAACTTCGTAGTGCGACGTCACAGCTCCATCGACTACGGCGTAGACATCGAGTATGCGCGAAACGCAACCTAAGCCGGCCAGGATGCAATCCTGCTTGGCGAGAATCGTGGCCGCGGCCCGCTGGCCCGGCTCGATGCAGGCGTAGCTGGTAGCGTCGCTCGTGGCACGATCTTCGAGCAACGCATTCTCCAAAATCGCAGTGATGCGGCGGCTATTCCAGTCCAAGGTCGGTTCTCAGTTGCTGCTTGTAAGTTTAACAGCAGGTGTGCAGTGGCCGGTTGGACACTAATCAGTATTGACGGCCATTGACGACCACTATTGACTGACTACTATTCGCTGATCACCGGCCAGTGTTCATCTCAACTCATTCAACGCTGTCTCAGTCTTGCTGCGCAGCACTTGCAGTTCCTGCCCTCGCCGGCGGAGACCCTCAACCACCTGTGCGGGTGCCTTCGCAAGAAAACTCTCGTTCCCTAGCTGGCGCTGTCCATTGCTGATTTCTTTTTCGATGCGCTCCAGCTCTTTCGTAAGCCGGGCGCGTTCTGCGCCTACATCAATCTTTTTCTCGTAGACCACGTGGACGTCGAATCTCGCCGTGCTTCGTGCACCGGCTTCCTTGGCTAGCGAGGCCCCCACGAATTCAATGCTCTCAACCGTCGCCAATCGCTCAACCGCTCCACGATTCTTTTCGATCAGCTTGCGGATTTCAGGCTCTTGAGCGTAGACCTGAATCGGAACCTTCGCCTTGGTTTCCAATTTCAATTCTTTGCGGAGATTGCGCACGTTCGCGATCAGGTCTTGCAGCACCGCCATGTGGGTCTCGGCTACTAAATCTATTTGCTTCTCATTGGTCTGCGGATATGCCGCCAGCGCAATCGACTTCTGCGGCGGTTTTCCGTCATACACCGCCTGCCAGATTTCCTCGGTGATAAACGGCATCACCGGATGCAGCAGCCGTAGCGCCGCCTCAAACAAGCTAACCAGATTCCCGCAAGCCAGCCCTACAGATTCTCCGGCAGCGCCGTTCGGTGACATCAAGCGCGGCTTGATCAGCTCCAGATACCAGTCGCAGAACTCGCCCCAGAAGAAGTCGTAGATCAGGTTGGCTGCTTCGTGGAAGCGGTAAGTTGCCAAAGCCTCGCCGACTTCTTGCGTTACACGGTTGAAACGAGAAAGAATCCAGCGGTCTTCCAAGTGAACTGGCTGAAAACCGGAAATGCCAGCGTGAGTGCGGTCGCCTGCAGCCGCTTTTTTCCATGCGTCCAACGACCAAACTCCGGCCTGCTGCGCCTGGTCCACATTCATGAACATGAAACGCGCCGCATTCCAGATCTTGTTGGCGAATTTTCTGTAGCCGTCGGTGCGGCTTTCGTTGAATGCAATGTCAGTACCCGGCGCGGCCATGGCGGCCAGGGTGAAGCGCGTGGCATCGGTTCCGAACCGCTCGATGATGTCCAGTGGATCGATCACATTCCCCTTGGTCTTCGACATCTTTTGCCGCTCGGCGTCACGCACCAGCGCGTGAATGTAGACCTGGCGAAAGGGAACACTGTCGTCCTTCTTATCGCCCCAGCCACTGGCCTGTTTGATCTTCGGATCCTGCTGATGACCTTTCATGAAGTGGCAGCCGGTCATGATCATGCGCGCCACCCACAGGAACAGAATTTCGTAGGCCGTCACCAGCAATGTGCTCGGATAGAAAACTTCCTGATCGCGAGTCTTTTCGGGCCAGCCCAGCGCGGTAAAGGGCAAGAATCCGGATGAAAACCAGGTGTCGAGCACGTCGGGATCCTGCTCCAGGCGGGAGCCTGGGCACTTAGTGCACTTGGTCGGTGTCTCGCGCGCCACGATGATCTCGTTGCACTCCAGGCACCGCCATGCCGGAATGCGGTGTCCCCACCACAGCTGCCGCGAGATGCACCAATCGTGGATGTTGCGCATCCAGTTGAGATAGACCTGCTTGTAATTTTCCGGAACAATGCTGACTTCGCCGTTCTCCACCACCTCGATGCCGTGTTCAGCCAGCGGCTTGATCTTGACGAACCACTGCGCGGAAAGCCGCGGCTCAACCACCGTGCCGCAGCGTTCGCATTTGCCGAGCGCAATCGTGTAGTCTTTGGTTCCGACGAGCAGTCCTTGCGCTTCCAAATCTTTGACGATCCTCTCGCGCGCTTCGTAGCGGTCCAACCCAGCGTAAGGCCCGGCGTTCTGGTTCATGCGGGCGCGCTCGTCCATCACATCAATCTGCGGCAGGTTGTGGCGCAGGCCGGCCTGGAAATCATTCGGATCATGCGCCGGGGTGACTTTCACCGCGCCCGTACCGAACTCGGGATTCGCCAGCTCATCCGTGATGATCGGAATCTCGCGCTTCATCAGCGGCAGCAGAACCTTTTTCCCGTGCAGGTGCTTGTAGCGCTCGTCCTTCTCATTCACCGCCACAGCCGTATCCCCGAGCATGGTCTCAGGACGCGTCGTCGCCACTGTGATGTACTCGCTGGTACCGACCACCGGGTAGCGAATCTCGTAGAGCTTGCCAGGCACATCCTCGTGCTTCACTTCCAGGTCTGAAATCGCAGTTCCACACCGCGGGCACCAGTTAATGATGTACTTCCCGCGATAGACCAACCCTTCTCCGTACAACCGGACGAACACCTCACGCACGGCGCGTGAAAGATCCTCGTCCATGGTGAAGTACTCGCGATCCCAGTCCACGGAAACGCCGAGCCGCTTCATCTGCTCGAGGATGGCGCCCCCATAATGCCGCTTCCATTCCCACACTCGCTCGATGAATGCCTCGCGCCCCAGGTCCTGACGTTTCTTGCCTTCGCTGGCCAGTTGGCGCTCGACCATCATCTGCGTGGAGATGCTGGCGTGGTCGGTGCCCGGCAGCCACAGGGTGATGAAACCGCGCATGCGATGCCAGCGCACAATGATGTCCATTTGCGTCTGGTTGAGCATGTGGCCCATGTGCAACCGTCCAGTCACATTGGGCGGCGGCAGGAACATGGTGAACACCGGCCGCGTCTCTCCCGGCGGCGGCGTAGGAACCGAAAAAAGCTTTTCTTTGATCCAGTACTCCGCCCAGCGCGCTTCAATGGCGCCCGGCTCGTACGCTTTGGGGAGATCGTGGGGCATGGCAATGGGACTAACCAATCAGCATTTGGCACTTAGCATTTAGCCCAGCAACGCTTGTGGCATCGCGTGAGTACAAGCAAGCGGTACAGAAGCTAAATGGCAATTGCTGAGTGCTGTTAGCTGAACTTTGATATTACAAGCGTGGGAAAAGAGGGGTCAAACCATGCAGGGGTTGGTGTATGGCGACGGCAAAATGCTCCCTCCCCCCTTCCCGGACCCCGGACTTCACCCCCGAACCTGGACCGGGCCGCGCCCGCTCGCGCGCAGCGCAGGCATAGAATCAGCAACTTACAATTAAGAATTCACCGCAATTCGTTACGGTGATCTCGCGCTAGATTAAATTTATTTGCAATTTTTCTTTGCAAATTGGGAACGTGAGCGCACTCCTAATTAAATTTGTCCTCACTTTTGTGTGCTGATTGCGCGCGCTTTGAGATGCGCAGAGTGCAGCGAAGGCAATTCAGCAGGCATCTAGTCCGTTTCTCCTGTTACTGTATAGCATACGCAAATGGGCAAACCAGGCTGAGGCGTTCTTGCCTGTGACCTGGGCCAAAGCGTCGGTAATGGCGGCTTCTAGACTTTCCACCGTGCGGGCCTTGGCCGAACGGAGCTGTTGTTTGATCTTCGACCACGCCTGCTCGATGGGGGTTGAAGTCGGGCGAATAAGGAGGCAGGTAAAGCAGTTCCGCTCCCGCGGCCTCGATCAAGCGCCGTACTCCTTCCACTTTATGGGCGGGCAAATTGTCCATAACCACCACCTGCCCCGGCTGCAAGCGCGGACACAGCACCTGCTCGGCTAAGAACACATCGCCGTCGGTGGGGGACTCGACGGTCATCGCCGCGACCACCCCGCGCGTGCTCATGGCTCCCAGCAGCGTGAGGGTGCGCCAGTGTCCGGCAGGCGTGCCTTCCGCCACCCGCTCGCCGCGTGGGGCTCGACCATAGCGCCGCGTCATCTCCGTGGTGGCGCCACTTTCGTCTTGAAATACCAGCCGTTGCGGATCGATCTGGCTTACCGCCGCCCACCACGCCTGACGCCGGGTTTGGACCGTGAGCGTGTCTTGCTCTTGGGCGTGGAGCGACTTTTTTTCAGCCGCAGCCCCATGTTCTGGAGCACCCGCCAGAGATGCTGAAAGCTGACCCGGACCCGCTCGCTCGCCCACAAACGTTGTTGTAACTCCCTCAGCGTTACGTCGGGTTGCTGTCGCACCAGTCCACGCAAACTCGCCCGTACCGTGGCGGTCATGCGGCTGCGCGGCCCGTGGCGCTGCTCGACCCGCTCCATCTGCCCGCTCCGCCGCCGCTGGCGGGAAACCTTCCAGGCCCAGGGAACACTCACCCCGAACCGCTTGGCCAATACGCGCAGACTCCCCTCCCCACGGTCGTGGGCTTCCAGCAGTTTCCGCCGCAAATCATCGGAATACGCCTTCGCCATCGCTTGGATTGTTCGCGAATTCCTCGCCTCCATCACTATACACTAATATGAGAAATGCTCTAAGTAGTTGTGCCAATAAAGATTGAGGACCAGAATTTTACTGGGTTCTTCGGACCTGATTTTGATGCCAATAGGCTGAGGGCACTGTCCCACGGTGGCCGGGTTGAGTGGTTGAGATTCCGCTTTAATTTGATTTTTGTGAAACCTTTTAAAGGTCTTGTCGCTTTAGATAGCGACGATTGCTACGTGTGGTTATGCGTTGTCAACCTGCTTTGTGGTGCAGTAGAAGCGCTTGCTGGTTTTGAGTTTTCAGATCGTGATCCAATGTTGCGCTTTTCACGCTTTGTTGAGAAGTATTTCAAACCAGATTGGAAACAGCCGCTTAAACTTTACGATCTCAAGTCGTACCGCAGTCCTGCAACTCAGCCTGCAGAGCATTTATATAAATATTTTCGGTGTGGATTAGAACACAGTCTCGCGATTGAATGGGGTGGATTACGTCACCGTGAAGATGGTGCGCCAAGTTATCTCCATGAACGCAACGTCGTGGGCGATCAACTTCCCAGTAGGCGGACTCAGACTGTCACGCGCTCGCTACTCTATCGAAAGGGCGGGTGGCCCACCTATTTCCCGCTCGGAGTATATCCGAGTCGATGGCGGGGGTGCCCCATCGATTTCGCGTTTTTTGCGAAATGGGTGGGGCGATGGCATCCGTCCCATCGAGCATTGACAACTACGTCTTCTTGTTTTCGTTCTTGAGTTTCCGGGCGATCTCTTCCATCAATTTCGGTTTCAATTCAGCCAGCATATTATCCACGATGCTGGAGATCGCATTGGGATCAGAAGTTGAAGCGGAGGAACCGCCGTCAGAGGATGCGGCCGCGGCCATGGCTTCGGGTTGCGCGGCGGCCGGTTCTTCCTCGCGGACGTCTTTGAATGTAGCTTTCACCCCATCGGGAGTTTGCGAGGTTGAGCCGACGATGGTATCGCGGATCTGCCTCCAATTCGCCCACGCGGCAGCGTTGGCGCTGGCCAGATCAGTTTCGTGCCTATTGTCAGTTTTGTCGTGATCTTCAGCGGAAGCTTCGTGACTGGACGTTTCGTCACTGGAAGGCGGTTGCGAAGAAGATTCCTCGGGCTGAGTTGCTGGCGGCGCCTCTGCAACTGCGGGCGCTAGCGGCTGCCACTCCCCGGCATTGGAGTCTGCGGCGGCGGCGCGGGCGTCTTCCTCTTGGGCCTGCGAATTTCCGGTTGCGACGGATTCCTCGGTAGGCTCCTCAGAAGAGGCTGCTTCCACAGTAGACTCAGGCGCAACGGCAGCCTCCGGCAACGCATCCACGACCTGCGGCGACGCATCAACGACCTGCGGC
>Ga0066699_10000026_pt1 | contig 27217 bp, 33 predicted proteins | sample GraSoiAngelo_148_FD_66455 | JGI IMG/M metagenome (GOLD analysis project Ga0066699, IMG submission 66455) | Grasslands soil microbial communities from the Angelo Coastal Reserve, California, USA - 14_1009_09_20cm | ecosystem: Environmental > Terrestrial > Soil > Grasslands | place: USA... | reverse complement strand
CGACGAGAAGGTTGGCAGCGTGCTCATTTTTGGCGACAACTTCAGCGACGCCGCGAGCCTCCAACGTCTGATCGCTGGGCTGCAGGCGCTCGGCCGCCAGGCCGGCCTCCCGGCGCCGCTACTTGTTGCCGTCGACGAGGAGGGCGGTCGGGTCATGCGCATCACCGATGGGGTGCCGTCGCTCCCAGCCGAGCTCGAGCTCGGCGCCCAGGGACCACCGGTGGTTCGGCAGCGCGTGGCTGCGACTGCTGATGGCATTCACCGGCTGGGGGTGCAACTGGACCTCGCTCCGGTCGCAGACCTGCGCACCAACCCGGCGGACGATGTGATCGGCGACCGCTCGTTTGGTTCGGACCCGGTCGTTGTGGGCCCGCTGGTCGCGGCTGCCGTGGCTGGGCTGCACGATGGGGGCGTGGCCGCCACGCTGAAGCACTTCCCCGGCCTGGGTGGCGCCGCCGGTGACCCGCATGCCGCGATCCCCACCGATCCGGAGACTATCGACCAGTGGGCAGCCACCCAGGCACGGAGCTTTCAGGCCGGCATCGATGCCGGTGCGGACGCCGTGATGACCACGGCGCTGGTCGCGCCCGGCCTCGATCCCAGCGGTACCCCCGCGCTGTTCTCCCGAACGATCGTGACCGGCCTCCTTCGGCAGCGGCTTCACTTTGAGGGCGTAATCGTGACCGACGGACTCGGCATGGGAGGGGTCACCGCCCTCTACGACCTTCCGACGGCCACCGTGGCGGCCGTTCGCGCTGGCAATGATCTGGTTCTGCTCAACAGTGCCGATGCGGCCTACCAGGTATCAGCGATCGAGGCGCTCAAGCAGCAGATTCGCAGTGGAGGCATCCCGTTAGACCAGATCCAGCAGTCGGCTTTTCGGGTCATCGCCCTACGCCCGCGGTTGCCCGCCTGGGCGCCGGCGGTAATGGACGAGGTGTCCACACCGACCGTCGACCTGGCGGTCAGCCTCAGCCGGCGCTGACGGTGAACGCTCGCATCCGGTCGATGATGCGCGCGAACGGCTCGAGGTCTTTTTCGAAAATGCTGATGTACGAGATGCCGAGTCGCTCGCGCCGAGCGAGAAGCGTTTCGGCGATGGCGTTCACCGACCCGATCAGCAGCAGGGGAGAGGCCAGCATTGTCGGCACCGGCATCTTCCATTCGTCAGCGAGCCGTTCGGCTTCCCTCTCGGGCTCGTCCGTGAGCGTCACTGCCTGAACCAGCGTATTGAGCTCGATCACCTGGAAACGAGCGGCGGCAGCCTCTCGGATCCACCTGACTTTTTCGAGGAAGGCGTCCTCCGCGGCATCTGCGTCGTCGAGGCCACTGCCATCGCCACGCGAACGGGGCATGACGCTGATGATGTCGGCGCGCCGCGCGGCGAGCGTCAGGAGTCGCTTACCACCGCCACCCATGAGGAGCGGCGGATGGGGCTGCTGGACTGTGGCGAAACCGGCAGACGCCTCGTTGAGCTGGTAATGCCGCCCTTGAAACGTCACCGACTCCCCCGCGAGCAGCGGGGTGATGATATCCAGCGCCTCAGCCAGGCGGTCGACGCGCACGCGACCGGGGTCGAAGACGATGCCCGTGGCATCGTACTCACGCCTCAGCCAGCCGGCGCCGATACCGAACTCGAATCGTCCCTCGGTCAGGAGATCGATCGTCGCCACCTCCTGGGCAAGCAGCGCCGGATGCCGGAAATCGTTGTCATAGACCAAGCTGCCCACCCGAAGCCGCGTCGATGCCTGGGCGGCGAGGACCAGCGCCGGAGCGATCGAGAGTCGGGGCCCAAAGTGGTCGGGCATTTGCAGCGTGTGATAACCAAGCGAATCCAGCTGGCGTGCAAGGGCGGACCACTCGTTCACGCTCCGCGGACGGTTGGCGCTCAGCCCGAAGCGAAACGGCCGAGTCGTCACCCGGACTCGTCGAACAGCGGGGAGGCTACTTCTGGCGCTGGCTCGCCGCTGCGGATCCCGTCAGGTTCTGCTGCGGGCTGATCAACCAGTTGAGGGCGTTGACGTAGGCGTTGGCCGCGGCCTCAACCACGTCAAGCGACACGGCGCGTCCGATGACTACGTCGGAGCCGCGGCTCAGGGTCACCACCGCTTCGGCCAGCGCGTCGCTTCCCTGGGTCGCCGAGGCCAGGCTGAAATCCTCGAGCTCGGCCGCCACGCCCGCGATCTGCTGGATGGCGCGAAACACGGCGTCGAGGGTCCCATTGCCCGAGGCGGTGCCGGTTTTCAGCTCGCCGCCGTCAAGCACCGAAACCTTCGCGCTGCTCGAGACACCGCTTTCAGAGCTCACCTGAAAGTCCCTCAGGCTAAAGCGCCCGGGAGCCGCACGACCGAGCGCCTCATCGACGGCGAGCTTCAGATCTTCGGCATAGAGGACCCGCTTTCGTTCGGCAAGATTGAGAACCAGCGGATAGACGGCCGCAAGCTGCTGTTCGTTGAGCTGAATGCCCATGCCGCTCAGCTCCTCGGCAAGCCGCCGGCGGCCGGCGCTGCTTCCGAGTTGTCCAAACTGCGGCGCATATCCGATGTCCGCCGGATCGATGAAGGCGGGAACAACGGATTTTGGCCGCCGCGGCGGAGCAAACGCCGACTTGGGAAAAGCGCGCCTGACTTCCTCGATCCAACGTTCCCAACCGGAGTAGTCCATCGTCGCGAGCATGGCGACGTAGGCATCGAAGCGGAGCAGCAGGGCGGCCGGCTGCTCGTCATGCTTGATGATCAGCGTGGTGCCACTTTCTTCCAGCGCCTTGAGGATCGGGTCGAGATTGCGAGCGAGTTCTGCGGCAGGGATCACTTTGAGCACGTCGTCATCCTATAACCGGCCTTCGCATCGGTCAAACCGCAGTTGGGCGCTGGCCATCACCTTGCTTGTGGTGGTCACGGCGGCATGCCAGCCAACAGGACCACCAACCGCAATGACCCCTTCGCCTCGCGCTACTTCCACGCCCCTTTCGGCGTGTCCGCTCGGATCGCCCGCACCGCCTCAACAGGTCCTGCTCAGTAACCGCTCCGCACCAGACGACCTGGCCTTCGACAACCAGGACCGGCTGCTATTCAGCGACATCAACGTGGGCAGCGTGTTCGCGCTGAATGCGGATGGCTCGGTACAAACCGTTGCCAGCGGTCTGAGTGAGCCGGAAGGCATGGTCGTCCAGGCCGACGACCGGATTCTCGTCGCCGAGCAAGGCCGCAACCGGATCGTGGCCGTTGACCCGCACTCCCACGCCGTCACGGTTTGGCGGACGTTCCAGAACCGAACGTCGGGTGCCGGGATCGATGGCATTGGGCCCATTCTTCCGGCGAGAGACGCGAACGGTCAGGCGTTGGCGAACGGCAATGATGTCGTGGTCCCCGACAGCCCGAACGGCGTCGTCTGGCTCGTCAGCGCTGATGGAAAAAGCGCAATCCAGCTGGCAAGTGGCATGACGCGTCCGGTGGGGGCAGCGCGGGATGCGGCCGGGCGCCTTCTCATCGCCGATGAGGGCGGCACCTTGTGGCGGCTTGATCCAGCCAAGCAGCGTCTCGCGACGCTGCCCACGCCCGACGACGTCGTCGTTACCCAGGACGCGCATCTTTTCGTCAACACGCTGGGCGACAATGCGATTCACGAGTTCGACCCGCAGGGACACCCGATTCGTGTCCTCTCGGGCATCGGCCAGCCGCAAGGCATGGCACTCGATCGGGCGGACAACCTTTACTACGCCGCCATGACCGGCGGGCAGATTGTGCGGCTCGTTCGGACCTTCATCCTCGACCCGCCGCATGTGGTTCACATCGCGTCGAACCGCTTCACCGTCTGTCCCGTGATTCGTCGCGCGTCCGGCTTTCGCGCACCGTTGAGCTTGACCACGGAGTCGAACGCCAGGATCGACATTCTGCAACTCGTGCAGCCGGGGACCGGCTCTTCCGGGGCGGTTGAAATTCAAACGGCACAGCCTTCGATCAGGATCGACGTCGGCGGCCAGTCAGAGACCGTTCCCTTGTCGCCGTGAGTGGCCGGCGCGCCGCCGGCGCCTTCCTATACTGATTCGCATGCCGGCGACGAAGGGCGGACTCGAAGATGTCGTCGCGGCGAATTCCGCGATTTGCGACATCATCGGGCCGCAGGGCAAGCTGACCTACCGCGGCATCGACATTCATGAGTTGGCGCGTCAGTCGTCTTTTGAAGAGACGACATACCTGCTCTGGTTCGGCAACTTGCCGACGCGGCAGGCCCTCCAGGATTTCACCGCCTCGCTTGCCCGGCATCGGCGGTTGCCGGAGCCAGTGCTGACACTGATGAAGGACTTCCCCCGCGAGGCCACACCGATGGACGCCCTTCGCACCACGCTGTCCGCGCTCGCCTTCTACGACCCGCAGGCCCATGACAACGGCCGGGATGCCAACATCGCGAAAGCCATGCGCGTCACCGCCCAGACCGCCACCGTCGTGGCTGCCTACGAGCAGATCCGCCGCGGCCGAAAACCGGTCGAACCGGACACCGCCGGCAGCCACGCCGAGAACTTCCTGCGCATGCTTTTTGGCGCGGAGCCTGATCCGCTGTCCGTTCGGGCCATGGACCTGGCCCTGATCCTGCACGCCGACCACGAGCTGAATGCGTCAACCTTCGCGGCGCGCGTGACCGCCGCGACCCTGGCGGATATCTATTCGGCGATCGTGTCCGCGATCGGTGCCCTGGCAGGCCCCCTCCATGGGGGCGCCAACGAGCAAGTGATCAAGATGCTGCAGAAAATCGGCGAGCCCTCTCGCGTCGAGTCGTACATCAGCGAGCGGCTGGACGCCCACCAGAAGATCCCGGGCTTTGGCCACCGGGTCTATCGAACCGAGGATCCGCGGGCGACGCACTTACGCGAGATGTCGCGCCAACTTGGCGAACACACGGCGAATCTTCGCTGGTACGAGCTCTCGCGCAAGGTCGAAGAGGTCGTCATGGAGAAAAAGCATCTGTACGCGAATGTCGACTTCTACTCCGCATCCTGCTATTTCACGATGGGCATCCCGATCGACATGTTTACGCCGGTGTTTGCCGTCAGCCGCGTTTCGGGGTGGACTGCCCATATCCTCGAGCAGTACGCCGACAACCGGCTGATCCGTCCACGGGCCGAGTATGTGGGGGACAAGGATGTGCCCTACGTCCCGGTCGAGCGTCGAGAGAGGGCCGCGAGCTAGGTAATCTGCCGCCTGGCAACAGGCGAACGAATCTTCGCTATATTTAGTGGCGCTCGTGGAGCCCATGCCCGACAGAGGAGGTCGTTCGAACTCGTCCTTCTACTAAACGCCTCACTTCAGCCGCTGAACGTGATCAGTAAGCGGCGGCTGGTCGTCCTGCTCACGAAGCAGCGGGTCACCTTCATTGACGACGAAGCACGGGCAGCCGTCGAAGAAGCCATGGCTCGCCGACGGTTTGGCGAGGACGTCGTGATCGTCAGGCTGCTCTCCAACATCCAGATCCCTCGCCGGATGTTGCGGGCAAATCGTCGCAACCTCCTCCTGCGAGATGACGGGACCTGTCAATACTGCGGCAAGGGAATGCCCTCGTCTCAGCTGTCGGTGGATCATGTCGTTCCCAGCTCCCGCGGCGGCGCGGCGAACAGCTGGGAAAACCAGGTGATCGCCTGCCGGCGCTGCAATGGACGCAAGGGCAACCGCCTGCTGAGCGAAGCCGGCATGAGGCTGATCCGGCCGCCACGTGCCCTGACGCAGGAGTTTGCCCACTTGATCTTCCTTCGCTATCCGCAGCTCAAGCATGCGTACGACCGCCTGCTGTCGAGCTCCCGCGCCACGGTATAGGTCGAGGCGTTCCGGGGCGGAAGCCGTCGTCGGTTGGCGCCGCGCAGAAAGAATTCTTCGGCCCGGTCGATGCATCCGTGTGCCCTTTCGACTGCTGGGCCTGGTCGTGGATCCGAGCCGGGCCGGCGAGCTCTGCGGCCACAGCTTCGCGCACTATGCGGCCGCCGGCGCGCACGTCACGCTGGCGTGCATCGCCGCGAGTCATCTGAGTACGGCGGACGCTCGAAAAACCTTAGATCGAGTCGGCGTTCAGAATGCGCTGCTCCTCGCCGTCGGTCGTCGTGACGTCACGGTGGCGAATCTGGAGCCACTCCTGACGGATGTGATCGCCGGGCTTTGCCCCCATGTCGTCGTCAGCGACGCCGCTGACAAGGAGCTGCAACAGGCCGCGCTCGCCGCCTTCCAGGCGGCCCGCCAGCGGCTTCGCGGCCTACCGGAACGTCCGGCCAAGCTGTATTTCCGGGCGCTGGGCACAGAACCATCGCATGCGATCACGACGGCGCTGAAGCCGCCTGGCTTTACGCGGCCGGAGCTCTTTGCCCGCGTGTACCCGTCGCCGTGGGTCACGGGAGTTCTCGAGCGCGATCTCTTCGGTGGCCTGGCTGCCGATCCGCCGCTTGGCCTGGAAGAGCGCCGGGCCAGCTAAGCAACGCTTTCCTGATAGCGCTATTGACAGGTTACCTGTAAACCAGCTTCAATTAGTCGGGAATCAGTCTCGACCAAAGGAGGAAGTCATGCAATTCATCGTGTTCTTGATCATCGGCGGTATTGCCGGCGCGCTCGCCGGCCGAGTCGTTAGCGGCCACGGGTACGGCATCGTCCTCGACATCGTCGTCGGCGTGGTCGGCGCGTTCATCGGTGGCTGGCTGCTTTCGACGCTTCTCGGTGTGACCGGTGGCGGCCTAATCATCAGCTTCATCGCTGCCTTCGTCGGCGCCGTGATTCTTCTGATGCTGATCCGCCTCGTCACCGGCAACCGGGCTCGGGTCTGAGCTGGACCGACGCTGAGGTTGAGCGGGCGCATCGCGCGCCCGCTTTTTCTTTCGCCGGCGGACGGCAGAGGACGTCGTACGGGAGCGCCGGGATCGTCGTCATCGTCCTGCTGGCGCTGCTGGCGATGGCCGGCTACACCGCCTTCGTGGCGGCGAGCGTCTCACAGAGCCTCCAGAACGGACGTGGCGAGCTGGCAGCGGGGGAGGCCGCACTCGCCGGCGCCGAAAGGTCCGCGGACAGTGCGTCGGTTGGGAACGTCATGATCCAGCTCAAGCGAGCCGAGCAGGACTTCACCGATGCTCGGCGGCGCTCCAGCCAGGATCCGGCGCTCCGGGTGCTTGGCGCCTTACCCTGGAGTGGATCACAGGTCAGCGCCAGCGCACACCTGGGGGCGATCGGCGCCGATCTAAGCCGAGCCGGGGAGGGCGCCGCGGTGGTCGCCCTGCAGGTTGCCGCCCTGCGGAAGCAATACGCGGGCCGGCCGCTGACGCCGGATGACTTGCAGACGGTCCTACAGCAGGCACAAACGATTGCCGCCAGCTACAAGGGGTCGATCAAGCAGATCGGCGAGCAACTCAAGGTGGCGCACGCCGAGCGCGCCCAGGTCACGACCACGGATCTGATCCCGCCGCTGACGCATGCCTATCAGGAGGTTGACGGCGCCTTGACCCAGGCGGATACGGCCTTTACCCGCTACCAGGACGTCAAAGCGGTGCTCTCGGACTTGCTCGGGGTGGCTCTATCGGGTTAGACGGCCCAGCCGTGCCCGGCACGCGACCGTCCTGTAACGCTCTTCGTCACAAAGCAACCGGATAATTTTCGGCAATGGCCGCCGTCCGCAATGCCTCGCGCAAGGGCCGCCAGCGCTCCCAGGACCCAGCCGAGAGTCTGATCAATCTCAGTAATGAGCGGCTCACCGGCCTGTTCCGCTGGACGCTGCTGATCTTCGCCGTGATCCTCAATAACCTCAACGTCAATCCCGGCTATGACCAGGGCCGGATCAATGCCATCCTCGCCGCCTGGGGCCTGGTCTGCCTGACAACCCTTTTGCTTCTCTTCCTGCACCAGCGGCCCGGCCGGGCCTTCAGCTACGCCACCACCGGTGTCGACATGCTCGTCGCCACCATGATCACGTACGCGTCGGGCGGCTACGTCAGTCCATTCGCCTCCTTGTTCTTCCTGGTCATCACCGTCTCCGCCCTGCGCTTTGGCGCCTTCGCCTCCGTTCTCTGTGCGGTCCTGGTTGCCATGCTGTATCTGACCGCGGGTGCGGTTGCGCCGTTGCAACAGGGCACCTACCTGGCGACGCTCGGGGTCAACCGGATCGTGATCCTCCAGCGCATGTTTCTCTTCGTCGTGGTTGCCGTGCTCGGCTCGGTGATGTCGCGCGCCGTCTCGGCCCACCAAGAGCTGGTGACCCGCCGCGACGTCGAGGCGAAGCTGATGACCGAGGTCAACATGGCGCTGGCCAACGCGATCGAGGCGAAAGACAGCTACACGCGCGGACACTCGGAACGGCTGGCCAAGCTGGCCGGCGCCTGCGCCGAGCGGATGGGTCTTTCGCGCGACCAGGTGGCGGAGGTGCGACTCGGAGCCATCCTGCACGACGTCGGCAAAATCGGCATTCCCGACCGAATTCTGCGGCAGTCGATGGCGCTTACCGAGGATGAGATGGCCTGGATGCGGCGGCATCCGCAAATCGGCGCCGATATCATCGGCCCGGTTGAAGGGCTGCACCACGTGGCCCCCCTGATCCGCCATCACCATGAGAAGTGGGACGGCACCGGGTATCCCAAGGGCATGAAGGGCGAGGACATTCCGCTCGGCTCGCGCATCATCTCGGTCGCCGATGCCTTTGAGGCGATGGTCGCCGACCGGATTTACCGGCCGTCGCTGGGCCTTAGCAAGGCGCTCGACGAGATCAAGACCGGCCGCGGCAGCCACTTCGATCCACAGGTTGTCGATGCTTTCCTCGACCTGATCGCGACCGATACCGTGCACCTCCCGTTGCCGACCAAAGAGCAAGGCCAGAAGGCGCTCCCGGCCCGCCCGGAAGAGCTCGTCCAACCCGCCGCCTGAGATATTCCCTTCCCCTCTGGGGGAGGGCCGGGCGGGGCGCCGTCTTCTCCAGTACCGTACTCGTCAGTGGAAGTCGCCCCTGGGATCTTCCGTCTCGAGCTCCCCATGCCATTCGAATTGCGCCACGTCAACGTCTACCTGCTGCGCGATGGCGAGGGCTTCACGTTGATCGACACGGGCCTGCAGACCGACGAATCCCGTCAAACCCTGCATGCCAAGCTCGCCAGCCTGCATGTCCCCATCGAGCGCATCAATCGGATCCTGATCACCCACATCCATCCCGACCACTTCGGGCTGGCCGCTGAGCTTCGCGAGCAGGCAAAGGCTGAGCTCGTTATCCACCGGCTCGAGGTGGCACTGATGGAGCCGCGTTATGCCCGGGCCGAGGACCTCGTCCACGATGTTGCGGCCTGGCTGAGCACGAACGGCGTGCCTGATGCCGAGGCGGAATTCGTCAAGACCGCATCGATGGCGGCCCGCGAGTTCGTCAAGGTTGTCGAGCCCGATGTGCTTCTCGAGGGGGCCGAGCGGCTCGGTATCGACGGAGGCGAGCTCGAGGCGGTCTGGACGCCCGGCCACTCGCCCGGCCATTGCTGCTTTTACTGGCCCGACCGCCGGGTCCTCTTCTCTGGCGACCACCTGCTGCCAAAGATCAGCCCGAATATCGGCCTGCATCCCCAGTCAGGCGCCGATCCGCTCGATGACTATCTGCAATCGCTGGACCGGATCAAGGGGCTGGACGTCGACCTCGTGCTACCCGCCCACGGCGATCCGTTCCCTGAGCCGCGCGACCGGATTGCGGCGATCAAACAGCACCATGAGGAACGCAAGACGGCGCTCGTCAAGCTGACCAGCGACAGCCCACGGACCGGCTGGGATTTAGCGGGCCAACTCTTTCAGGGCATCCGCGATCGGAATGTTTTCCAGCAGCGCCTGGCGCTGCAAGAGACGCTGGCGCACTGTCAGTCGCTGGCGGTCGAAGGTCGCCTCCGCAAGCAGGTCACGCGCGAGCTGGTCACCTGGAAGGCGGCGTAGCCTCGACGTTTCGAACGAAGTCCAGCACCAGGCCCAAAACCGTTTGGAATTGCTCCGAGTGGAATTGATGGCCGGCAGGGTCGAGGATCTCGAGGCGAGCATTCGGTAAGCGCCGCGCCAATGCTTCGCCACTGCTCAGCGGCACCATCCGGTCCTGGCGGCCGTGCAGGATCAGCGCCGGCTGATGGATCTGCGGCAGGCGATCGCAGACATCGTGCTGCTTGCCTGCCTGGTCCTGGCGGACGATCGCGTGCAGCGGCATCTTGCCGAAATGCCTGGCATCGTCAGCCACCCAGTCGCCGTGCTCGACGATGAAGCGGGCGTCGTAGAGCATGAGATAGCGCTTCAAGGGACTGCCTTCCAGCTCGGGAACATCGGGTGGCGGCATCGTGCGCCGTTCCGGCGTGCAGCGAGTCGCTCCCAGTATCAGGCTGCGTACAGCCCCGGGCTGTTGCAGCGCCAGCTGTTGAAGAATCATGCCACCGAGCGATAGGCCAAACCAGTGGGCCGTTTGCTCCCCGGCGGCATGCAGAACGGTCAGCGCGTCGAGCGCCATCAGTTGCGTGGTGTAGGCGGAGTCCGGCTTATCGGACTCTCCCGCCCCTCGGTTGTCAAGCGCGATGACCTTTAGCTCGCGCGCCAGCACCGGGATGTAACGCCACCAGGCTCCCGCGATATTGGACGTCTTGCCGCCGACGAGGACGATTGGAGGCCCAGAGCCTTCGACGACGTAGTGCAGCCTGGTGCCGTCGGGCGCGGTCCCAATCACGGGTTGGGATCAAGGGGCCGGCGGGGGATTCCCCCGCCTGTAGCATGAACTCGCAGATGTCGGAGAGACCGCGGACCATGAACAGCATGGTGCCCGAGCCGGCCTGGCGAACCCTGCGCACCCTTGACCCCGAAGTCGAGGAACAGGTCGTTACGCTCGCGACCTGCCTGGCGCTCGCCGAGCAACGGTTCCAGATGCTGTTCGAAGACGTGCTCCCGCGTTTTGGCGGCAGCAGCGATGATTTGACGAACGAGGCCGACGTCCTGGCCGACGCCCATCACGCCCTGACGCTGTTACAGGAGAGTCTGCACGCCACGTCCCGGCGCATGCTCGACGTCCTCGACCGGGTCAGCCGAGAACTGGGAGAGTAGAAACTACAGGCCCTGGCGGTCCAGCCGTTCCCAGGGCGGATGCTCGCTGCCAAGATCGCGCTTGATATCAGTTGCCCGATCGACGTTCTCCAGGCTGTCCTCCGCCGAGCCTGGCGGCTGGACCTGCCAGGGAGCCGGATCGTAACGCGAGTGCTGGACGGGCGGGCGGAAACCCCAGGCCCGTCGAGGCATGACGCCCGACGCCTGCCGGAGTTGGAGCGGTTCGATGAGTGGGATGTCGTACTCGAGTTCGCCGGCGCCCGGGCGTAGGACCATCGCCAGACCGGCCAGCACCACGGCGACCACCCAGAGGCTCAGGATGAGAACCGCCCAATTGACCAGGCTCATCAGCTCGCCATTGTAGGCGCGGGCCGCCCAGGGTCCCGGCCAAGCCGCCACCCCCTTGTCGACGAGGAGGTCTCCGATTCACAATGGGACAGGCGGCTTTAGGCACAGCACGGCTGCCACAAGGGAGGTGAGCGTAGGGCTAGCTTGTTATAGCGACTGGCCGCCGTTCGAACAAAGCAAAAGAGGTGATAAGTAGTGCAAGCGGCCGCGACGATTGACGACCGGACACAGCTCAGGCGAGCGGTCATCGCCAGCACGGTTGGCACGTCGATCGAGTGGTACGACTTCTTCCTCTACTCGACCGCAACGGGTCTCCTTTTCGCCAAACTCTTCTTTCCGAAATCTGATCCCGTTGTCGGAACGCTCAACGCGTTTCTTGTCTACGCCGTCGGGTTCATTGCTCGCCCAATCGGGGCCGCGATCTTCGGCCATTACGGCGATCGCATCGGCCGTAAGGCGACGCTGATCGCCACCCTGCTGTTGATGGGCATCGCGACGTTTCTCATCGGCTTCGTCCCAACCTATTCCTCCATCGGCGTCTGGGGCGCCATCCTCCTCGTCGTCCTTCGCTTCGTCCAGGGTGCGGGCGTTGGCGGCGAGTGGGGAGGCTCGGTGTTGCTATCAATGGAGTGGGGTCATCGTGGCCGGCGGGGCTTGATCGCGAGTTGGCCGCAGTTTGGCGTGCCGGTCGGTCTCGTCCTGGCCAACGGTGCCCTCTTCATCATGAGCAACATCGCCGGCCCCGAGGGATTTGCGTCCTGGGGATGGAGGGTTCCGTTCTATCTCAGCATCGTGCTGGTCGGTGTCGGCCTCTATGTCCGCTTGCGTGTTTTCGAGACGCCGCTCTTTCAGCGGTTGCTCGACGAGCGGAAGATCGAGCCGGCGCCGGTGGCCCAGGTGATTCGTCGCAACTGGAAGGAGATCCTCCAGTCCGCTTTCCTGCGACTCTCCGAGCAGGCTCCCTTCTACATCTTCACCGCCTACATCTTCACCTACGCGGCAACTCCGGGACCGTTGAAGCAAACGCGCAACTTCATCCTGTTCTGCGTGACGATTGCGGCATGCCTGTCGTTCTTCTCGATTCCGTTCTTTGGTTACCTGTCCGACCGGCTCGGCCGCAAGCGGGTGTACATGGGCGGCGTCATTGCTATGGGCATCTGGGGGTTCATCTACTTCGGCTTGTTGGATACGAAGGCGGCCGGACTGATATTCCTGGCCATCTTCCTCTCCCTGATCCCGCACGACGCGCAGTACGGGCCGCAAGCCGCGCTCATCGCCGAGACCTATACCGGGCGGCTGCGCTACAGCGGCGCGTCGCTTGGCTACCAGCTGGCGTCGGTCGTTGCCGGTGGGCCGGCACCGATCATCGCAACCCTGCTGTTTGCCGGCGGAGTGATTCCGGGAACGAGTATCAAGGTGACCGGCTACCACTCGAGCGTGGCCATCGCCTGGTACATCCTCATTTGTGCCGTGATCTCGCTGATCGCGGTGTCGACCGTACGCGAGCGATCGAAGCAAGACATCTCGGTCGAGTACGACGAGCAGCCGACTGGTGCGCGCGTGGGCCTCGGGACTCGGCCAACGCCAGCCTAGCGAGCGCGGGAGGAAGGGACCGTACGGTCCCTTCCTCAGACAAGGCCGGTCTTAAGCGGATCGCAGGTGTGGGTGATTCAGACGGTGTAAGGCGATGCCGTCCATGGCGTAACGCGCGAACAGGAAGTCGTGTATTGCGACCACGCGATCGCGCTCGATATCAAGTGCGACGAAATAGGCGGGTGTCTCGAGCGAGATCTCGCGATCGTAGACAAGCATCGCCGTACGACCGTCGACGATCGCCGGCGCAAACGTCCACTGCTCGGACGCAGCGTAGCGGGAGTAATATTCGCCGACCTCGCTTCTCCCTTGTTTGCGAAACTTTGCGACAAGGTCGAGCGTCACATCGTCGGCCAGCATTGCGCGGACCGCGTCGAAGTCACCGGCCCTGAAGCCGTCGACATAGGCAGTGAGTCTTACTCGCATCGCGTCCGATAGCATCGGCAACGCAATATCCTCAGGCTCGCGAGCAAACGCGCGCAGCCGGGCGCGCCCCCGCTGGAGCGCTGATTTCGCGGCGGGTTCGCTCGCACCAGTCACCGATGCGATCTCCTCCACCGAATGGCCGAGAACATCCTTCAGGATCACCGCGCTGCGCTGGAGCGCCGGAAGCCGCATGAACGTACGCAGGCTCGCGGTGGCAACCTCATAACTCTGATCGAAAGAATCCGGCGCGGGCACCATGTCGAGGGCCTCCTCATGCTGGATCACCGGTCCGCGCGCGCGGCGGCGCAGGAAATCGAGTGCTGTGTTGTGAGCGATACGAAAGACCCAGCCCTCGGGGTTGTCGACGACACCGACAGCTGGTAGCGCGACGAAAGCCTTGATCATTGCCTCCTGGACGATGTCTTCGCCATCGACGGCGGAGCCGGTCATCCGCGCACAGTATCGATGGAGCCCGGGGCGCAGTTCGCTCAGCAATCGTTCGAACTCGTCGCGCGTAGGATCGCTCTTTGGGGGTGTCCCTGAGGATGAGGGCTGCGTGCGGATCATGCGTCGAGCGGCATGATGGCGGCATTGGCGCGAAAGCCGTACGCGACGCCGCTCGCATAACGTGGATCGGCGATCAACTCGGTGACGCGCTGGCCGAAGTCCGCCGGCCGCATGATCGAGCCATAGCGTTGCATGACATGTTCCTCGGCGCTTACGCCTTCGAGCTCTGCGTAGCCGGCTGCGACCAGATGGCCGAGCGTGGTGTCCGGCATCAGCTGGCTGGGCATTAGCACCTGAAAGTGAAGCTTAAGCCCGCGCTCGCGCGACACCGTGTTCGCGCTGTGCGCCATGAACCAAAGCATACGTTTGGCGCCGACATAGCCCCCGGAGAGCCGCAGGCTTTCGGGCTCGATACGCGGCACGCTCAGCACCATCGACGCGCCGCTCGACATGATCAAAATGCGGCCACCCGAAGTCATTGGAACCTTCAGCGCGGCCTGTATGCCGACTAGTCCCGCCTTCACATCTGTGTTCCAATGGGTCGAGAATTCCTCCCAGCTCTGTTCGTCGATCGGTTTCATTGGCAAGCGCGCGCCGGCATTGAGGATCAATACGTCGGGAGCTTCGTCGCCAACGATGCTGTTCATGACCGCCGCATCGGTCGCGTCACCGGCGACCACCGCGGCGCCAACGCGCTCAGCTGCCGCGAGTTTCACACGGTCGCGGGCGAGAGCGGTCACATGCGCGCCGGACGCGGCGAGGGCCTCAACCATTGCGAGCCCGAGTCCCTCGCTGCCGCCAGTGACGACGACGCGCTTTCCGTTGAGATCTTGCATGTTCATTCTCCTGTCCCGGGACGCTTAGGCCTGGCGGGCGTACGTGACGTCGCCGGTAAAGCCATCGAATGCAGCAAGCGCCGCAATCCGCGGGAAATATGCGCGCATCTTTGGGTTCGCTTGCATCGCCTCGACCGACGCCAAGTCGCGCCACTGCGAGTAGATCGCGACCCGGCACTTGTCCTTGGCCACGATGAAGCTCGTCGAGACCCAGCCATCGAGCGCGCTGACGATGTTTTCAGTATTTTCACGCAGGAGCTCGATGAGCTTGGGCTCGTTCTCCGGCTCCACGGTCAGGATATTGATGAGCGTGGTGATCTCTTTCGTCACTGCTATTGTCGCGTTCATGGTTCCCTCCAAAAGCTGTGTCGCGGTGAGTGCTGACACCATGAAGACGACGGACGCAGTGAAAACGGATCGGTCGGCCAAAGAATGTCTTGCCGAGACCTATTTATGGATCGTTGAGCTAGTCGACCAGGTCCCCTCGCATTAGCCGCCGGCGTGAGCGAATTGCTGCCGACGCTCGGTTGGATCGTCCTCGGAGCTGGCGTTGGCGCCTACGGGACGTTGATCGGCGCCGGTGGGGGATTCATTCTCGTTCCGACGCTCCTTCTGGTCTACCCGCGGCTGTCCGCCACCCAGCTGACGGCCATCTCGCTCGCCGTGGTCTTCGCCAACGCCGGGTCCGGTTCGGTGAGCTACGCCCGACTCCGTCGCATCGACTACCGCAGCGGCATTGTGCTTGCCGCCGCCACGCTCCCGGGCGCGGTCCTGGGCGCGATCGTGGTCGGTTACATCCCGCGCCGGGTGTTCGACCTGATCATGGGAGCCTCGCTAATCCTGGTGTCTCTCTTCCTGCTGTTTCGCCCCGGCGGGTCAAGCCCCTTGTGGCCGGTCTCGCGCTTTACCGTGGGCCGGCGGATGACCGATTCCGACGGCAACACCCATGTGTACCGATTCAACCTGGGCCTCGCGGCCCTCTTCAGTGTCGCGCTTGGTTTCATCTCGAGCCTGCTGGGCATCGGCGGCGGCATCATCCAGGTGCCGCTCTTGACCAGCTTCTTCTCGTTTCCGGCGCACATCGCGACCGCTACCGCGCAGTTCGTCTTACTGTTCACCTCGGCCGCCGGTGCCGCCACCCACGTCGTTCAGGGTGTTTATCAACCCTTCCTCCGGCTGACCCTCGAGCTGGCCATCGGCGTTGTCGTGGGTGCCCAGGCCGGCGCGGCAATCTCTCGCCGGACCCGCGCGGCGCTCATCATTCGGTTGCTGGCGATTGCGCTCGGACTCGTCGGCCTCCGCCTGCTCTTCGCGAGCGCCTGAGTGCGCTTACACTGGAAATAGATTTCCGCGCAGGAGGAAAGCCGATGGCTACCGCAACCGCAACCTCTCTCGGCAGGCTGGAGTCGATCTTGGGCGACGACGCCAAGAGCCTGCTGGAGCACGAGTGCAAAACCATTTCAAAGTCGATGCTCCATCTGCCGGGCCCCGACTTTGTCAACCGGATCTGGTCGACGAGTGACCGGCCGACTCGCGTCTTACGTAGCCTCGAGTCGCTCTTCGACCACGGCCGGCTCGCTCGCACCGGGTACCTGTCGATTCTGCCCGTCGACCAGGGCATCGAGCACTCGGCCGGCGCGTCGTTCTCCACCAACCCGGCGTACTTCGACGGCGAGAAGATCGTCGAGCTGGCGATCGAGGGCGGCTGCAACGCCGTCGCCTCGACCTTCGGCGTCCTCGGTTCGGTGGCGCGAAAGTACGCGCACAAGATCCCCTTCATCTGCAAGATCAACCACAACGAGCTGCTGACCTATCCGAACAAGTACGACCAGATCGAGTTTGGCACCGTCAAAGAAGCGTGGGAGCTGGGAGCGGTCGCGCTCGGCGCCACGATTTACTTCGGCTCGGAGGAATCCGATCGGCAGATTCAGGAAATCTCGCGGGCGTTTCACCAGGCGCATGAGCTCGGGATGGCGACCGTGCTCTGGTGCTACGTGCGCAATGCCGCCTTCACCAAGGACGGCGTCAACTACGAGCTATCGGCGGATCTGACCGGGCAGGCCAACCATATGGGCGTGACGATCGAAGCCGACATCATCAAGCAGAAGCAGCCCGAGAACAATGGCGGCTTCCAGGCCCTGAAGTTTGGCAAGACGTCATCGAAGGTCTATGACAAGCTCACGAGCGATCATCCGATCGACCTCACCCGGTATCAGGTCGCGAACTGCTATATGGGTCGCAGCGGGCTCATCAATTCCGGAGGCGCGTCGTCCGGCGAGAGTGATCTGAAGGAAGCGCTCAAGACGGCGGTGATCAACAAGCGCGCCGGCGGTACCGGCCTTATCACGGGCAGGAAAGCCTTCATGCGGCCGATGAGCGAAGGAATCCAGCTGCTGAATGCCGTCCAGGACGTCTACCTGATGGATGAGGTGAGCGTCGCCTGAGTCGCAGGGCGGCGATAGAATCCGCCCCATGGCAGCCCCGCGTCTGCGGGCCACCGAATCCGGACAGGTCTACAACATCGATCTGCCCGATCTCCGGGTAACCCGTGACGATGTCGATGGCATCTATGTGCTCCACGGCCGTGGCTACTTTCAGACGTTTGCCACGCGAGATGAAGCCTTCGAGCGGAAGAAGGAGATCGACTACAGCACGTTCCGTTAACGGGTCAGTGTCACGTAGCGAGTGGCCAGCCTCCGCACCTGCGCCAGGCTCTGGGCGCGGAAAGCGGCATGGCTGAAGGCCGTCGCTTCCTGCGGCAGATGCGCCTGGCGCAGGGTGCGGTTCACAACCGCGACCACGTCCCATAGCTGCAGCTCGTTGACCGAAACCCTGGGTTTGCTTATGCGGAATATGTTGCGCCGCCGACTGGGCATCGGTCAAGCACGAAACCAGCCGCTACGCCGCCAACGGCGGTCTAGGGATCGCCGACCCAGTCGGCGGCATGGGGAAGGGAGCGGTCCCCCCGGGTCGGGTGCAAGCGGAGCGCCCGTTCGACTTCACGGCGCCGGTAGAGGCGCTGGCGCTTGATGCCCTGGCGGTAGCTCCGCAAGACGCCCCGGCTGACGTAGGCGTAGAGGGTGGCGGGCTTGACGCCCAGAAGATCGCTGGCCTCGCCCGCGCTGAGGTAGAACTCCCCCTGGATCTCGATCACGAGACCCTCAGCGTACCCGATGTGTACCAGAATGATCAACTTATAGCAATGCAAATCAATATAAGTCTATAATCGTCACGTGGTCGATCCGAGCGAACCGAACCTGCTGCGCGAGGACTTTCCCTACAGCCGGATCCCGCCGGTTCGTTTCGATGCGGAGCCTGTCCGGATGGCGCGTCCCGCCTCGATCTGGATCACGGACACGACCTTTCGCGATGGCCAGCAGGCCAGGGCGCCATACACCCTCGAGCAGATCGTCCACCTTTATGACCTGCTCGCGTCGATGGGCGGGCCGGTCCTGCGGCAAACTGAGCTTTTTGCCTACACGCCGCTCGACCGGGAGGCGATCGCCGCCTGCCAGCAGCGGCCCGGTCCCGAGGTCACAACCTGGATGCGGGCATCGCTCGGCGACCTCAACGCCGTGCGCACCAGCGGCGTAAGGGAGACGGGCATCCTGGCCTCGTCGTCCGATTACCACATCTATCTGAAGATGAACCGGACCCGCCGGCAGGCCGCCGACGACTACGCCCGGGTGGTTCAGGCCGTGGTCGACGCCGGCATCCGCCCTCGTGTTCATCTCGAGGATCTGACCCGAGCGGACCTGGACGGCTTCGTCGCGCCGCTGGTCGAATCGCTGCAAAACATCGGCCGGCGCGCCCGACTGCCGGTCAAGTTCCGCCTCTGCGACACCATGGGCTTCGGCCTGCCCTGGCCCGAGGCGGCGCTTCCCCGCGGGGTCCCGCGCCTGGTCCAGTTCTTTACCCGCACGCTCGGCGTCAGTCCGGAGCACCTCGAATGGCACGGCCACAACGACTTCCACCGCGGCGAAGTGAACACCGTGGCGGCGTGGCTGTATGGCTGCGCCGCGGCGAACGGGTCGCTGTTCGGCTTTGGCGAGCGAACCGGTAATCCGCCGCTCGAGGCGCTGGTCATCGACTACATCGGCTTGACCGGCGATGACCGAGGGATCGACACCACGGCGATCACGCGTGCCGCCGCCTATTTCCGTGACACGCTGGGAACGCCGTTGCCGGCGAATTACCCGTTTGCCGGCGCGGGGTTCAACGTGACGAGCGCCGGGATCCACGCCGATGGCCTGCTCAAGAACGAGGAGATCTACAACATTTTCGACACCGCCCGGTTGCTCGACCGCCCGCTCGGCATCACGGTCAACGACCGCTCAGGCCTGGCCGGCGTCGCCTACTGGGTGAACACGACGCTTGGCCTCAAAGGCAGGGGGCAGATTCACAAAGACGACCCGCGGATCGTTGCCATGCATGAAGAGGTCCGCCGGCAATACGGCGCCGGCCGCAGCACCGGATTTTCGCCCGACGAGATGCAGGCCCTCGCTCGGTTGCATTTCGGCAACGCGCTCGCAACGACCACGCGCAGCTAACAAGTTGCGGCAGCGGCGGAAGTTGATGCTGCTGAGGTATTCCGCCCATGAACGATTCCGGCGATCTGACGCCGCCCCCGCCTCCGGATTTCGTCGGAGGACTCGTCCCGCCGGCTGACGGTCCTGCGGCCGTTCCGGGGCATGCGGCGTCGTCCTGGTGGTCCCGATACGCGCGCTTTCTCATTCCGGCGGCCGCCATCGCCGTGGTCGGCGTTGCCGCCGCCGCCGTGTTCGTGCTCCTACTGAAGCCAGCGCCGACCGTCGAAAAAATGGTTCCGGCCAGCGCCAACGTGCTCGCGCTCGCCAATGTCGATCCGTCGATGACGCAGAAGGTCAACCTGATGCGCGCGCTGCACGCCTTCCCCGATCTGCACACCGACAAAGCGATCACCGACAAGCTCGACCAGGCGCTCAAGGATTCCGGCATCAGCTTCTCCAGCGACGTCCAGCCCTGGTTGGGGGCCGAGGTTGGGTTCAGCGCGCAGCTCAGCCTGCAGAACGCCAACGACACCCCCGGGGCGCTTTACCTGGTTTCGCGTGACGATAGCAAGGCGACGGCGATGCTCGCCAAACTTCGTGCCGGCAAATGGGGCGCCGCCTACCGGTGGCATGACCAGACTTACAACGGCTTCACCGTCTCGACCGGAACGCCGAAGACCAGCGGTCAGCAAGCCGGAGCCTATGCCTATGTCGATCATGTCGTCTTGATCGCGAGCTCGGCGGCCGTGATCGACCAGATCATCGATACGGATCAAGGACGGTCGCCGCGGCTGGTCGACAGCGCCGGTTACAAGGCCACCTTGAGCGGGCTGCCCAGCGACCGTTTGGCCTCCCTCTACGTCGATGGCAAGTCCCTTGTCACCAGCCTCAAGAAGGGGGTGGCGCTGACGCCGGCGGTCACTGTCTCGTCGCTGAAAAGCCTAGCCGACCTGGACGCCTTTCAGGGCATCGGTGCGACGCTCTCGGCAAGCAGCACCGGCTTGCTTGCCGATCTCGTCATCAAGGTGGACCAGTCGAAACTGACCCCGGCGACTCGGCAAGCGCTGAGCCATGCGGGAAGCCCGAATACTGTTCTGCGCTGGATTCCTCGAGGAAGTGACGCGTTGCTGGCATTCGGCAACCTGAACCAGACCATCACGACGCTCGTGGATCAAGCCGGCTCCGATCCGGCGATCAGCAGCACGACGGATGCCGTCGGTCTTACCGGTCCTGGTGGCGTCCTGCCGCACCTCACCGGGGACGCGGGCCTGGAGCTCGAGGTTGGTTCGCGGGTGATCCCAGCTGGGGCGGTCTTGCTTGGAACCGACAACGCGGCCAGCATGAACAGCTTCTTCAAGAAGCTCGTCTCGCTGACAACGGGTCTGGAGCTGCCGGGCGCCGCCGGCGGAAGCCTCACGGCGCCGGCGACCGCGCCGGGCGCGTTGAAGACGACGATCTACCGCGGCGTCGTCATTACCTCCTACGCCGGGGCCGGGCTCGGTTCCCTGGCGACCGCATTCCAGCCGTCGTACGCGGTGCTGGATCGGATGGGCATCCTGGCGTCGAACGTCGCTGAAGTCAAGGCGGTCATCGACGCGCACCTCGGTGGAAGCACGATTGCGGGCGACGTCACCTACCAGACCGCGCTCGCGGGTTCACTGAAACAACCGAGCGGGATCATCTATGTCAACGCGGGGAGCCTGGTGGACGCGTTGCGACGCTTCTCGGCTGAATCCGGCCTGGCCAGCGTCGATGCGAAGACGCTCGCGACGTTAGCCCCGATCAAGTCGGTGATGCTGACGGCCAGCACCCGGCCGGACGCCATGCTCGAGCGGTTCTTCGTCGTGATCAAGTAGCCGCAAAGCATCCGGCCATGCCGGTTTCGCCAGCAGGTCGCGCCTCCTGCTAGAGTGGTGACTGACGTGTCAGTCACTAGCCGGGTTTCCAATGAGGCACCGCTGACCGAGCGGCAATGGGTTCGCCGCGGGGAGTTGCTGGCAGCCGCCCGGGCCGTCTTCGAACGTGACGGCTACCATGCGGCGACCGTTAGTGCCATCGTGCAGACGGCCGGACTTTCGCAGGGCGCCTTCTACCTGTACTTCGCCGATAAGAAGGCCGTCTTCGCCGCCCTGCAAGAGGAGATGGCGACGCTCCTCCGCCGCCGCATCTACTGGGCGACGCGGGACGAAGCCGACCCCGGCCGACGTCTCGAGGCCGGGCTGCGGGCCTACTTCGAGTTCTACGACGAATACCGTGAGTGGAATCACCGGCTGACGATCGAGGGCCTCGGCATCGACGACAGCTTCGAGGCTCGCCAGGTCCAGCTCTACGAGACACTCGGGAGCGCATTCGGACCAACGATGGCCGAGCTGCGTGTGTTCGAACCGGAGCTTGCGGCCGCGGCATTGATTGGCCTGGCCTTCCAGGTTGCCTACTGGCACCACCACCAGCGGCGGGGACAGCCGCCGCTGACCGCTGCATCGCTCGCCCGGGCCTGCGCCGGCCTGTTCCTACATGGCGCCGCATCGCTCGCCAACCCATCAGCACAAGGAGGCATCCATGCCTGACGCACAACAAGTCTTTTCCGAGATTGAAAACCGGATCAAGTCGAAGCCCGACAAAGCCGCCGGGATGAACGCCACGTATCAATTCGATCTGTCGGGCGAATCCTGGACGCTGAAGATCGCCGACGGGGCGGCCAGCGTGTCGCCCGGAGCGGCGCAGAATCCGAACACCACGCTCATCGCCTCGACCGACGACTGGATGAACATTGCCACCGGCAAGCTCAACCCGGTGACCGCCTTCATGCAGCAAAAATTGAAGGTCAAAGGCGACATGGGCCTGGCGATGAAGCTGCAGGGGCTGTTGCAGTAGTGACCGATCCACGGTGGGTAGGGCGGAGTTACGAAACGGCGCCTTTCGAGGTGACCGAACGATCGATTCGCGACTACATGGCGGCGGTCGGTGACACGCGCGACGATGGCGAGTTGGTCGCCCCGCCAACCTATGCGATGGTCTTCGGCTTCGATGCCTACTGGCAGCTCTGGACGGACCAGGAGGTGGCCCTGGACACCGCCCACCTGGTACACGGCGAACAGCGCTTCAACTTTCACCGGCCGGTGGTGCCGGGCGATCGTCTGCGAACCACCGGGCGAATCACCGCGATCAATCCGCGGGGGGACCTCGAGCTGGTCAGCTTTGAGCTCGCGTCTCGTGACCAGCACGACGAGCCTGTTTCGGACGCGACCGCGCTGTTCATCATCCGAAAGCCATGAAAGCGAGTATTGCCGCGCAGGATTTCGACGCGGTGAAGGTTGGCCAGTCGCTGCCGCCCCTGGTAAAACGGGTGACCGTCGAGCAGATCCGGCAGTACGCCGAGGCGTCGGGTGACCGGAATCCGATCCATCTCGACGACGTGTTTGCGCGAGCCGCCGGGCTGCCCGGGGTGATTGCGCACGGCATGCTCACCATGGCCTTTGCCAACCAGCTCGTCACCGACTGGCTGGGCGACCGATCGATGCTGAAGCGGCTCCAGGGTCGCTTTGCCGGCATGGTCGTTCCCGGCGACGAGCTCAGCTGCTCGGGAAGCGTGGCCAGCAAGGATGAGGCGAGCCGGCGCGTCGTCTTCAACGTCGCGGTGGCGAATCAGCGGGGAGAAAAAGTGTTTACCAAAGGCGTCGGCGAGGCCGAATTTCCGCCACAAAGGAGCGATCACCATGCCGCTTGATTTCAGTCTGAGCCCGGAACAGGAGGAAATTCGCGGGCTGGCCCACGAGTTCGCCGAGAAGGAGATCCGGCCGGTAGCCCCCCATTACGACGAGACCGAAGAATTCCCCTGGCCGGTGTTGAAGAAGGCCCACGAGGTTGGCCTGACGCCGGTCGCGATCATGCCCGAGGAATATGGCGGGGGCGGTCTCGACATCATCTCCAACCTGGTCGTCGCTGAGGAACTGCATTGGGGCTGCGCCGGCATCGCGGTCTCGATCACTGGGACCGGCCTCGCCGCGACCGCCATCTTGGCGATGGGCAACGAGGCCCAGAAGAAACGCTGGATCGGCGAGTTCTGCGATTCCCGGACGCCGGTCGTCGGCGCGATGGGCCTCACCGAGCCCGGCACCGGCTCGGATGCGATGGCGATCGCCACCACCGCCAAGAAGGTGGACGGCGGCTACGTCCTCAATGGCGCCAAGCAGTTCATTACGAACGGCGGCATCGCCGACCTGCACGTGATCTTCGCCAACACCGACGTCAGCGCGGGGCCAGCCGGCATCGCGGCCTTCGTGGTGGAAAAAGGCAACCCGGGGCTGACGATGGGTCGCAAGGAAAAGAAACTGGGCGTCCGCGCCTCCCATACGGCCCAGGTGATGCTCCAGGATTGCTTTGTCCCCACGGAGAATCGGCTGGGCGGCGAACCCGGCGATCCCGATGCGGGTCCGGGAGCGCTCGGCGCGCTTCTGATGCTCGAGCACACCCGGCCCGGCGTGGCCGCCGGTTCCATCGGCATTGCGCGGGCTGCCTTCGAGTTCGCCCTGGATTACGCCCAGCAACGGGTGGCCTTCGGCAAGCCGATCATCAAGCACGAGGGCATCGGGTTCAAGCTGGCCGAGATGGCCATGAACATCGATGCCGCCCGGCTGCTGACGTGGCGCGCCGGCTGGATGGCGCAGAACAACCTGCTTTTCTCGCGCGCTGAAGGCAGCATGGCGAAAGCCTTTGCGGCCGACATGGCGATGCAGGTGACGCTGGAGGCGGTCCAGGTGTTGGGCGGCTACGGCTACATCCGTGAGTACCCGGTTGAGAAGTGGATGCGCGACGCGAAGATCTACCAGATCTGGGAGGGAACGTCCGAGATTCAGCGGCTCGTCATCAGCCGGGCGATCTCCGGGGATCGCCGTCCCCTGACCCGCGAGGCGCCCAAACCGCAGATCCGGAAAGCGAGCTGAACCATGATCGACCTGAAGGGGAAAGTCGCGTTGGTGACAGGCGGCTCGCGCGGCCTCGGTCGCGCCGATTGCCTCGCCCTGGCCCGCGCAGGCGCCGACGTCGTGGTCACCGACATTCTGATTGAAAGCGATCCCGAGCTGGAGAAGGCGGCCGAGGCGTCAGGCAGCGCTCTGTCCCAGGCGATGGCATCTCAAAAGGCCGTCTATTCCGAGAAGACCTCGAACGAGATTCGGGAAATGGGGCGCCGTTCGGTCGCCCTCAAGATGGATGTCACCAACCGTGAGCAGGTCAACCAGGTCGTCGATCAGGTCGTCAAGGAGTTCGGGGGGATCGACATCCTCGTCAACAATGCGGGCACCCTCGATCACATGGCGACGGTCGAGAACCAGGTTGACTTGCTATGGGACCGGGATCTCAAGGTCAATCTTTCCGGCGCGTACAACTGCTCGAAGGCCGTCTGGCGCCACATGAAGGCGCGCAACTGGGGGCGGATCATCATGATGTCGTCGATTGCCGGGGCGCTGGGAGGGTTCGGGCAGGCAAGTTATTCGACGACCAAGGCGGGGTTGCTCGGGCTGGCCAAGACACTCGCCCTCGAGGGCGCCCGTTACAACATCACCGTGAATGCGATCGTCCCGGGGATCATCGGCACCGAGGCGTTCAAGATGGGTCGGCCCGACATGAATGAGCGGATGATCAAGCGGGTTGCCCTTCGCCGGCCCGGAGAGCCGGAAGACATTGCCAATGCGATCACGTTTCTTTGCTCGCCGGCCGCCGGCTACATCACGGGGGTTGCCCTGCCGGTCACCGGCGGTTTGGATCTGTTCACGTTCTGATGAGCTTCTTGCAGGTCTCGAACGACCGGTTCGTCACCACGATCAAGATGAACCGGCCACCGGTCAACGCCCTGGTACCCGAGTTGCAGGAGGAGCTCGTGGAAACCCTCGACCGACTCAAGCACGATACGGCGACTCGGGTTGTAGTCCTGACCAGCGCGATCGATCGTCAGTTCATGGCCGGGGCGGACCTCAAGGCGATGGGGGGCGAGGGCGGTTTCGACCGCGAAAACCCGGCGACCCTCGAGCGCGTCGCGCAGATGTCGCGGCGGAGCCAGGCCGCATTCACACAAGTCGAGCATTTCCCGAAGCCGCTGATCGCCGCGATCAACGGCCACGCCGTCGGCGGGGGCTGCGAGCTGGCGCTGGCCTGCGATTACCGGCTGATGATCGACGACGGCCGGTCGACGATCGGCCAGACCGAGGCGGGCGTCGGCTTGATCCCCGGCGCAGGCGGCACCCAGCGCCTGCCGAGGCTGATCGGGCGAGCCCGCGCCACGGAGTTGATCTTTGAGTCGGTCCGCCTGAAGGCGCCCGAGGCCGCGGCCATCGGGCTCATCAATGCCGCGCTCCCGTCTGGCGATTTCGAGGCGATGGTCCTCCAGCGGGCTCAGCGGCTGGCCTCGCTGGCGCCACTCGCCCTTCGGCTCGCCAAGGAGGCGATCCTGGCCGGGCTCGAGCGACCGGCGGGCAAGGGCTATGAAGTCGAAGCTGAGAATTTCGGCCGGGCCGCCATGACCGAAGACGCCATGACCGGGATTGTGGCGTTTGTAAGCAAACAGCAACCAGAGTTCAAAGGAAAGTAAAGACCGGCCTCCTGCCAGTAAGCGGACGCCAGCTCGGGCGTTTTATCAAGCAGAAATCTCGAAGCAGGAGGAATCTGGTTGATGATTCGACCGATCATGATTGCGGCCGCGGCGGCAGCGGTGCTCGTTGGTGGCGCGGTGACGGCAATGGCCCACGGCAGCGCCGTAAGCAAGCTGGCGACCACCACGACGCTGTCCGGCGAAGGCCGGGGCGATGCGGTGAGCGCGCTGGCGAGGGCCAACGGTGACAAGACCTCGGATGCGGCCAAGCTAGACGCCACGAGCGATGCGGCAACAAAGGCCGCGGATACCGCGACCGATGCGAGCGCGGGAACGGATCAGGACGCGCACGGCGATGCGGTCAGCATCGTTGCGAAAAGCGACACGACCGCAGCTCGGAACGAAGGAAACAAGAGGTCGAACCACGGTGCGGCCGTTAGCGCGGTCGCCAAGACGCACTAAGCCGTTCGCTAACCAGTCGTCATGAGGGCGGCCCGGATGGGCCGCCCTTTCATATCAGCGGCGAGTACTGCGTGACCCGCTCCCGAATCGCATGGATCACGGCATCGACTCTCGTTCGGTCCGGTCCGCTGGCACGGATGATCAACTCACGCGTCTCCGTCTGCGGATAGGAACCGAGCGAGACATCGGGGAATTCCCCTTCGAGTGCCTGCATGGCGTCGTGGAACATGCTTTCCGGTGCTAGCCGGTAACGCAGTTCGCGGACGGTATCAGCCGTCCCGCCATACAGGTAAATCGCTTCGATGTCGTCATAGACCGTGCGAAGTTCGTGCGGTACGCCCGGTAGGGCAAATAGCAATCGACCCTGGCCGAGCTCGCAGGCCAGTCCCGGAGCCATGCCGGCGCCGTTGCGAATCAGCCGCGCGTCGCGCGGGAGCATCGCCATCCGGCGATTGCCGGCATTGAGTTCCGCGGTCCCGCGCTGGGCCGCGCGCTGAAAGATGAACATCTGGTTCTGCATCTGCGCGCCCACTTCGCGTCGGTACACGAGCGGCTGGTCCAGCGCATGGGCCAGCGCGATGTAGGTCCGATCATCTGGTGTCGGGCCGAGTCCGCCGCAGACGAAGATTCGGGCGAGTTCGGTTCGGCGCACGTGCTGTTGAATCGCCGCGACGATGTCTTCGTCGACATCGCCGATGGTGGTGACCAGGCGGACGGGGAAGCCGGCCTTGAAGAGACGGCCTGCCAGCCAGTTGCTATTGGTATCGACGGTAAAGCCGCGGATGATCTCGTTGCCGACGACGATGATGCTCGATTCGGGCACGCGCCCCATAATGACATCCAGTGCCCAGATCCGCCTACGAACGCAGCAAGGGC
>Ga0066699_10000023_pt1 | contig 27948 bp, 26 predicted proteins | sample GraSoiAngelo_148_FD_66455 | JGI IMG/M metagenome (GOLD analysis project Ga0066699, IMG submission 66455) | Grasslands soil microbial communities from the Angelo Coastal Reserve, California, USA - 14_1009_09_20cm | ecosystem: Environmental > Terrestrial > Soil > Grasslands | place: USA... | reverse complement strand
GCGGAGCCTACGGGGCTCGAACCCGCAACCTCTGCCGTGACAGGGCAGCGCTCTAACCAATTGAGCTAAGGCTCCTCAGAAGTTGGCCACGATAGGTTCGGAGCGTGCGCGCTTCAACCGGATTTGCCGTTTGCTCTGTAGCGGCGGTTGATGATTGGTGTAATTTCGCTACCTAAAATTATCTGCGGTCATAAACCGCCGCTACAAAAAGGTCGCCGTCAGTCCTTTTTCCAGCCGTTGCCATTGCCGCCGCGTGCCAAGGCGTACTCCGGCGTGAACTCGGTTTCCTCTGGTTCCTCCTCGACTTCGGCCATCGATTTCTCGCGATGCTCCTTGGCAATGAGCATGTAGAGCGATGGAACGATGAATAGCGTGAAGATCGTTCCGATCGTCATCCCGCCGACTAAAACAAGACCGATGGAATTTCGCGCGGCGGCCCCGGCACCGGTGACAAGCGTGAGCGGGAAGTGACCGGCCACAGTGGCAACACTCGTCATCATGATCGGACGCAAACGAATGCGCGCGGCTTGGGCGACGGCTGCGAGCTTCTCCAATCCTTGTCGTTGCAACTCATTAGCGAATTGCACGATCAGGATTCCATTCTTTGAGACAAGGCCGACGAGCGTTACGAGGCCAACCTGCGAATAGATGTTGAACGACGTGGTCCAACTGTCGGTGAAGAACTTGCCAAATGGCATCTTCAAAAACATGAAAATGGCGGCGCCGAAAAGCGCCAGGGGTACCGAGCCGAGAAGAATGATGAACGGATCGCGGAAACTGTTGAACTGCGCCGCGAGGACGAGAAAGATCAAAACGATCGCGAGGAGGAAAACGGCACCAAATTTACTGCCTTCAAGTCGCAGCTGACGTGACCCGCCCGTGTAATCGATTTTATAACCTGCGGGCAGAATTTTGTGGGCCTCATTCTCGAGAAACTTTAAGGCACTATCGACGGAGCCGGTCGGGACGCCGCTAATGGTGACGGCATTCAGTTGTTGCATGCGGTTGAGCGAACGCGCGACTGCTTTGTGCTGGATTGTGGAGATAGTGCTGAGCGGCACTAGCTGATTGTTGGGGCCGCTGACGTAAATGTCTTTCAACTGTTCCGGATTCAACCGGTCCACTCGTTTGATCTGCGGGATGACCTTGTAACTATACCCTTCCATGTTGAAACGATTGACAAAGTTACCGCCAATACTTGCGGAGAGGTCGGCCCCGACTTTTTGCATATCGAGACCCATGGATGAAACTTTGTCGTGATCGAAAACGATCTGTGCCTGCGGTTGATCGATCTTGGTATCGATGTCGCCGAATTGAAAGATATGCGCCTGCATCGCGTTCAGGAAAATTTGCCTCGCTAACTCCAGAATACGTTCCTGGCTGGCGGTCGAGGCGATGACGAAGCTAACCGGAAAATTATCACTCCCCGGAAGCGCTTCCGGCATGATCGGAAACATTTGGATCCCCGGAATGGCGGCGAGTTTTTGCTGAACGACGGGCAGGTATGCTTTCGTTGGTGTCTTGCGCGTGCCCCACGGTTTTAACACCATCCCGCCGAAGCCATTGTCCGGAAACGTGATCTGAAAAGTGAAACGCGTATCCGGGATGTCCTGAAAAACTTTTCCAGCGGCGTCGGCATAACGAATCGTGTCATCAATAGTTGCGTTCGCCGGCGCGGTGATGATGCCGAAGATGACGCCCTGATCTTCCTTCGGCGCCAATTCCTTGGTTGCTACTTTTGGAATCGTCGCGAACATGAAGAGCGCGATTAGCGATATACCAGCCCAAACAACGTAAACAGCCGGGCGCGCATTCAAGGTTCGATCGAGGTGGCTCCCGTACCAATCGCGAAATCGATCGAAGGTCCGGTTAACGAAACCTTCGAAACCGTGGTCCGAGTGCTCGGCACGGAGCAAGTGTGCTGACATCATCGGCGACAAGACCAGTGCGACTACTCCAGAAATAAAGACTGCACCGGCGAGAGTAAGGGCAAATTCACGGAAAAGCGCGCCGGTCAATCCGCCTTGCAGCGCGATCGGAGTGTAAACTGCCGCCAGCGTGATTGTCATCGCAATGATCGGTGAGATCAATTCGCGCGCGCCGACGAGGGCGGCGTTCATGCGCGACAAACCTTCGCGCATGTGGCGTTCGACGTTTTCAACGACGACGATGGCATCATCGACCACCAACCCGACCGAAAGCACGATTGCCAACAGGGTGAGCAGGTTGAGGCTGAAACCAAACACCTGCATCAGGAACAGCGCACCGATGAGCGAAATCGGAATTGCCACTACCGGCACAAGGACCGATCGGATTGAGCCAAGGAACAGGAAGATTACGACTACGACGATGAGCAGCGTGTCGAGCAACGTTTTTACGACTTCATGGATGGCGTCATTGATGTAAGCCGTGGCGTCGTAGGCCATCTCTCCCGTCATTCCGGTTGGCAGTTCCTTCTTGATCTGCTCCAATTCGACCCGCACCCGCTTGATCACGTCGACCGAGTTTGCGGTCGGCAGGACCCAGATGCCCATGAACACGGCTTTTTGGCCGGAGAAACGCACTTCGGCGTTGTAGTCTTCGGCGCCGAGAACGACGTCGGCGATGTCGCCCAGCCGAACGAGCGTGTTTTTGTCCTGTTTGACTACGAGCTGTTTGAACTGATCCGCCGTGTGGAGGTCCGTGTTTGCAGTCAGATTAACCTGCAGAAGCGAGCCTTTGGTGCTGCCGACGGCAGACAGGTAGTTATTTCGAGAAAGCGCACTCTTAACGTCGCTCGGGCTAATATTCAGTGCCGCCATCCGCTCCGGTTTCATCCAGATGCGCATGGCAAAGGTACGACCGCCGAGAATATCCGCCTTTTGCACTCCACCGACGGCGGTCAAACGTGGTTGGACCAGACGCACCAGATAATCGGTCACCTCGTTAGGCTGAAGAATGTCGGATGTAAAACTAAGGTAAGCAGACGCAAACTGGGAATCAGCTGTCTGGATTGCTATGACAGGAATTTCCGCTTCCGGCGGGAGGTCACGCCGGATGGCATCTACCCTGGAGCTGATGTCGGACAGAGCTTTGTTGGGGTCATAGTTCAGTTTCAAACGCACGGTGATCGTCGAAATACCCTGCTGACTTTGCGATTGGATGTAATCGATTCCGTCCGCCGCCGCGATTGCACGTTCCAGCGGGGTGGTGATGAATCCACGGACCAGTTCTGCGTCGGCACCGACGTAGACCGTCGTTACCGTGATCGATGCGATGTCGCTGCGCGGATACTGGCGCACAGTTAGTCCACCGAGTCCCTGCAGACTCGGAAACAAAATTGGCAACAACGCTTTTGATCCGGCGATGAGGATGACGAAGCTCACCACCATCGCCAGCACCGGGCGCTTGATGAAGAGATCGGTGAACGATTTCATCGGGTTTCTGTCATTACGAATCTACCGGGGTTGGATTAGCCTGTGGTTTGGGCGCGAGCTCATTGTTGATCGTCACCGGCATCCCGTTGCGCAGTTTGAATACGCCAGTGCTCACAACTGTTTCCCCCGGCTTCAACCCATCGGTAATCGCTACCAGATCGCCACGGCCTTCGCCGACGCGCACAAATTGTTGCCGGATCGTTTCCGTCTCTTTCCCAGTCTTCTCATCCTTCTTCTTCTCGATTACGAAAACTGAATCACCAAACGGCGCGTAGGAAATCGCCGAGCCCGGAATAACCAGCGTTTTGTGTTTCTCCGGAAGCTCCACTTCTACTTTTCCGAACATCCCCGGACGCAGAACGTGATCAGGATTCTGCACCGTCGCTTGAACCGTTATATTCCGTGTCACCGCGTCAACCATTGAGTTAATCGCGGTGAGTGTGCCTTTGAATTCTTGGCCAGGAGCGGCATCGGTGTGCAAGCGGACTTCCAATCCATTGGAAAGTCTCGAGAGCTGCTGTTGCGGTAACGCAAAGTCAACGTAGATGGGGTCAAGTGAAGTCAACGCTACGATGGGTTGTCGAGCGTCGATCGATTGACCGACGTTCACCTGACGGATGCCAAGCTGACCATCGAACGGCGCGACAAGAGTTTTCTTCCGAATGTTGGAACGCATCTGATCCACGACTGCTTGCAGGCGGTTGAATTTTGATTCGGCCGCATCCTGTTCCGCCTTTGAGATCACCTTACGCGCCGCCAAATCACGCGCGCGTTGCAAATCGGCGCGGGCGAGTTCCACGTCGGCCTCGGCTGTGCGCAATTGCGCCTCTTCCGCCGAAGTGTCGAGCTGTACCAGCATATCGCCCTGTTTCGCGGTCGACCCGTTCTCGAAAGCAACTTTGCTCACCACGCCAGCGAGTTCGGCTGCGACGACTGCACCTTGCACCGCCGAAAGCGATCCGATGGATGAAAGGATTGGTGGCCAATCTTCTTCCTTCACTGGCGCGCTCGTAACGGTGGTCAGAGGCATCGTCATCGGCGAAGCGGCCATCTTGCGAAATTGAAACGCTTTTACGTTCGCGAGGGCGAGGAACAAAGTGAGTACCAAGAAAACCGCCCCTGCAGTAGTGGCTCGCAACTTGAAAAGTACGAACGCTGCCAGTGCGAATGCGACTGTAACGATAGTAGTAATTAAAGCGACCGTCGTCATCATGCTTCAACCAGCTCCGTGGTGTTAGTGAAAAGCAGGCGCCACAAACGTCGCACGACTTCCAATTGGGCGGTGCGTCTTTCCGCTTCGGTCATTTCCTGCGGTTGCAAGACGTCGTACATCAGCATCCCGCGGGCGACCGCGAATATTAATTCCGACAATTCCTTGGGGGTAAGGCCGCCCGCGGCGTTTTTGCCTTCCGGCGAACGCGCGATCAAATCGGTCACGCCATCCATCGAAGTCTGCAAAACATCGCGCACGAGATTCGCCACCTGCGGATTGCGGGAGGCTTCGGCGTAAAGATCGACGACAAAGGCCGACAGCACTTTCGGGGAATTTTCGCAGCAATGCGCGGTGAACAAAATTTCGAGCGATTCGAGCAGGGTGGGGGCTTCGCGTGCACGTTCCAGCACCTCTTGGATCTCCCTTTTGTGCCGATCGGCCATGGCCGCGATGACGGCTTCCTTATTTTCGAAGTAGCGGTAGATCAGCCCGACGCTGATGCCGGCTTCAGCGCTAATATCGTGCATACTGGCCTGATGAAACCCGTGTTTGGCGAAACAGACGAGGGCGGCGTCGAGGATTTGAGAGCGCCGATCGAGGGCGGGGTCGAGGTGGGTCTGGGACATGGTGCGGTAAGATGAATGAACGTTCATTCATTGTCAAATCCAATATATACCTCTTTACGATCCGGCTCAGGGAGCTGGGGAGCATAGGCTGCCAGCCTGCAGCATTCGGCAGCTTGCCGAATGCATGTTTCCTATCTCGATAGGGTTAGCAATGCTGGTTCGCGGCAAGCTGCCGCGAACAGCAGGCTAGCAGCCTGCCCTCCCCAGGAATAGACCTCCCGCATTGGCGCCCTTCGGCGAACGCATTCGGAGTTGGACGTTTAGGGTTGAGCGTTGGAGGTTTTCGCGATGAAGCGGTCCACTCCATTACTCGAACCGGACAAGCTCCTCCGCGATTTCCCAGTAGCTCGTAGTTACCTCATCGGCGTGTCGGGCGGCCGAGACTCGATCGCGCTGCTGAATCTGCTACTCGAGTTCGGCTACGAAAAGCTTGTCGTCTGCCATCTTAACCATCGATTGCGTGGTGCCGCGTCGGGCGCAGATGCCCGGTTTGTCGAGAAGGTTGCCCGAAATCTTGGACTCGATTGCGAGATTGGATCAACGGACGTCGGCGTTTTGGCCAAACGGTCGAAGTTGTCAATTGAAACGGCGGCACGTTTCGCGCGGCTAGCATTTTTTGTTGAGGTGGCGCGTCACCGGCGATGCTCGAGGATTTTTCTCGCACATCACGCCGATGATCTGGTCGAAACCGCGCTTCTCAACCTCTTTCGCGGTGCCAGTCCTGGCGGAATGGCGGCGCTGCGCCAGGTTTCAATTCATGGCCTCGGCAAGACGAAGCTAACGATCCTTAGGCCATTGCTCGGGGTGTGGCGGCACGAAATCGATAGTTATGTCCGCGAGCGTACTCTGCAATTTCGGGAAGATAAAACGAACGCTCAGTTGAATTCTTCGAGGAACAAAATTCGACACGCTGTTTTACCTGGTATCGAGAAAACATTCGGGCGTGACGTGAGCAAAGCGATCTGGCGCGCGGCTATGATCTGGGCTGACGAAGAATTATTTCTCGATGCCATGACTCCTGGGACAGAGCTGCGCTTGGATGTAGCCGAGCTGCGTCAACTGGCGATTCCTCTGCAACGGCGGACAATTGTGCGCTGGCTGCGACGTAATCGAGTTGCAAACGTCGGCTTCGATCTCGTGGAAAAAGTGCGCGCCCTGGTTGATCCGTCATCGTCAATTTCCAAAGTCAATGTGCCAGGTGATCGTCATATCCGACGGCGTTCAAAAAAGATTTTCTTACAAGACTAAATCGATCTTCGCACACGATGAAGGGAAGATGAGAGGCTCCTATTGGCTGGAAACTGGTCCAATCAAATCGTTTCCAGCACTGGACCGAAACCTTTCCCTTGATGTTCTCGTGATCGGTGGAGGAATCACCGGGATCACGACGGCGTGTCTTTTGAAGAACAAAGGTCTAACCGTAGCGTTAATTGAGCGAGGGCGGCTGGCAACCGCCGACACGGGTCACACTACCGCTCATCTCACCTACGTCACCGACACGCGGCTAAGCACGTTGCTGAAAAATTTCGGACGCGATCATGCCGAGGCCGCCTGGGATGCAGGCGCGGCTGCTGTCGATGAAATCGAAGGTCTCGTCCAGGGCGAGGGGATCGATTGTGAGTTCACCCGGCTTCCCGCCTATCTGCACGTTCCGCTCGATCGGAAGAAGTCTGGAGATACGACGAACCTTAAAGAAGATTTCAATCTCGCTCGAAGCATGGGATTCGACACTGCTTTTGTCGAATCAATCCCGCATTTTGGCGTGCCGGGAGTTCGCTTCGCGAATCAGGCGAAATTTCATCCGCGAAAATATCTAGGCGGTTTGATCGAGACGGTTGCGGGAGATGGCTCACACGTGTTTGAAAAGACGGCCGCCAGCGAATTCGATGCGGAAAAACGTCGCGTCAAAGCCAACGGACATTGGATCAGCTTTGATCGCGTCGTGATGGCGACAAACAATCCGTTGGTTGGCTTTTCCAGCATGACAGCGGCAACTTTGTTTCAAACCAAACTTTCACTTTACAGTAGTTATGTCTTCGGCGCGCGCGTTCCTCGCAGCGCTTTGCCCATAGCCATGTTTTTCGATACCAAAGATCCATACGACTACATGCGAGTCGATCGGCATGAGGACTTTGATTATGTGATTTTCGGGGGCGAAGATCACAAGACCGGGCAGGTTGCGTCGGAAGAAGATTCTTTCGACAAGCTGATGATGCGATTGCGCGAAATTCTGCCCGACGCGCATCTGGAAAATCGCTGGTCCGGCCAGGTGATCGAAACCAACGATGGGCTTCCCTTTATCGGCGAGAATGTCGAGCGGCAATTCATCGCCACGGGATTTTGCGGTAACGGTATGACGTTTGGAACGGTTTCGGCCATGATGGCGCGCGATTGGGCGACCGGAACCAAGAATCCATGGAGCGATTTATTTTCGCCCGAACGCAAAATTGTTCGTGGTGGCGTTTGGGATTATCTCCGGGAGAACAAGGATTACCCTTACTATTTGATCAAGGGTCGCCTGGAACGACCGGAAGCGGATTCGGTGCGCGAGTTGAAACGCAATCATGGCATGATCGTCAAATCAAAGCACGGGAAGGTGGCGGCCTATCGAGATGCCGATGGCGAGGTACACAAGCGTTCAGCGATCTGTCCGCACATGGGCTGCATTGTGCGCTGGAATGACGCGGAGAAAACCTGGGATTGTCCTTGTCACGGTTCCCGTTTCAAGGCGACCGGAGAAGTAATTGCCGGACCAGCCGAAACGGGCCTAGCTCCGCCGTGATTGAATCTGCTGACGTAGCGCACGGAGCATACAGAAATCGCCCAGCGGGTGAGACACTCCTGAAGTAATGGAGTATTGGAGTGATGAGTAATGGGTAGCGGAGCGGCGAAACAAATGCATTACTCCATTACTCCCACCGCTCCATTATTCCGATGTCTTCCGAAGTCAGAGTCCGTTTCGCTCCATCTCCGACCGGGTACCTGCACATCGGCGGGGCGCGGACCGCGCTCTTTAACTGGCTCTTCGCTCGACATCACGGCGGCACATTTGTTTTGCGGGTCGAAGATACCGACCGCGCGCGTAACACGGAGGAAGCCGCGGCGGCCATCTACGAGGGATTGCGGTGGCTCGGATTGAATTGGGATGAAGGGCCGCATCTTGGCGGAGAGTTCGGGCCCTATTTTCAAAGTCAGCGCAATGAAATTTACGAGCGTTACCTGAAGAAGCTGCAGGATGCCGGTCACATCTTCGACGATCAGGGAGCACTACGGTTTCGGTCGCCTCGCGAGCATGTTGTGGTCGACGATCTCGTTTGCGGCAAAATCGATTTCGATCTTTCGAACGAGGAAGTCCACCCTGACATGACCATCCGCCGTCCCGATGGCTCGTGGATTTTTCATTTCGTCAACGTGATTGACGACATGGAGATGAAAATTTCGCACGTGATTCGAGGGGAAGATCATCTTTCGAACACGCCGAAACACATCGAGCTTTTTCGCGCCCTTGGTGTTACGCCGCCTCGTTACGCGCATATCCCGCTAATTCTGAACCGAGATGGCTCAAAGATGAGCAAGCGCGATCAGGGCGCGAGTGTGGACTATTATATTAAGAGGGGCTTTCTGCCGGAGGCGGTCCGCAATTATCTCTGCCTTCTCGGCTGGTCGCCGAAAGACAATAGAGAGAAAATCTCGATCGACGAGATCGTCAAGATTTTCGACCTCAACAAGGTTGTGCGCAGCCACGCAACGTTCGATCCGGACAAACTGCACTGGCTCAACGGCGAATATGCGCGCGAATTGCCCGACGATAGTTTTCAGCAGTTGGCGAGGAGTGCTTTGCAGGCCAGTGGACTGAAGTTGGAGAATTTTTCGGACGAATACATCCGGACAGCGCTGGATACCTGCAAGGGAAAGGTCAATACGTTTGATGAACTTGCGGCTTACTGTGGCTTCTATTTCGATGATAATTTCAAATACAACTCTGAAGGCCTCCCTAAAAATTTTACAGCTGAGAATAAGCCGCGACTTGCGGCCATGCGCGCGGCGTTCGCTGGAATGGAGAGTTTTTCAGCGACCGAGATTGAAACCGTGATGAAAGCAACGGCTAAAGAGCTTGGGGTAAAAGTCGGCGCGATCGTGCATCCGACCCGTTTCGCGGTAACCGGCAGTAACGCCGGGCCGAGCCTTTATCATTTGCTGGAAGTTCTGGGAAAAGAAAGAGTGCTCGCTCGCCTTGACCGTGCGCTTGCGGCTTATTGATGGAGGGACGACCTCCGCGTCGTCCGAAATGTTAGGGACGGGACAGAGCCCGTCCCTCCACCTTTGCCCAGGTGTCCTTCAACGTCACGGTGCGGTTCCAGACTTGCTTGGTAGCGGTTGAATCAGGATCGAGCGCGAAGTAACCCAGCCGCTCGAATTGGTAGCGTTTCTCTGGAGTTGCAGCGGCCAGTGCGGGTTCGCATTTGGCGGTAACCACTTCAAGCGATTGCGGATTGATGGAAGATTTGAAATCACCCGTTGCGTCCGGCTCGGGCGTGGTAAAAAGCCGGTCATAAAGTCGAACTTCGGCATCGCGCGCGTGCGCGGCACTGACCCAGTGGATTGTCCCTTTCACTTTGCGACTGGACGTAGCGCCACCGGATTTGCTCTCCAGATCGACCGTGCAGCGAAGCTCAGTCACGTTGCCTGAACGATCCTTGATTACTTCGTTGCATTTGACGATGTAAGCGTACTTGAGCCGCACTTCGCCGCCGGGCTTTAACCGAAAATACTTCGGCGGCGGTGTTTCCATGAAATCAGCCGCGTCGATGAAAAGTTCGCGCCCGAACGGCATCTTCCGTCTCCCGGCGCTCTCGTCTTCAGGGTTATTTACTGCATCCAGCTCTTCCACTTTTCCTTCTGGATAATTTGTTAGCACCACCTTGATTGGGTGAAGCACAACGAGCCTGCGCTCGGCCGTGCGATTGAACTCCTCGCGAATGGTGTGCTCGAGCACGGCCATGTCGGTCATGCTTGGATACTTGGTGATGCCGATATTGTAGGCGAACGCCCGCAACGCGCTCGCGGTTACTCCACGGCGGCGCAGTCCAGAAATCGTTAGCATTCGAGGATCATCCCAGCCACTGACCAACTTCTCGTTAACAAGCTGAATCAGTTTTCTTTTGCTTATCACAGTGTAAGTGAGATTCAACCGGGCAAATTCGTACTGATGCGGAACCGGTGGCGATAGTTCCAATGCGCGCAAAATCCAGTCGTAAAGTGGCCGGTGCACTTCGAATTCGAGAGTGCAAACAGAATGGGTAATCCCTTCGATGTAATCGCTCAGGGTGTGAGCCCAGTCGTACATCGGGTAAATGCACCATTTGTCGCCGGTATGGTGATGGGAAGCGTGCCGGATCCGATAAAGCACGGGATCGCGCAGCCAGACATTCGGCGCATTGATATCGATCTTTGCCCGCAACGTCCGCGTCCCGTCCGGAAATTCGCCGGCTTTCATTCGTTCAAACAGGTTGCGATTTTCCGCAATGGGACGATTGCGAAATCGGCTTTCCTTTCCGAGACGGCGAAACTCGTCGGTCTCTTCCGCTGTCATGTCGTCGACGTAAGCTTTGCCTTTGTCGATCAATCGGAGCGCGAATTGATAAAGCCGATCGAAGTAATCCGAGGTATAAAGCGGCGCGCCGCCAAGATTTTTATCGGCCCAATCATCTATGAGCCAGTGCACATCGGCCATGATGGAATCGACATACTCGGTTTCTTCCTTGGTCGGATTAGTGTCGTCCATCCGAATGTTGCAGACGCCGTCAAACTCGTGTGCGATCCCAAAATTCAGGCAGATCGACTTGGCGTGACCGACGTGAAGATAACCGTTCGGCTCCGGCGGAAAGCGCGTGACAATTCTGGTGTGCTTGCCGGTCCGCAAATCATCCGCCACAACGTCGCGGATGAAGTCGGAGGGGGTTTGATTGGTGGTCGGGACCGTCATCGGAATCGCGCAAAAGTACAGACGAACGCAGAGGTCGACAACCTTTGTGCAGTGTGCGGTTCGGTCCGGGTAGTGCACGCGTCTCGCGTGCTGGTTTCGGCGTCTCGCCGAAACGATCTTCCCTGAACAATAGCAGTGGCAGAGCTTCTGAGGCGGATCCGAAAGTCCGCTATCGCGAGGACGCGATCGCCAACATGCGAGACGCGTGCGCTACCCGGCCTCCGTTGTGTTACCTTTAAGCCTGCGCGGGATCCCTCGCTTTGCTCGGAATGACCGTGAAAGAAATCTACACCCTGGCCGATCTTAAGAACTGGAAAAAGAAGTCGTCAATCCGCCTCGGCGTGCTGGGTGATCCGGTGGCGCATTCTTTGTCGCCGCAAATACAAAACGCGGCGCTGGAGGCAGGCAAGATCGACCTGCAATACGGGCGCTTTCAAATTTCGCCGGATGAGCTGGGCGAAGCGCTAAAAGTAATTCGTGCGCTTGATTTCGTTGGCGGGAATCTCACCATGCCACACAAAATCGCGGCGTGTGCATTCATGCACGAGCTCGATGACAACGCGAGGCGCGTTGGCGCGGTCAATACCATCAAACTCGAGAATGCAAAACTGCGTGGCTACAACACCGACGGAAAAGGATTCGCGCGCGCGATTCGCCAAGAGTTCGCGGTCGATCTTCGCGATTTGCGGGTCATGATCCTGGGAAGCGGTGGCGCGGCGCGCGGCATCGCGATGCAATGTGCGAAGGAAAATTGCGAGAGGCTTGTAATCGCGAATCGCACCTTCGAGAAGGGGCAGCAATTGGCGGAAGAATTACGCGATTATTTCGCGGGTCCGAGGGTTTTGGGACCGGTGGCGCGCCTGCAGGCGATCCCGTGGGAAGAGTCGTCCATACGGTTCCAGATTGCTCAGCTGGATCTCATCGTGAATGCCACGCCGCTTGGCCTCAATCGCAGCGATCCGTCGCCGATTTCGGCGCGATTGCTGGCGCCCCATTTGATGATCTACGACACAGTTTACGGCGATAGCCGCACGGCATTTGTCTCGGCCGCTGTCGAAGCGGGGGCGCGCGCTGCCAATGGATTGGCGATGTTGGTGCATCAGGGCGCGCTTGCGTTTGAGATTTGGTTTGAACGCGAAGCCCCGATCGAAGTGATGCGGCAGGCGCTGTAGATTAGGAAGCTAGCAGCCGAGGTGAATCGAGCAGTCCCTAGCGCCAGTCCAGCTCGGACTTCGATGTTAAAGTTAGGCGGCGTTGCAGCATCTTTTCACCATTGTCCGCGGAGCGGCCGATCCACCCTACTTATTCTCTCGCGCCATTTCCTGGCCGCGTTCAGTTGCCGCTTTGACCGCATCGGCAATCGCGTCGGCGATGCCGCGTTCGTCCAGTACGCGCAAACCGGCGGCGGTTGTTCCGCCGGGCGTTACCACCATCTTAATGAGATCGTCCGGGGATTTTTCGCTCGTAATCATCAGGTCGGAGGCACCCAGCGCAGTTTGAGCGGCGAGTCGCAGTGCCGACTGTTTAGTCAATCCCATCTTCACGCCCCCGCGTGCGAGGGCTTCGATCATGGCATAAACAAATGCTGGACCGCTGCCTGCAAGCGCGGTTACTGCGTCCATTTGTTCATCATCGACTTGCACCGCCAGGCCGATTGCGCTGAACATCGCCCGTATTTTTTCCCGGTCCTGATCCGTCGTGCGTGATCCGCCGGCGAACGCACTCGCGGCGTGTCCGATTGCACTCGGCGTGTTCGTGAGGACACGCATAATTCGCGCCGGTGTTACTGCTTCCATTTGGGCGATGCGAATCCCGGCCGCGAATGAAACCGCCAGTTTGTCAGCAAACGTGCCACCGAGCTCGCGCAAAACCGGCAAGACCATTTGTGGTTTCACGCCCAGGAAAACAATTTCCGCTTTCTCCACGACCTCTGTGTTTGCGGTGGCGAATGATATGCCGAGCTCGTTCTGTAATCGCGTGCGCGTTTCGGTATTCGGCTCGCTCGCAACGATCGCACCCGGCTCGCAAAAATTCTTAAGAAGCAATCCCCGAATAACCGATCCAGCGAGTTTGCCCGCACCAATGAAACCAAGGGAATGTTTTTTCACCTGCGTGCTATTCTGAAAGGACGCCGAATCTCTCACAAGCTCATTGATCCCGCAAAAGTTCGGCGCCTTTTCGGAAGCGTCGCAGAGCTCCGGCCTCCAAGCAGCCGGTTGAGTGCGCGGGAATTTGCCCGATATTAATCAGTGGTAACCGCGGGTATTAATTACGGCATTGATTTAGCGGCGGACATCGCGGAACTGAAACGTGAACGCAACGCTGTCATTCTCGCGCACAATTATCAGGTGCGGGAAATTCAGGAGGTAGCCGACTTCGTCGGCGATTCTCTCGGGCTGAGTTTTCAGGCGGCGAAAACTGATGCCGAAGTCATTCTTTTCTGTGGCGTGCATTTCATGGCCGAGACCGCAAAAATCATCAATCCGACCAAGCGCGTCGTTCTGCCCGATCTCGACGCGGGTTGTTCGCTTTCGGAATCCTGTCCGCCACCGGCCCTCGCCGCATTTTTGAAAAAGAATGCCGACAAAAATTATTATGTGATTGCTTACATCAATTGCAGCGCAGGGGTGAAAGCGCTCAGCGATGTCATATGCACCAGCGGCAACGCGGAGAAAATCGTCAAGGCTGCCCCGGCCGATCGCAATATTCTTTTTGTTCCCGACCAAAATCTGGGCGCGTGGGTAATGGAAAGGACTGGGCGCAAAATGGACTTATGGCGGGGCACTTGTTATGTCCACGTCGAGTTTACCGCGCGCAGCATCCGTAGGATTCGTGAAGAACATCCGGGCGCGCCCGTGGTCGTGCATCCGGAATGCATGGCAGCAGTGCGAATGTTAGCGGACGAAGTTTGCTCGACCGAGAAGATGGTGACGTATTGCAAGGAATCGCCGGCAAAAGACATTATCATTGTTACCGAAGCCGGTATGCTCCACCGCCTCCGCCGCGAAATCCCGGGCAAGAATTTTATTCCCGGACCGACGGAACATTGCGCCTGCGCCGAATGCCGGTTCATGAAAATGAATACGTTGGAAAAAGCATTCAACGCCCTGCGCGATTTGACGCCGGAAATCACTTTGCCCGAACCCTTGCGCGCGCAGGCTGAATTGCCCATCCGGCGAATGCTCGAGCTGAGCCGATAGCGGCCTGGTAGGGCGAGACTCTGTCGAGCCAAAGAGAATTCGTTGGCTCCGCGGGACGTCTCCCTACGATTGTCGTATGAGGCCAGAAACAGCCGCTCCGTGGACAAAGAGAATCCGCCTTCGCGTTACGTTTTACACACGCTTCGCGAAAGGCGGAACCTCCCTACATTAGCCAATCTTAGTCTTCGTCGAGGATGACGCGGTCCACCATCATGTCGTCGCCGGTGCCCACATAGTGGACGTGAACCGGGACGCCGACCCTGACCCGGGTCCTGACCGTGTCTTCGTCGAGCGTTTTACCGCTCTTGGTCACATAGGTGACAGTCTTGCCGAAGCGATAACGCCGCGGGCCACTGGTTTCTTTCAACACAATGGCGCTGCCAGGTGTAAACTCGGTGATAGTTCCGCCGCCTTCCGTCGTCGTAGTCGTCGAGGTTGTCGTCTCCGAGACCTGCGCCCACGCAAACGGAGCAGCCGCGGCCACCGCAATGCTGAGTAGTAGTTTCTTCATTTTTGGTTTTCTATTTAGTTTCTGAGCAGACGTGCCGTGTCCACAAGGGCACGGGTCGCCGCTCTGCCGTCATAGAGATATCGTGACGCTCCAAATCGACGGCTGTGTATGACCGCAAACGAACGATTTTATTTCGCTGAATAAAACTCGGTCTTTGCCGTCAACCTCGACTTTCCGTTTTCCATCGTGGCATGCCCGCGGCATATTCCCCCAGATGGAACCAACCGTGCGCGACGGGGCCGAGGAATTGCTTCAAACCTACACGGAAGATGGCGGGATCAATTATCTCGCCGCCGCCGCCCTGCTCCCGTCGCGCACGGCCGTCGACGCGGCCTGCGCCGAATTGATGAGTTTGATGTTCCCCGGTTTTCGCGGGGAACCGTTGTTCGACTCTAGCGATTTGCCGGAGGTAACGCGAAGTCGGCTGCGCAACTTGCACTCGCGATTGAAACCGGAGTTTTGCAAAAGCCTTGGCAAATATCCGCCGGACACGGCCGTGGAAAAGCGGGCTGAGGAATTGCTGGCGGAATTCTTTTCGCAATTGCCGGCCGTGCGCAAAATGCTGTGGACGGATATTGATGCGGCTTACGAGGGTGACCCGGCCGCCACCAGCTACGAGGAAATCATCCTCGCGTATCCCGCGCTGGAGGCGATCGCCATTCAACGCATGGCGCACGAACTTTATTTGCGCAATCTGCCGCTCATCCCGCGAATCATGACAGAGTGGGCCCACAGCCGCACCGGTATCGATATTCATCCCGGAGCGAAAATCGGTTCACACTTTTTTATCGATCACGGCACCGGCGTCGTCATTGGCGAGACCTGTGAAATCGGAACGCGGGTGAAGTTGTATCATGGCGTCACCCTTGGCGCGCGAAGCTTTCAGAAGGACGAAGAGGGCAGAATTAAAAAGGGCGGGAAGCGGCACCCGACGGTGGAAGACGATGTCACGATTTATCCGAACTCGACCGTGCTGGGCGGCGAAACGGTGATCGGGGCACGCACTACCATCGGTGGCAACGTTTTTCTGGTGCAAAGCGTGCCGGCGGATTCGCTTGTGTCCTACGAGGAGACACAATTGCACATTGTACAAAAGCGTCCACGCCTGCGCGGCCGGAGAAACGGTAGTTTCGGCGGATGATTTATCTCGATTACAACGCGACGACGCCTTTATGTGAGCCGGCGCGAGCAGGGATGCTGCCATTTCTTGAGGAAAAGTTCGGTAATCCTTCGAGCGTTCACGGCGCCGGACGCGAGGCACGCGCTGCGGTCGACGACGCGCGCGACCAGCTGGCAAGTTTGCTCGGCACGAAACCGCACGAGTTGATTTTTACGAGCGGCGGAACGGAAGCGAACAATCTTGCTATTTTGGGCCTCGCCCGCAGTCGCGCGGCACCGGGCAAACATGTAATCAGCGCGAAAACCGAACATCACGCAGTTCTAAATACGGTTGAGCATCTGGAGGAGTGTGAAGGTTTCGAGGTCACATGGCTCAGCATCTCAGAAAACGGCCTCATCGATCTGAATCAATTGGCCGATTCGATTCGAGACGAGACCGTGCTCGTCTCTGTTATGCACGCGAACAATGAAACCGGCGTAATTCAGCCGCTGCGCGAGATCTCGGAAATCTGTCGGGAACGTGGCGTTCTCTTGCACACTGACATGGTGCAATCGTTCGGAAAGATTTCTGGCGAAACGGTTTGCCTCGTTGACGCCGCCAGTTTTGCGGCTCACAAATTTTACGGACCCAAGGGTGCCGGGCTTTTGTTTTTGCGGAGCGGAATTCCGATTGAACCAATTCAGTTCGGCGGCGCTCATGAAAATCAGCGGCGACCTGGGACAGAAAATGTCGCGATGATTGCCGGCATGGCTGCGGCGGCGGAGTTTGTGCAACGCGATCGCGAGTTCGAACAGGCGCGCCAAAAGAAATTGCGCGATCAACTTTGGCAGGAAATTTCCGGGCAGATTGAGTCAGTGGTGTTAAATGGTGACGCCAACTGCCGATTGGCAAACACCTTGAATGTCAGTCTTCCGGAGCTCGATTCAGAAACCATGCTGATGGCACTCGACCTCGAAGGCATATGCGCATCGAGTGGATCCGCCTGCATGGTTGGGAGCGTAATGGCGTCGCACGTTTTGCTGGCCATGGGTCTGCCGCTGGCGCTCGCCAAATCGGCGATCCGGTTTTCGCTCGGCAAACACACGACTGCGAGGGAAATTTCCACAACCGCCAGGATCGTTTCCGAGATTGTGCAGCGAACGAATGCGAGACGCCGCAAGAGAAAAGTCGCCGTTTAAACAGCTCGAGTTCTGTTTCGAGACGCCCGTTGTTTTCCGTCTGCCGTCGGCGGTCGCCCTACAAGAACACGCGGTGTCGCTTTTGCTCGGCCTCCGGGCCGAAAATCTGGCGGCACGTTTACGAGTGGGATGGAACGATCGGATGCGTACCACCGTCGGTCGTGCTGATTTCCAGCGCTGCCTCATTTTGCTTAATCCAGCTTTGCAAAAATTCGGGCCTGCTGAAATCGATCGAACGCTGCGCCATGAGTTGGCCCATCTGTTGGCACATTTCCGCTCGCGCAGACGGATTCTGCCGCACGGACCCCAATGGCGGAAAGCGTGTTGTGATCTTGGAATCCCAGCCGAGCGCGCCGGTCATACTTTGCCATTGGTCGGCCGTGCTCTGCGTCGTCGATTTGTGTACCGTTGCAAGAACTGTCGGCGTCATTTTCCCCGAGTGCGCCGGATTGGCCGGGCCACCGCCTGCCTCGCTTGCTGCCGAAGGTTTTCGCGGGGAAATTACGATGAACGTTTCCGGCTTCACCTTGTCAAAAACTGCTCTCCTAGTAGATTTCCTGCTCTTTCAGTAAATCCCCCACGTGAAAATTAAGCGTTTTTTCATAGCAGCCGTTTTTGTTGTCATCGTCTCGCCGGCCTTCGGCTACGTCCGAGAATTTGATAACGGTACCCCAATCGCATGGGTCAAAGACCGCACCGTCGTCATGCAGCTTTCCCTCGGCAGCGGAACCCGTACTCTGCGAGACGGGTTCACTTCGTTTAATGATTCGGCCATTGACGCTCTCCAGACGTGGAACCCGCACCTCGCTCACCTCCAATTTTCCTGGGTCAAAAACTCCCCGGTCGTACCGGCAGAAGGCGACGATGAGATGTCGGTCATGTTTGATAACAAGATCTTCGGCGACAACTTCGGCAGCGGTGTGCTCGCCGTGACCTTGCTGGCCTACCGGAATGGCAATTTCGAAGAGACCGATACCGTCTTCAATAATGCGATTGCATGGGATTCGTATCGTGGACCGCTGACACCTCCAGTTTATGATTTTCATCGCGTCGCCATTCATGAGTTTGGCCATACCGTTGGACTTGATCATCCGGACCAGGCCCAGCCCAAGCAGACGGTAATTGCGATCATGAACTCCCGTGTGAGCGACCTCGACACGCTCGCCCAGGATGACATCAACGGCGCGATTGCGATTTACGGGACTGGCCCGGCTTACAACTCAATTCCGAACGCGCCGGTGTTGATGGATCTTTCCGCACGGGGCACGACTTTTACAGGCAACAACGTGCTCATCGGCGGCTTCATTGTCCAGGGATCACAACCTGTGCAACTAATTGTTCGATGTCTGGCCTACTCGCTCGCTAGCTATGGTATTCCCGGCGCCCTGGGTGATTCGGTCATCGAACTCTACGATGCTAACAACAATCTCATCGCTTCCAACGATGACTGGTTTACCAGCAGTGACGCCGAAACCATCTGCAGTTACCATCGCGACCCACCTAATAGTATCGAGTCAGCGCTCCTGGTTACTCTAAATCCCGGAAATTATACCGCCATTGTCAGATCATATTCTGACGCGCAGCAACCCGCGCAAAGCGGAGTCGCACTCTTCGAAGTTTACGATTTGCGCAAGTCGAGCAGTCGCCTCGGCAATGTGTCCACGCGTGCTCAGGTTGGCACCGGCGCTTCCATTCTTATCGGGGGCGTTATTGTTGGGGGAAGCGTAGCAAAGCCGGTGGTGATTCGCGCTCTCGGGCCAAGCCTCACCCAACGGGGGGTCACTGGCGTGCTGGCAGACCCGTTTCTGCAATTGCGCGACGGCAACGGCAATTTGGTCGAAGCGAACAACGATTGGCAGCAAAGCCCGGAAGCCGCTACCATCATCGCTGATGGCAAAGCGCCATCGAACCCGAAGGAATCAGCCATGGCTCGAACTCTTAATCCCGGCAATTATACCGCGCTGGTTAGCGGCGTAGGGGGGACGAGCGGGACGGCACTGGTTGAAGTTTACGACGAAAGCCCATCGCCCTAGTTCTCGTTAGTCCTCAGATTGATTCTCGCCATCGGCCCTTTGTCCGCGCAATTTCGCCTGGATAAAAATGTCCAAGTCGCCGTCCATCACCGCTTGCACATTGCTCGTTTCTGCGCCGGTCCGATGATCTTTCACCATCTGGTAGGGTTGAAAGACGTACGAGCGAATCTGGTTTCCCCAGGCCACGTCCCCCTTTTCTCCATAGCGGCGGTCCATCTCGGCCCTCTTCTTATCCTGCTCCAGTTCGTAAAGTTTCGCTTTCAGCATTTTGATTGCAAGTTCCCGATTGCGCAGCTGGCTTCGCTCCGCCTGGCACGCCACCACGATACCTGTTGGTTTGTGCATAATTCGAACGGCCGTTTCCACTTTGTTCACATTCTGGCCGCCTTTTCCGCCGCTGCGATAAGTGCCGATCTCGAGATCTGCCGGATTGATTTCAATCGGTGCGCTCTCGGCGATTTCGGGAACGACATCGACACTGGCAAACGAGGTGTGTCGCCGTTTGTTGGCATCGAAGGGCGAGATTCGAACGAGGCGATGGACCCCTCGCTCGGTATTCAAGTAGCCAAAGACGTATTCGCCCGTGACCAGCAAGGTCGCCGATTTAATCCCCACTTCTTCGCCTGTTTGAATATCGACCATTTGCGATTTGAAACCGTGACGCTCGATCCAGCGCTGGTACATTCGCAATAACATATCGGCCCAATCACACGACTCGGTACCACCGGCGCCAGAGTGAATGGTGAGAAAGGCGTTGGCGCGATCGTTTTCGCCGGCAAGAAATTGGCGCAACTCGAAGTCCGCTAATTTCTGAGCGAGTCGTTCATGTTCCTGCACTACCTCGCATTCCGCTTCGGCGCGAGCGTGAGTATCGCTCTCCTCCTCGGCCAGTTGCCGCAGAGCATCGAAGTCTGCAATCTCGCGTTCCAGTTCGCGAACCGGGTTAATGAGCGACTTCAAGCGCGACACTTCCTCGACGTCGTCCTGGGCGCGTTCGCGGTTGCTCCAGAAATCGGGCGCGGCCATTCGCCCTTCCAGAGCGCTTAATTGTTGCTGCAGCTTGTCGACCTCAAAGAAACCTCCGCAGTGCGCCCGCGCGTTTCCTTAAGTCTTTTCCATCAACAATCGCAATCTCGTTAGCCATGGCGGAAAGATACTCGAAGGTTCGACTCGACGCAAAGCGTTGCCGCGCTCGCCGCGGCGAGCGCCTACACAATGCTATCGCTGCGGCTTCGAACTCTTCGCCGGCTCCAGCCTGAAGATGGTTTCTCCTTCCTTCATCAGATCAAGTCGATCGCGCGCGATGGTTTCGAGATAAGTTGGATCGGTTTTGAGCCAGTTGATCTCTCGCGTCGCTCGCGCCAGCAGAACCTTTTGTTCATCCGTCTGCGCCTGGAGGCCATCGAGCTCGGCCAATGCTGCCTGCTTCTGTTTGTAAAGGGGAACGAACAAACTAATTATCACCAACCAGAGCGCGAGAAATAACAGGACGAAAAGTACCCGGTTTAATCGCTGCCAGATCGTGGCCTCGCGACGCGCACGGAAATCAGCATAGCCGGGCTGATCCACTAGCGCATCTTACCGCCGTATATGGCGTTGTCACCAAGTTCCTCTGCGATTCGCAGCAATTGATTGTACTTCGCGATCCGGTCAGTCCGCGACAACGATCCTGTCTTGATTTGTCCGGCGTTGGTCGCCACGGCGATGTCGGCGATGCTGGTGTCTTCCGTCTCTCCGGAACGGTGGGAAATGACCGCGGTATAATCGTTGTCGTGCGCCAGCTTGATCGCGTCGAGTGTTTCTGTCAGCGTCCCGATTTGATTAACCTTGATTAGGATCGAATTGGCAACGTGCTCGTCGATCCCCTTGCGCAAAAATTTAACATTCGTGACAAAGAGATCGTCGCCTACCAGCTGGATTTTGTCGCCCAAACGCTCTGTTAATTTTTTCCAACCGGCCCAATCGTTCTCCGCGCAACCGTCCTCGATCGAGATGATGGGAAATTTTCCGCACAGTTGCGCGTAGAATTCGACCAGTTCTTCCGCCGTCCGTTTCGATCCGTCGGACTTTTTGAAAATGTAGAGATTTTGCGCGCGGTCGTAGAATTCTGATGAGGCGGCATCGAGCGCGATAAAAATTTGCCCGCCGAGTTTGTAGCCGGCACGTTCCACTGCACTGGCGATCGATTCGAGGGCGTCGTCAGCCGATGAAAGCGCCGGAGCAAAACCGCCTTCGTCGCCGACCGCAGTAGAAAGGCCGCGCTCATGCAGCACTCTTTTCAACTCGTGAAACACTTCCGCGCCGTATCTTAACGCTTCGGGAAAATTAGGAGCACCGGTGGGCATGATCATGAATTCCTGAAAATCGATCGGCGCATCGGAATGCGCGCCGCCATTCAGAATATTCATCATCGGCACCGGCAAAACGCGCGCGCCGGGTCCGCCGAGATAACGAAACAACGGAAGATGGGCCGCCGCCGCCGCCGCATGCGCGGTCGCCAGTGAAACGCCCAGCAGAGCGTTGGCACCGAGATTTTTCTTGTTCGGCGAACCGTCAAGTTCGATGAGCGTCGCATCAATCTTGTCCTGCGCCCGCGCGTCGAATCCTCGCAGAGCGTCCGCGATTTTCCCGTTCACGTTTGTGACCGCCTTAAGAACCCCCTTCCCGCCATAGCGTTTCTTATCGCCGTCGCGCAATTCCCAGGCTTCGTGTTCGCCGGTGCTCGCGCCGCTCGGCACAATCGCACGCCCGAGGGCGCCGCTTTCCAGGCGGACGTCGACCTCGACGGTAGGATTGCCGCGCGAATCCAAGACTTCGCGGCCGACTATTTCAGCAACGGTCGTTTGCATTATGCGCGGGTATGATGCGCGAAGCGCGGCCCCTGTCCAGTCCGAGCCGGAGTGGCGCGAAGGCTACAGCGTTTCGGCTAGCAACCTGCCCTCCCCGCAAGAACATTCGCGCTGGTAATCTCGATCCAGATTAGTACGGTATGAGCCTCATGTTGGTCCGCGGACGAACCGCCCTTTTATTGTTGCCGATTGCGGTTGGCGCATTGATTGGTGCGCCCCAGCCCGCCAAGCTCGCGCCCGATCAGATGGCAAAAGCGGCACGCACCGACGCCATCACCATTCCGACGCCCGGCGAACTTTTTGCTGCTCTGCAAAAACCAGGGAAGCCGAATTGGACCGGCGCCTATCGCGCTCCGATCCCCACCACCTATAAAAATCGCGCGCAGCTTGCGCTCAACCTTGGGGGATTAATTGCGGATGGTTTTATCGCCATCGAAGCGCAAGATAGCCAGCAGGTAAAAAACATTGGCTCGGATGTGATCAAACTGGCCAAAGCACTCGGCGTTAGCCAGAACATTCTCGTTCGAAGCAACAGCATCAATGATTTTGCGGAAACGAACCAGTGGGATTCGCTTCAGGAAGAACTCGAGGCGACGCAAAACGAAGTGAAGAACTCGATGCAATCGCATAGCGACCAGGATTTGGTGATTTTAGTCAGTATTGGCGGCTGGATTCGCGGGACCCAAGTCGTGAGTGGTTCGGTTGCGACTAATTATGATGAACGCAGCGCGAAACTACTGCGGCAACCCGCATTGGTAAGCTTTATCCAGTCGAAGTTGAATGATATTTCGCCAGAGTTGCGCACTGATCCTTTGGTCAAAAATGTGAACGAACAGCTGACGAATCTCGAAAAACTGGTGACGTTTCCAGCCGGCAGATCTCCCAGCCCGGATGACGTCCGCAAGGTTAACAGCGTGGTCACCGATTTAATTCAGCAAATTCAACACAAGACCGACACAAAATGAGACGCGGCCTCTTTTTCATTATGTTGTTGGTCATTGCCAGCGCATGGGTTTCTCTGGCCGATACGGATGCCGAAGTGAATGCTCGAAAGAATGCGCTGGACGTGGCAGGCGCATTTACTAACGACGGCTTCAAACTTCGCGATGGGCACTGGTGCGGCATGTTAAAGCCGCAGGATCACGCTTTGATCGCGGTCAATCTTTACGCCGGGAATCAGTATTGGTTTGCTGTCGGCGCCACCGATCCGGCAAAAAAAATCGCGGTCAACGTTTATGATGAGACCGGTAAACTGCTAACGGCAGACCATTACGACGGCGGGGATCGGGCCGCGGCAGGGTTTTCGCCGACCGACAGCGGTCAATATTTCGTTTCGGTCGATCTGGTGGAGGGCGGGTCGAGCAGCTTTTGCCTTATCTATTCTTATAAGTAGGCTGGGGGAGGAATAGGATTAGCTTTGGAAGTCCCTCTCCATGAAGCTATCGAGTCGTCTTTCGGCTAGTCTAGGTGTCCTGCTCGCGTTGTGCGGGACGAGCTGTTCGACTCCTGACTCAGCAGCCCCAGCTGCGTCCAATAGCGGGCAATACTTTATCGTTGGCGCCAGGAGGGCGCCGTTTTATCGTTACGGGCCTCAACAAGCTAATGGTCCTGACGGGAAACTGCCGCAGGGCACATTGATGACGCTCATCCGCCCGGCGTTTGGATATAGTAAGGTTCAGCTCTCGAACGGATTGCAGGGCTACGTGGCCACCCAGGACATTCAGGCTGCGCCGCCGGAGGTAATTCAGGCGACGATCAATCCGAATCGGCCCCTGACTGGCACGAGCGAATCGAATCGGCATCCGAGATTTCACGACAACATAGTGGACCCGCGTTTCCTGCCGCCGCCGCCGCCGTTACCCGAAGATCAGCCCGAGCCCACACCGATTCCCGGATCGGAAGAGTCCCCGACGCCATAATTGGACAAGAATGGCCTACTACGGATTAAGTAGGAGGCAAATTGATATGAAAGCCATCCAGGTTTTTTACGAGGGTAGGGTTCAGGGAGTCGGGTTTCGTTACTCTGTGAGACAAGTCGCGAAGGGATTCAGTGTCACGGGATGGGTGCGCAATCTGGCTGATGGCCGGGTCGAATTGCAGGCGAGCGGGGAATCGGAAGAGGTAGATGCGTTTTTGGAAGGCATTCGGCAGAGCGATCTCGGCTCTTTGATTCGAAAGGAATCGGCGAATGCATTGACAACGCCACCTGTTACTCGCGGCTTCGAAATTCGGATATGACCGAGCCGGCAATTCGCATTAGCGAGATAAGCAAGGTATTTCCCACGCCGTTTCGTCGGCGACGGATTGTCGCCTTGCAGCATCTGGATCTCGAAATTGCTCCCGGCGAAATCTACGGCTTGCTCGGTCCAAACGGTTCTGGCAAGAGCACGACTTTAAAAATTATTCTCGGGCTAATTCAGCCGACGCGTGGCAATGTGCACGTTTTTGGTCGCGATAATTCAACTGTAGCAGTGCGTCGCGATATTGGGTTCCTGCCGGAGAACGCTTATTTCCACAAATTCCTGACCGGCACAGAGACTCTGCGATTTCACGCCCGGCTAAGCGGATTGGAATCGCGTGAAAGCAAATCGCGCATTGCTGAGTTGTTGGAAACGGTGGGACTGACGCGGGCGGCTGACGCGCGTCTCGGCACCTATTCAAAGGGAATGTTGCAGCGAATCGGATTGGCCCAGGCGCTGATTCATCGACCGAAAATTCTCGTGCTGGACGAACCAACCGCGGCGGTCGATCCGGCCGGGTCGCGCGACATTCAAAATCTGATTGCTTCCTTAAAAAAGACCGGCACCACCATTCTCCTTTCCTCACATCTGCTCACCCAAGTCCAGGAAGTTTGCGATCGCGTTGGAATTTTGCATCGAGGCAAATTGATCCGCGAAGGCCGGTTGGAAGATTTGCTCGCGATTGAAAATCAAACCGAGTTCATCGTCGAAAACGCAACGCCTGAATTTCTCGATCAACTCGAACGGCAGATTGCCTCGGTCAATGGGCGCATGGTGCTGCGCCGGAAACCGCAGACTTCCCTCGAGCAATTATTTCTCAAGGTGACCGAGACCCCTGACGAATGAGCTCCTCTTTGAGCCGCATTGGCGCGATCGCCCGCACCACTTTCATTGAACTGGCGCGGCTGCGCGTTTTTTATGTCCTGGTTCTTTTCGCTCTCGTCCTCATCATTAGCTCTTCCTTCATCGCGCGCATTTCTTTCCAACAGGAGTTGCAGGTGACACGAGACATCGCCCTTGGAGCGATCAATTTCTTTCTCAGCATGCTGGCGATTGTCGCTACCGCGCAGTTGTTGCCGCGCGATCTCGAAGACCGGGTCGTTTATAGCGTGCTGGCGAAACCGGTTCGACGGTTCGAATACATGATGGGGAAATTTTTTGGCGTGCTCGGATTACTAATAATCTCCCTCGTCGCCATGAGTGTTCTTTGCCTGGCCGTAATTCATCTGCGGGAAGGATCGGCGGTTCGGGAAACAATGCAGCAGATGACGCAATCGCCTCCGGAAGAACAGGAGCGCGCTCTGACCGCGCTGCACCAGGCCGGAGTCAATCAGGACCTGGTTTTTGCGCTGGCGCTCACCCTGACCAAAGCCGCCATCCTGGCTTCGGCGACCCTCTGTATTTCCAGTTTTGCAACTTCAAACATCTTTACCATCAGTGCGATGGCCATGGTTTATCTGGTCGGTCATCTCGAAGCCGTCGCGCGTGATTACTGGCTGCATCAACACGCGGCGGGCTGGGGGATCCGCGCTTTTCTCGCAATCGTCGTCCTCTTTTTTCCGGACCTGCAAGCCTTCAACCTGAGCGATCAGATTATCGCTGGAGGTTCGCTTTCCGCTTTGGCGTTGACAAAACTGCTTGGACTCGGCGCCGTTTACATTGTCGGATATCTGGTGATCGGAATTGCGATCTTTGGGCAACGCGAACTATGAAACTCCTGCTCGCGCTCATTGTCATTCTAGCCGGGTTTGTGCCGGCAAAGTTGAAAATGGAATCGGCCTGCCAGCAAAGCCAGCCCGCTGCTCTCTCTCTCGATTTGCGCGAAAAAATCGGTCAATCCGCGTTCGTTGCCGTCCTCGGCGGGTTTGGTTCCGTCATTGCCGATCTGCTCTTCATCGATGCCTATTCAGCCTGGGAGCGCACCGATTGGACACAGCTTCTCTTGCGCCTGCGGCAGGCAACCGAACTGCAGCCGCGCTCCATTCTTTTTTGGGAAATGGCGGGTTGGCACATGGCTTGGAACGCCGGAACGGCGGCGCTGGAAGACGAATCCAAATCGCCGGCTACGCGTCGGCGGTTGCAGTCCGAGTATCTTAAGCTGGGCGAGGATTTCCTGGTTCGCGGCGTCGCCCACAATCCGGAGAAGCCCCAACTTTACGAAGCGCTGGCACGATTGTATCGCGACAAGTTTCACGATCATGCGCGCGCCGCCGAAAACTTCGAGAAAGCTTCGCATCTTCCCGGACATGCCTCCTACGACGAACGCTTTTCTGCGTACGAGCTTTCCTATTGCGAAGGCCGCGAGCGCGAGGCGTACGATCGATTACGCGCTCTTTATCAACGGGGCCAGAAGGAACGCCTCCCGCGTCTGATCAACCAACTCCGGGCCATGGAAGAACGTCTCAACCTTCCCGCCAACAAAAGAATTCCGTAAATGCGGTTTGCCATTTTCAGCGATGTGCACGCTAACCTGGAGGCGCTCGAGGCAGTGATCGCGAACGCCCGCGAACACCACTGCACCCATTTCATCTGCCTCGGCGACATCGTCGGCTACAACGCCAATCCGCGCGAGTGCCTCGAGATTGTGCACGATATAGATTGCCCAACTGTGAAAGGAAATCACGACGAGCAGGCCTCTCAGCCGGCGGCCTCCGGCGATTTCAACGAAATGGCAGAACGGGCCATGACCTGGACACGCGCACAATTGAGTGATGAGGACCGTGAATGGCTCCGCAACTTACGTCTCGTGCGTCAGGTGCGTGATTTCACTATTGTGCACGCTACCCTAGATACTCCCTCGCAATGGGGCTACGTCTTTCGCGACCTCGATGCGGCCGCCAGTTTCACTTACCAACACACCACCGTCTGTTTCTTCGGCCATACTCACATCCAGTGTGCTTTCATTCGCGACGAACGCGCTCATCGCACCCAGCAGGAACAAATTCACGTCGAGTTTGGGAAAAAGTATTTCGTTAATGCCGGTAGCGTCGGACAGCCACGTGACGGTGATTGGCGCGCTGCCTATTGCATTTACCACGCCGACGAAAATTTGATCGAACAGCGCCGGGTCCGTTACGACGTTGAACGCGCCCGCAAAAAGATCATTGCCGCCGGTCTCCCGCGCTTGCTGGCTGATCGTCTCGCGCTCGGTCGTTAGCCTTCTAAAGGTGAAAAATCGAAAACTATGCTGAGATTTTCGGGCCCTTGTACTGATACGACCCCGCGGCTCTTCTTTTCTGGGGAGCGCACGCGTCCTCGCGTGCTGTCGTCGACGCCTCGTCGACGCCTTCCTTTTGGTTGCACAAGAGAACATTTCGGCGAGGCGCCGAAATGGGCACGCCAGGGCGCGCTCCCTCCCCAGATTCCGAATCGCAACGAGCTCGAACACTCATTCATCTGGGGGCAAAACCTTTAAACTTGTGCCCTTGAAGATTTTGATCATCAAACCGAGTTCGCTTGGCGATGTCGTTCACACTCTGCCAGCGGTTGCGGCGATTCGCGATGCGCATGCCGATTCGGAAATTACGTGGGTCATCAATCCGGAATGGGCGCCGCTCTTGCGCGGAAATCGCGATA
>Ga0066699_10000021_pt1 | contig 28482 bp, 38 predicted proteins | sample GraSoiAngelo_148_FD_66455 | JGI IMG/M metagenome (GOLD analysis project Ga0066699, IMG submission 66455) | Grasslands soil microbial communities from the Angelo Coastal Reserve, California, USA - 14_1009_09_20cm | ecosystem: Environmental > Terrestrial > Soil > Grasslands | place: USA... | reverse complement strand
CCACCTGGCACGCAAGTTCATCACGGTGCATGACTGCGCCGGCTGGTGCGACCCCGGCTACGAGGGCAGCCCGACGGCAGAGGTGCGCAACAACGCCCAGACGCCCTGGATGCTGCGCTTGGGCGAACCCCTGGGACAGGTGTTCTTTCAGCGCCTGACGAGCGTGGCGGAGCGTCCGTACGGACCCATGCGCGACTCGCATTACCAGGGCGACATGACGCCCAAGGGGAGCTGGCGCTGATGTTTGGACGCAAGCAGCCGCAACGGCTGCACCGCAGCGACATTGTCTTCGCCAACGGCGACATGCGCTCGATCGTTTCCGTGTGCGCTTGTGCATTCACGGCCACAAGCAACACACTTGCGTTCGCGCTGACAAGTGCCGAGGATGTCGTGATCTACTTTCTTGACCATGCGGCGATTGAGACGATGCGTGTTTATATGCTGCCGGCGGACACCGACATCGCGCCAGGCATCTATGAGGCCGAACATCTGCCTGACGGCCTTTGGGAGTAGTGCCGTGATCACGAAGACGCCGCCACTTACACCTGTGACGACCTTTCCATGGCTGACCTGCGTTGGCTGCGGTTACACGATGGATCGTGCCATGGCCGTGACATCGGTCACGCCGCGCCCGATCTGTTTACGTTGCTACTGCAAGAGAACGGCGGTACGCACATGACCGTTGTACCGGCGCTTCTGAGTAGTGCTTCCAACGAGTGGTTCACGCCGGCCGACTATGTTGAGGCCGCTCGCTACGTGATGGGCGGTACGATCGCACTGGACCCAGCGAGCTGTCCAGAGGCGAACGCAACGGTCCAGGCGAAGCGGATCTTCACGATCGACGACGACGGGCTGTCGCGGCCCTGGGTGGCTGCAACGGTCTTCCTGAACCCACCGTACGGCCGCCGTGACGGCACGAAGGGGCCGCCGAACGCCAAGCTCTGGACGGAGAAGTGCATCGCCGAGTGGCGGTGCGGCAACGTCAACCAGGCGCTCATCCTGGTCAACGCCAGCACGAGCGAACGCTGGTTCTGGCCGCTGTGGCAGTTCCCGCTCTGCTTCACGGACCACCGCATTCGCTTTGCGACACCGGACGGTATCGGGGCGTCGCCAACGAAGGGCTCGGTGTTTGTCTATCTGCCGCCGGAGGTCCACAGCGATTACATCACACGCTTTGCGTTCCGGTTTGATGCGTTCGGGCAGATCGTGCTTGGAAGTTGGCCGGCGGCGTACCGCAATCAACGACCAGGTACAGACCGCGTGACGAAGGAGATAACACTCTATGAGCGAGGAAACTGAGTCGTATCTGGCGCCGTTGCCGGAGGTTCCCGCCCATCCGCTTTTTGACGTACTGCTCGCGGCCGTCAAATCCTGGGCCAATCAGACCTGGGAGGCACGCTGTGAGGACGTGGATCCGATCACCTGGCTGGACTCGGGCGAGGTCCATGCGCTGGTCAGCGGACTGATCGCGTCCATGCACGGGACGGTCGCCGTTATCACTGATGACGCCTGGCTGGCGTATCCGCACTCGGCCTACGACCCATGGAGTGATGTATGAATGGAGTGATGTATGATCTGTTTGCGATGCAACACGAGTGAAGCTCCGCCAGGTGTCGCGATCTGCAGCGGCTGTCGTGGCGTCGGGCGAATGACACCGACAAAGCTGTTCAAGTCCATGTTCGGCGCGAAGAAGTCCAGGGCATAGGAGGATATGATGGTTGGAGCATTGGATCTACGGTCCGGCGTCGATGTTGCACTCGACGTGTCCAGCGCAACGGATTTCTCGGACGGGCGCTTTCCTGACGGCTACGCCGGTCTGACGTTCCGTCGCGCTGGACTCTGCGTGACCGCGCTGCTGACACGCGACCAGATCGCGTCGCTGATCTTCGACCTGGAGGTTCATCGGCCCTCTCACGCACCGATGCCCGTGCGTCGTGTCGCGCACGCGCCCGCCCTGCGCCAGCCGCCGGTGGAAGACGGCGAAGTCGCTCCGTGCGACCCAAGGAGATCAAATTGGGATTGATACCAGCCGTTGCGGATGCCGAGCACTTCTTCCAGCGCTGCGTGGATAAGCACGGTCGCAAACTCACGGTCAACCAGGACGTTGCCCTTGGCCTGATCTTGGGCGACGGCAACGAGCCGCCTCCGCCGTCTTTGTGGATGCGATGCCTCAGACTGCTCGGACGCCAGCGCTGTGAGCCGTATCGGCGCCAGTGTCTCCACCGCCGCGACTGGGTGCAGTACGACGAGGAGGGCGGGAGCGTCTACGGACTCTCGACGATTCCCGACTACCCCTGGCGCGCCGACCGCGCCTGGGACGTTATCGGCGTCGCCCTGTTTTCGATGTCAGGGGTACGGGAGATGCTGCGCTTTGCTGCGTTTCCCACGGCGAGATTGCAGCGCGGCGACACGCTCACGCTGACGGAGTATAACCTCGACATCGGCACGAAGTCGATCCATGCATGGCGAGCCGAACTCGACGAGTACCGGCAGGAGGAGATGTGATGACGATTCTGGTGCTGCCCAGGACGGCGTTCTTGATCTCGCGTATGCAGGTCGGCGACGAATCCGCGCTCCGCGCGTCATTGGAGGCGTACGCGCGGGCAACTTTCTACGATCGTGGCATGGCTCTGGACGACGTGAGCGTGCAGTGGGGGTACAGCGGCGACGAAGCCTACGCATTCGTCGTGACGACGGTGCTCGCAGCCGCTCGCGACTGGGATGACGATGACAAAGCGCCGCCGACGATGTGGCACAAGATCGGCGACGATGACATCGCCCTGGCCCTCAATGCATGGGCGCAGCGCAGCGACACGGACAGGGTCCGCGATGGGCATATCGTCGAGCAGGACGATCCGATCGCGCCGTTCGTGGCACGTTTCGAGGATAAGCCGTACGACTGGCGCAAGGCGTACCCTGGCGACGTGCAGGGCGGCGGTCCAGAGGAAAACGGACTGACCCCAGTCGTCGGCGACTGACGTTCGTGACACCTGCCGAGGGGCCAGTAAACACTGGCCCCTCGCGTCTTAGCGGCGGACATCGGGGTGGGTGAGGACTTGCCGCTTGGCGCGTGCCCGGCCCTTGCCTGTCGCGTTCCGTCCGCGCGCCTTGGCCGTGCCACGGGCGTGCCCGTCGCGTCCGAAGCCGAATTGCGCCGCCAGGCGCCTGCCGAGTTCCCGTTGCCGCTGCTGACGCTCCGTGTCCTCCTGTCTGGCGACGTGCGCAAAGGCGACCGGCTCTTTCAGGCGCCGCGACAGGACGATCGTGCCGTTACTGAGCCTGGTGACCTCGCGGCGCAGGCTGGCGAAGTAACTCACATGGCGCGCTTCGTCCCTGAACTCGATCTTTGCTGCGCCGTCCTCGCCGACCTTTTGCACGACCAGGTCCGCGTCGGCGAGGACGCGGCGCCGCAGGAGCGTTCGTTCCGACGGTGCGTGGCGCCGTCTGCTGGTGGCCTCCTCGATGGAGACCGTCGAAATAGTAGCCATGACGTATTCCTCCCGTTGCTCTGTGTGTTGGTCATGCCAACCTGCAGGCAGTATAGATCGCCGGCCTGACTATTACAACGGGTAACGAAAAGATTACGGCCAGAGCGTGAGCTGTGTCGCGTCCTGTGATGTTATGCAACCGGCCATCGCCCGAAAGACGCCGCGCTCGTAGTCGTCTTCGGTACAGGGATAGCAGAACCACTCGCGCTTCGGCCCGTCAACGCCGACCTGGCGCTCCAGCATGGGCGTGTCGCAGTCGGGGCACTGCGGGCGATCGAGTGTACGGGCGGGCGGCATCCATGGCGATTCGCGCTGCATGTCCGTTCCTTTCGTCTGCTACAATAACAGTGATGCAATCCTATCGCCAATGCATTGCAGACGCAAGCCACGAAAGGCACGTATTTGGGCACCGTCACACCGATCCGTCCTGATGTCCCGATCCAAAACCAAACGCCGCTGGGCGCGATTGCGAATATCGCGACCCAAGATCAAACGCAGGCGCCGTACTGCTATGTCGATCTTGAACATGCCGGAGCCGTGGTGTCGTATGACACCGCCAACGACCTCGGTCAGCTCATCGCAGCCCTGATCGTGGCGCAGGGCACTTGCTTTCGGGAGGCGACCAGAATCGTTGGCTCGGAGGCTGTGGTGCAGCGCCTGATAGCCACGGCACTTCCGCAGCCGGAGTCATCTGCAAAACCCACGCCAGAATCGCAACCAGAGGCCCCCAGGGGCTCGTCAGGGCCTACTGCAGGCTAAACGTGGGTACGAATACCTCTCTGAGTTTTGAGCAGCGTGAGCAGCTTGCTACGTGGTTCGCCGAGGGGCGAACCGTCGGCAGCGTGGCGACGCTCATCCGCACCGAGAACGAACGCGGTGAGGGCCTTGCTCCCTGGCCGTCCCTGTCGCGCTCGGGCCTGCAGGTCTTCCAGGACGAGTCCAAGCGCGAGATCGCCGTCGCCGACGAGCGCCGGCTGGACACAGCGATCAACCGGGGCCTGGGCAAGCGCGAGCAGCAGGCCGCCTTCCTGGTCGAGAACATTGGCGTCCAGCGCGACATGACCGAGGCGATGGTCGTCCAGTTCCAGAAGTACGTCCGTGCCGGTGCCCTCGACCTGGACGTTGCCGACCTCGTACAGCCCAGGCCGGACCCACCGGACCTGATCGACGCCGTGCCCGAGGGGCGCCTGGAGAACCCGCCGGATCTGCCATCGGCGTTGCCGTACAACCCCGAGTACGTCGCGGCCGTGCTCAAGATTAAGGGCGAGCTGTTCAACCGCGCGCTGAAGATCGCCAACATGATCGCGATCACCAACGCTGGCCAGGCAAAGGCGATGGAAGTGCTCGGGCGCGTGACGGCCACGATCGACCTGCAGAACCGCATCGACCTGGAGAGCAAGCAGCGCAAGGCGGCCGAAGTCCTGGACATGCTGCGTAAGCACGTCGAGGCAAAGGGCATCACGCTGGACGACCTGGACACGAGTGACGACGAACCAGACCTGGACTGACGACGACCTCACGGCGCTCCTCGGCGAGCTGCCGGACGGGTCGCTTGACTCCATCCACGAGATCCTGACCCAGGAAACACAGAACGTTCTGCTGTCCGACGTGCCGCTGGACAAAGATGAGCGCATCGCCTGGGCTGAGCAGGACATTCTGCACTTCTTCCGTGCCTACCTGTCGCACTACATCAAGGCCCCGTCTCCGCCGTTTCACCAGGACCTCGCCGGTATTGCCCTCGACATCGTCCTGCGCCGGGCGCCGTACGACACGAAGGTCGGCTACGTCGCTGCTGCTCCGCGCGGACATGCAAAGTCGAGTCTGATCTCTCTGGCGATTCCGCTGTATTGTATCTGCTTTCGCAAGAAGCGCTTTGTTGTCATCTACTCAGACACGGACGAGCCGCAGGCACAGCTTATCGCGATGAACATCAAGGCGGAGCTGGACGAGAACGAACTGCTGCGCAACGACTTCGGTGACCTGCGCGGCTCGACCTACGGCTTCACCTACAATCAGCAGGACTTCACCGCCGTTCACTGGGAGCACGGCCGGTCCGTGCACCGGACGCGGGTCATGTCGCGCGGGATCTTCTCCCGCGCTCGTGGCATTCGTCTCAAAGAGCAGCGTCCAGACCTGGTATTACTGGACGACTGCGAGAACGACGAGATGGTCTCCAGCGACACGCAGCGCGACAAGGTCTTACAGACGTACCATCGGACGATTCGTCCAATGATCGACCCCGTGAACGGCAGCATCATGATGGTCGGCACCGTCCTGCACCAGGCGTCGCTGCTCAGGAAGATGCTCGACCTGGCCGAGGACCCTGACTCTGAGTACGAGCACGGCTTCTGGAAGGCGATTGACGACGACGGCAACGTTCTCTGGCCGGAGTGGCTGTCATTTGAGAAGCTCATGGCGCTCAAGGCGGCCAACAGCTTCGCCTTCCAGACGGAGTACCAGAACGATCCGATCGATGATACGACTCGCGTCCACCGGCCGGAGTGGCTGCGCTGGTACACGACGACCGACATCGAGTACGACCATGCGGAGCGACGCTGGTACTACAAGAAGCAGCCACTGACGATCTACGGCTTCGTCGATCCGGCCATTTCTGAAAAGGACCGGGCGGATGAGTTTGCCCTGGTGATTGCCGGCGTGACGAGAGATCGAAAGAACATTCTCGTGCTCTACGTCTGGCATGGCAAGATCGACTTCGCCAGACAGGTGTCGATGTGTATTGCCCACGCCAAGCAGTGGAACGTGCGCAAGCTCGGCATTGAAAAGAACGGCTATCAGAAGGTCTTGACGGAGGAGACGAAGTCCAGGCTGCGCAACAACAAGGTTTATCCGGTCTTGCGTTTTACGCGCAAATATGACAGGATTAAAGGTGCGAGCCCTGTTTATCAACAGGGAATCGTCCTCCTGCGTGCCGCCATGGACAACGAGGTCGGCGTCCTGGACGAACTCAAGAAGACGCGCGTTCATCATACGATGTACGACTTCTACAAGCAGCTTATGTATTACCCGTCATCTGAGCACTCCGATATGGTCGATGCTGCGGCTGGCATGATGCACGTTGCCGGCGGCGTCGCCACCTTTGCCGGCTACACCGGCGCTCCCAAGAGCTGGCGGCCGTCGATGCCGTTCTTGGGCGAGAATCTACTCCCGCAATAGAGGAGAATATGCACTACTGTGACGCCTGCGGGCATCCACTGAACACGCACTACTGTCGCCCCGACCGCAGCGACGGGCACTGCATTGCCGATAGGTACGACCAGCGTGCCGGCGCGATGCCGTGTCTCTGTCATGGCTACGTTGGCGATACCGACCTGCGCAAAAGCACGCCCGAGGAACTGACGCGCCACCTGGGCGGTGACGAGCCGCTGCTCAAGTAGGCACTGGCTCAGAAAGTAGGGTGAGCCTCGCACACTCGCTACGCTGAGTGTAAGGGGTAACCATGCCATCAGAAACACTCGTTCCCGAGCCGCCGCGCGGCTACATGCCGGCACAACTCAATAACGGAGAGGTTATCTACCTCACGCCGAACACGATCGTCGCCAAGTCCAGTGAGGATCGTAACCGCAAGCGTCGCTTCTTCGAGGAGTGGAACGCGGCGGTTGGGCAGGGCCGCACGTCCACGCCGCAGCCGTACGGCAAACGCGGAACGCTGTTCACGTCCGGTATTGAGGCGTACGCGAACGTCAACGCGGGCGCGCTGGAGAAGCCGCGCGATACGCCGAACTTCGCCTTCCTGCGCGCGATGCGCAAGCAGAGTATGATCGACCAGCTCATCATCAACATCCGCTTGATGCAGATGCGCCATGTCTCCAGGCGGTCGATGAACCCCAGGCGTCAGTCCGGCTGGCGTGTGCTGCACAAGAACGCTGACGACCCGACCTTCGAGAACACGGACGACATCCAGCGCCGCTGTCTGGAGATGGAGAACTTTGTCTCGACGAAGTACAACGCCCAGTGGCACCTCGGCGGCTTCCGCGCCATTCTCCTCAACATGGTTGAGGACGAACTGACGATCGACCGTAAGTTCATGGTCTACGACGGCATCGATCGTCGTGGTCGTCCGACTGGTTTCCATTTGGTGGATGGGGCCACGGTCCTGCCACGGCTCGATGCGATCTACCCTGAGATCGACCGGATGGCCGTTGAGCGCCGCTGGTCCGCCGTGCAGGTCCTCGCCAATCCAAGTCTCGTGCAAGAGGCCAGCGAGCGTCTGTCGGACCAGTTCGGTTTCGACATGACGAATGCTGCCTACGTGCAGATCCTTGAGGGGCGCGTTGTCGCCGCCTGGACGATGGACGAGTGCTGCCTCGACATGATCAACACGTCCACGGAGATCAATCGCTGGGGCTACGCGCTCAGCGCCCTGGAGTCCAGCATGTGGTGGTCGCTGGCGTTCATGCTGGCCGCCAACTACAACAAGGACCTCTTCGAGCAGAACTACCCTGAAGCGATCATGTTCCTCTTCGGCGACTATGACACCGAAGGGCTTGAAGCGTTTAAGAAACAGGTTTTGGGCGAGGCCGCTGCCGGCAACAACTTCCGCCTTCCCGTGATCCCCGGCGGCGATCCATCGACGATGCAGGCCAAGGTCGAGAAGATCCGCGACACGCCAAAGGACATGATGTTCACCCAGTGGCTGAAGATGCTGTCCAGCTACAAGTGCGCCTGCTACCGCATGAACCCAGAGCTGATCAACATGGACCTCGTCCACGGCTCGGATCAGACGCTCTTTCAGAGCGAGACGGGCGAGGCGCGCGTGACGCTCTCACAAGAAGAGGGTTTCCATAGCATCCTGTCAAGCGTTGGTGACTTCTTTACGCGAGCGCTGATCAGCAAGTATTACGACGACTTGGAGATGCGCTGGGTCGGCCTGGACAGCCAAACCGAGGAGCGCGAGACGCAGATGCTGGCGCAGCAGATGCTCTGGTCCAAGGTGGGCGAGATTCGCGCCAAGACGGCGATCCTGCCGCCCCTGGACGGTCCCGACAAGGACATGGACGACCGCATCCTCAACCCGCAGATCCTGCAGTACCGCCAGCTCGAACTGTCCGAGAAGCAGCTTGCGGCGCAGCAGGAGATGCAGCAGCAGCAACTCAAGCTCCAGCAGCAGGAGGCCGAGGCGGCGCCAACGGCCGGCGGCAGGCTGCACAACAACCGCCCGCGCCAGTCGCCGGTTAAGCCCAAGGCAAACAGCAGTGGCTGAGCCCGTTAAGGCGTGCCGGACGTGCGGCCTGCAGCGCGTCTGCACGCTCGTCAAGAGCGGGCGCAGCCGGGCACAGTCGATCGGCATGAACATCCCTGGACTGCCCCAGATCCCATTGTCGATGCTCCCGATGCCCTGCGGCGGCGTTGCCTGGGAGCCGATGGGCGATGCGCCCGAGGTCGTGACGCGCTTCTTCGAGGACCTGGCACCGCCAAGGACGCCCGACGCGGACGACACGGAACCGCTAGATATCGAGTGGAATGAACGTAACCTCCCCGTCTGAACCGATCCTGGCGACGCACGTGTTTGTGAACTGTGCGATCCCCGCCAATACACGCCGTGAGTGGACCCGCCGTCGTGACTTCCAGTGTACGTGTGGCTTTGACGGCCCACACCCGATGTGTCAGTCCTGTGGGCTTGCCATTGGTCCGCAGCACATCCAGCGTCGCGCCGGCCGCGCCGCGTTTACCGTCTACGCGGATACGCTCAACCAGGAAACGGGCCGCTGGGAGGTCGCGCGTCAGGCGGAGGACCGCCTGGTCTGCGCTGCCTGCTATCTGCGTATCCAGAGCGGCGCCATCGTGCCTGACCCCGTGCGCCAGTCCGTGCGCGTCCGCCGCCGGCTGGTGCTGATGAACGCCTGGCGCCGGAAGCGCAAGATGCCGCTGCTCACGGAGCACTCGTTCCTGTAGCGTCGCGGGTATGCTATGATGCTGGCATGCACTTGCCGATGCGACCGCACAAAGATTCAACGGTCAACACCCGCTGCATGACTGAGCCAGTACAACTGACGCGGTTCACTCCCACGATCATCGGAAAGATCCTGTACTCTACCACATCTTACTGCCAGGGGTGCTGGCGTCTGCAGCCGCACGCGAGCCTCCTGGCCGGCGTCGTGACCTGGCTCTACGACGACGGCTGTGAGCGTACGTTCCCCTACGTCGCCTGCGGGCCGTGCCGCAAGATCATGGCGGAGTACGTGTCCGATGCAGACGTGCGGGCGCTCCTGCTGCCGCCGGTAACAGAGCGGGTGTACGAGTGCGTCTACGGGCGGATCACGATCGGTGAACGACAATCTGAATGACAATGAGAGGGCGCAGCATGATCTGGGATCTACCATCTTTGTTTTTACCACACGGCACGCTCAATCCCGCCTGTGACTGGGTCGTTCACGGCTGGTCCATGCCGACGCGCATGGTGAACGGCAAGCTCTGCCTCTTCCAGGGCGGGCATCTGTACAAGGAGTATCAGGCGAGTCCCGACAAGGCGTTCCCGCCCTCGTTCTTCCTGTCTCAGGAGGAGCCGTTACGAAGCGGCAACTACGCCGGCTGGGTGCCGATCTCGCCCAGCCGGAAGGCGGACCTGCCGTACCGCAACGCCTTCACGAACCTCGTCACCCTGGCGTCCCAGAACCACATGACGGCCGCCGCCGGCCTGGCCGACCTCGCTGCAAAAGAGGGCGTGCGCGACATCAAGGACGGGCTCTACATCTGCGCCGGCCCCGGTGTGAGCGGCAACTACGACCAGTTCGTCGATCATGTCCTTCTGCGCTGTGCCGACCTGACGTTCGCGGCCCTCGGCATGGACCTTCCCCGCCGCCTGGTGCCGGACGCCGCCCGTAGCGCTGCGCTTGTCCAGCAGGCGTTTGTGCGCTATCCTGACATGTACGGGATCTGCTGGTGGGAGGATATCAACGACCAGACCTGTCGCAAGGCCCAGGTCCTGCACACAGAAGCAAAAGCACTAGGAGGAACCAATGGGCAGTGAAATCCAGTTTGCCGTTGCCATGCAGAGTATGGCGTCTGTGAACGAGCCGCTCCGTCCACAACTTGCCGAGGACATCGGCGAGATCCCGCTGCCGGAGTATAACGACGACGGCGACGTGCCGTTCGGCTGGAACGTCGTCGCCATCCAGGCGCCGGCGGGGACGCACCTCTACCTCGTCGCCGACTCCAGCGGCTCGCGCCTGCTGGCGCGCGTGATCAGTCAGGCGGAGCTAGAGGATCTTCCGGGCACGCCAGAGGAACGTGGCTGGATCTACTGCGGAGCCTATACGAGCGCCAATCCAACGATCGGCTTCGCACGTGGCATGGGGCCGGATCAATGATCGGTTGGCTTGTTGCGCACCAACTGGCGTTTGAGCTGCTGGTCTGCGCCCAGACGCTGCTCGTCCTGTCTGCGATGCTCATCCTGCGCCTGTCGCGAAGTGTCCTGCCCTACATCTACGGCACAACAATGGTTACCTACTGCGAGGGCGCCTACGGCGTTCCAACGCTGCTCGTGCATGGCGAGGATAACCAGCGCGCTGTCGCGCGCTTCGTTCAGCGGATGCATGAACTGTGTGCTATTGCGGCGAACGACGCCGTGCGCGACGCCCTCATCGAGCGCGAGATGTACGACAACCTCGACGACTACCTGAAACACGCCTACTGATCTGAAACAGCGCTGTTTCACGTGTCATGAAACAGGCGGAAAACTGAAACAAGACGAAGCGCCCCGGTGGATCCACCGGGGCGCTTCTCTCTGACACCAGTCTCACGATGGTGGGACTCGAACCCACACGTACGCGGAAGGTCCGCGCCGCTCTACCGTTAAGCTACATCGCTGCCGACGTACGCCGCAATGCGGGCCGTTTCAGACGCGACTGGCGGTGACGGGCGGGATTTACACCCGCACTGAACTCCCTTATCGGGCCGCCTCTTCTCCTTGGGCTACCGTCACGGCGCTGCTAGGGCAGCGCCCCGTTTCCCTATGTCCAGCGGACTGGGTATTGCACCCAGTATCTACGCGCGTACGGAGCGTATGTCCTGCCCTCTAGACGACCGTTGGACCTTGGTCGTGGGCGGCAAAGAAACCAGACCAACTGGACCGGCCGTCGCCGGTTCCGCACGCTGTGCTCTGCCGACCTTCGCACGTGCCGTTCGCCAAGACCATGGCGACAACTGCAGTTTAGCACAGCCAGGAAACGTGTCGCAAGGGTCGTTTCTTTCTACGATCATGATGACGCGATGAATCTCACCCAGCGCTTTGATGCGCTCGCCTACTGGATCGCCGAGAAGGCCGGCGCATGGCAGCATACGGCCTTCTGGCTCGTTGCCGTGCTCTGCTGGCTCGCGATCGGCCCGACGATGCACTGGTCGAACACCTGGCAACTGCTGTCCAACACGCCGACCACGATCGCGGAACTCTTTTTGGGGCTCGCTATTCTCGTTGACGGCGCCAGGCAGATCGTCATGCTGCGGGCGATGTTGGCGCATATGAACACGCAGCTCGACCATCAGGATCGGCTGGAGCGGCATATTCTCGCCTTGCAACAGGCGATTGCCGCACGCGCCGGTATACAGGACACAGAAGAACCGACATGAGCCTCGTTTTCAAGAAGTCGTGGATGGAGCCGCAGGAGCACTTTCACGTTGCCCAGGTTGTAGCTCACGATCCATCGTCCATAACGTTGCGCCTCCACAGCATGCACCCAAGTCAGAGTGAGGCTCTCCAGTCGGTCGCACGCAGGACTGAGGCAACGGGTACGCCCTATCGGGCGCTCAGTTGTCATGGCGAAGGGTGCCACCCAGGCGTCGCCTCGAAGGCGCTCAGCAAGAGCGGCACCAGGCCGCAGACGTTTCTGCACTGTACCGTCCATCCCTGTGGACATATCTCCGACGTACACGAGACACGTGAGCGTGGCTCCTACATCCAGCGCGCGGACCACAAGTGCCCCGACTGTCTGCACGCTGATACGGCACACCATGGCGGCTTGGCACCCAAGCAGCACCAGATCACGCGACGCAGTGAAGAGACGCCCTATACTCAGGGATTTGCACCGGAGCCGTTTGGCGGCGCCGGCCTCTTCAAGGCGTTCGGCGACGAGCAAGAAAACGAGGGCAGCTCCGGCGTTGCCTCGCCGATCCACCACGTCGCCTCGTTCGTCAAGCAGCACGGACTGCGCAGCGACAGCATTCACACGGCGCACACCGACGCGCACGCCAAGGGAATCGAGCACAACATCATCCACCATGCCATGGGACCAAGCATTGCCGGAGCGCACCACACAGCTATGAACCTCAATAAGTCACTGGAATACAATCCAAGTTCACCTGGCGCTGCACAGGTCATTCCTGCCTTGCATGCTGCCCATGTTGCTATCCATAAGACGGGGCTTAACATAGAGCACCACAGTCTGCATGATGCACATCCCAATGTCGCAGACGGTCTGCATAGTTTCTTGCATAGTGTCGCACACGGGAATGGTGCTGAGCATCAGGCTTTACATGAACACATGGGTGGCATGGTCGCAGAAGAACATCATGTGCAGATGATCGAGAACAACAAGCGCGGTTATGATCAGCTACAGCTTGGTAAGTCGCTGATCTTCAAGCGCAAGGGATCGTCGCTCGATACGCGCCGCGACCAGCTCGGCTTCGTGCATGACAATCCCGTCGTTGCCCACGGCGACGCCGCATCGCACGAGTGGCTCAACGCCCACCCGCGTTCGGTGACCGGCTGGTATCACGGCGTCAACGTGCATACGCACCACGTCCGTAACCTGCCCGGAGCGCGCGGTGAGCACGATAACCTCGACAGGCGCAAGGTTCACGAAATGGCGGCTGATATGCGCGATCACGGTTATCACCACGGCCATATCAACGTGGCTGTCGATCATCATGGACATGCGGCCGTCACGGACGGCAACCACCGTCTGCGGGCGGCCAGCACCTCCGGCATGAGCCACGTGCCGCTCAACGTTTCCTACGAGGGAGGCAGTGAGATGCTGCGCGGTGTCTTTGACCCAGCCAATATGCCGACGACGATGCCGCCAGCCGTTCACTCCGAGAAGCAGCGGCACAAGATCCTGTCTCTCATGCACGATCGCCGCTAGACGCATGCCAACGTGCGTCCACGCCACGCCTGCGCGAACCTATAAGTAAGACATGACTATCGACTTTCTAACGATCTCCGGGCACGTTCACGCCGTGCTCACGAACGAAGACGGCAGCATCGCCTGGGAGCACGAGGGCGATAACCTCGTCGTCGATAGCGGTCTGCTGCTGGTCGTCAAGCACCTCGCCGGCACGTCTACGTCGGCCGTCGTCCAGATGGGCGTCGGCTCCGGCATTGACTGGCCGACGCCACAGGGCAGCATTACCGCCCTGGAGACGATCCCGTCCGGCACGGTCACCTACACGTTCGTCTCCGGTGACATCGTCACGGCGCAGCCGGCGACCGGACAGGCAACGGTCACGTTTACAGGCCGCTGGACGAGTACGCAAAACAACTTCACGATCACCGAGGTTGGACTGCTGGCCGCAGGGCCAACGCTCGTGGCGCGCTATGTGTTTCCGAGCCCGTATATTCCAAAGACTTCTTCCCAGACCCTGGCGATCACCTACGTTCTGACGATGTCCGCAACCTAATGAACCTACACCCGCTGAGCTGGAACATCCGCCACCGGACCAGGGACGGCCTGATCCTGTTCGACTCCGGCTGGCAGCGGAACGTTCTGCCCTATGAGGGCGAACAACTCGTCCTGGGCAGCTTCTTCCGCAACGACCCGCTAGCAACGCCCGCGAGCTTCCAGATCGGCCTCTGCAACATGGCGCCGGTCGCGACCACGACCGCCGCGACATTGTCAGGCGAGCCGTCCGGCGGCGGCTACGGCCGCATCGCCGTGGGGCGTGACCTGATCGACTGGCCCTCGCTGTCCCCCGTGGCCGGCATCGTCGGCAATCCATATGTGATCACGTCGATGACGTACACGATGACGGCTGTGACGAACAACATCGGCCCCTTCAGCAGCGTCTTCATGGTTGCCATGGTTGGGACAACGCCGTACCTGATCTCGGCGGCCAGCTCCGGCGGCATGACGAGCATTCCCGTGGGCGACAGTGCTGACATCACCGTCGCGATCACGCTGACGACATAAGGACGTGACATGGCGGGAGTAAGCAACTTCTGGCAAAGAACCACTTTGCGGGCCTGGTTTCTTAACACGGCGTTTACGCCGCCGGCCACGGTCTACATCGGACTCTTCCCTGCTGACCCCGGCGCAGACGGGACGAGTGCGTCTGAGATTACCGGCAACGCCTACACGCGCCAGGCATGTACGTTCAACAACGTGCCCAGCTCCGGCACCTGCGGTGCGATGACCAACCAGGCCGTCACCTGGTCGGCGGCCACGGGAAGCTGGGGCACGATCGCCTACATCGGCCTGTTCGACGCCTCGACGGCCGGCAACTTCCTCGGATCGGTGGCATTGACCGTCAGCAAGCTCGTCGGCAATGGCGACACGTTCCGTCTGCCGGCCACGAACCTTTCGATTGCCTTCAGTTAGCTAAGTTAGTTGCGCATAATCTCAATGTATCCAACGCTTAGTGTATGCAGAAGACAAAATACCAAAAACGCGGTGGTCCACGTGGCGGGACGCACAAATTGTCGTCAAGTCAAGAGCGTAATGTCTTGAGACGTTATACCGATGGCGAAAGTGCGCCAATACTGGCCGCTGAATACCAATGCCATGACGCGACAATTCGCAATATCGTCAAACGCCTTGGCGGCACGGTACGGAAAATTGGTGGGCCGGCGATTCTGTTCTCGAATCGTGACAGAGAACACATCTTAACTCTCTGGGACGCGGGCATGCCATATTCAAGGATTGCCAAAACTCTTGGTATGAGCAAGGGGGCAGCAGTCAAACGTGAAATATACCAGCAGCGCGGTATCATGCCAACGCCACGGCCGAGCGTACATCCTAACTGGCGTGGCGGCCGTGTAACAACGAATCAAGATTACGTGATGCTCTGGTTGGCTATGAATAGTCAATATGCACCTATGGCTAACAGCGCTGGCTATGTGCTTGAGCATCGGCTCGTCATGGCAGAACATCTTGGACGCTGCCTCGATCCAGACGAAACTGTCCATCATGTTGACGGCAATCGTCAGAATAACGACATCTCGAACTTGCAGCTTCGCCATGGGAAACATGGCAACGGGCAGGTTTATCAATGTCAAGATTGCCGGTCATACAACGTACGATCGACCATTCTGCGAGAAGATCGAGAATGCTATGCGGCACGTAACCTTGCGTAAGCCTTCGCGTAAGTAAAGGATAATCAGTGGCCAGCGGCAAAGGAAACGTCTACAGCAACGATGTGCTGAACTTCCTCCTTGGCGGAGCAACGTTCACAGTCCCTGGGACGCTGTACCTGGCACTGTTCACGGTCACGCCAAGCGGCTCCGGTGGCGGCACTGAGGTCTCAGGTGGTTCGTATGGCCGCGTCGCGATCACAAACAACACGACGAGCTGGCCGACGACATCGACGCAAACAAAGCAGAACGCCAATGCCGTCACCTTTGCCCAGGCATCAGCCAACTGGGGCACCATCGTTGCCGCCGCTCTGATGGATGCAAGTACCGGCGGCAACATTATCTACTGGGGCGCCGTCACGGTGTCACAGGCGATCAACAATGGCGACACGGCCACGCTGCCGGCGAACGCCATCACGGTTACAGAAGCGTAGGGAGTACCCACCATGAACACAGAGAACGCAAGCGCGGCCGAGACGGACCCGATTCACAGCGTCGAAGCCGTTGTCAATCCGCCCGAGCCGGAGTTCGTCACCCGCTGGACCCGCGACGGCAAAGAGGTCAAGATTCCCGCTGCCGACGCACCGTCCCTGGAGGTCGAGCTTGGGCTCACTGCAACGCAGTACAACCTCGATACGGCCGAAGCGGAGTGGGCCGCAGCCTATGCCGGCGTCGAACACTGTGTACATGACACCCTGGCACGCTTTCGCCAGTGCGGCTACGTCGAGGACGCCCAGTACGACGTGCTCAATACCGGACTCGGCAAGATGATCAACGCCTACCGCTATCTGATGGCATCCGTTGGCGCCACGCTTCCGCGCGAGGCCCTGGTTGCCGATCTGGCAGAGGTTCACGCGGAACACGGCAACCTCGACACGCTTCCTGGGCTCAAGAAGCACGCACCACTCGCGGCACAGTACGCGATCAACAAGCAGGCGCTGGCCGTCAACCAGTAAGGACACTCCCATGACTACGTTTGTTACCCCCGATGTTGGCAAGGTGTGGGTGCCCGATGCGGAAGCCTACACCGTCGGCCCCGCCTTTTCCGGTCATGTCCGGCGCCATATCGGCATCGTCAGCTATACGCATCGTTCTGGGCTCACCGGCAAAACCGAGGCCCGCGAGTGGTCGCACGCCATTCCGCAGATCGATGGGCTCATGTCCAAGTGGCGTGAGCACGACTGGCTCCGCGAGCGCTTTCGTCGTCCAGAGGATTTCGTTCGGGCCGTGCGCTTCGGCGTCTACACCGGCCGCTATCCGATGGGGATGGTCAACCTGCACAACGCACGCATCCAGAACGGCGGCAAGATGGTCGCCAAGAGCTTCTGGGGTGCGACATCCTCGCCGACGGTCTCCACGGTCAATGCGCCGACGTATATCGCGCTCAACAACAACTCCGCCTTTACGGCCGCGAACTTTACCTACGCCCACGACGGCACGGACCAGTCGCTCGGCAACGGCGCAACCAACGTCGGCGCCAACGTTACCACGAACGAGTGGACGAACCACGGCCTGGCGCGGGCCAACGGAACCCTGTCCGGCTACACGGACGCGACTGCTCTGGACGGCACATTCTCGTTGACGAACGCTTTTACGTTCACGGATACGTCCGGCAGCGATTCCGTCTACGGCACCGGCCTGGTGGATGCGTCGAGCACGACATCGTTCAACCTCTACGCCGAGGCTGCGTTCACGAGTGCGACGCTGCAGAATAACGACACGCTCGCGGTTACCTGGACTGTCAGTGACTGAGTGACGTGGACTAACAATTATCAGTGAATGAACGATGGCCTGGGTTGTATGACCCAGGCCATCTTCTTACCGCTGTAACCATTCTTTTCTCACCGATGCACGAGCGGTTCGTCGATGTAGCGAATCGTATACCTGTCACGCTGCGCGATTTCTAGCCCAAGACAACGTGTGCTGCAGTACGACCCGACGATCTGGTGTTCGACGATCAGGACGTAGCAGACGAAGAACGCCGCGCCCTCGAACGTCTCGATGCAGTTCGCGCCGCAGGCAGTGCAGGCGCGCGTCGCGTGGCGATGCTCACTCATAGATCCACACGTCGAGATTGTCACGGTGGCGAAACTCACGTTCGATCAGCGGACGTACGTCATTCCAGTTGAGGTCACCCAGTCCGCAGCCGAGCTTCGGAATCGCGACCGATGCAATGCCGGTGCGCTCGATGCTGGTACTGAGATCAAACAGTCCGGCAGAGATGTACTCGATCCGCGCCCGTTCACGCCAGTGATACTTTGTGTGCAGGCAGTAGATCGTACTGATATGTGTTTCGGGAGGGCGCTCGTGGACTGGGATCCAGCAGCCGACCACGTGCCCGATCTCCAGTCGTGACATGCGGTAGATGCTGAATACGGCAGGATAGATCCGCCTGCACTGTGCGGCGAGACCGGCGCCCATGATCCCGTCGCAGTTTGTTGGAATCACGATCGCCTCGGCTTCCGTCTCGAAAATGTTGCCACTCGTGTACGCGATCATGCCTCGACCTCGTCTCCCCATCCATCGATGCCTGCCTGACGCAGATCGTAGCGCACTTGCTCCAGTAGGGCGCCGAGCACGTTGTGCCCTATCTCTGTCATCCGGCAGCGCTCACAGCGGCAGACGCCCCAGTAGTTGTCGTGCCAGTCGTTGCCCTCCACGAGCACTTCAAAGCCTGTCTCCAGCAAGAGTGTCGCCATACCAGAGCCTGGCGCAAACTTGAGCCGCAGCAGCCGTAACATCACTTCGTTCTTGACCTGCTTCCAGTCTGGACGCAGGTTGACGTGCCGACGTGCGTACTTCTTAGCGTCTGCCGGAGACTCCAGTTTCGCGATGAACCGGCGCTGTTCTTGGTCGAGTGACTTGATTGCCTGATAGGCGTGCTCCACGGACGGATAGACGATCCCATCGGAAACGATGGGAGCGGGGTAGTAGTTCGTCAGGAAGTACCCACGCCCGCGATGAAAGTTGTCGATCATGCTTGCCTCCTAAATTGTCCATCGGCTTGACCAAACCTACGATCAAGGTAGACCTGAAACACCACAGTAGCACCACGGAGGACTGATGTCTATGCCAGAGCTGCGCGAGTTTGCCGGCAGCGCCCGCCCTAACAACCACGAAGTCCTCGGCAGCGCGGATGCCGGACAGTTCATGACCCTGACGGTTCGGCTGCGCCCCCACGTCCAGCATGACAGCACCGACCATCTGCATCCAGACCTGAGCCAGCGTGTCTATCTCTCGGATGACGATGCTGTGGACATCTACCGGGCCAACGACGAGGATATTGCCGCGCTGGCGGCTTTCGCCGTTGAGTCCAACCTCACCATCGTCGAGATCAATCGGCAGCAACGCTTCGTGAAGCTGCGGGGCGTCGTGGCGGCGATTCAGCGTGCCTTCGGCGTCGAACTCAAGCTCTACCGGACCGAGGCGGGCGAGAGCTACTACATCGGACGTGACGGCAGCTTCTCTCTTCCTGAACATCTGCACGTTGCGGTTACCGGCGTCTACGGCCTCGACAGTCGTCCGATCGCCAAGCCGCACCTGCGCATGCACCCCAATGTCGATGGCACACCGGCCGCGCTCTGGGCGGACCAGATAGCGGGGATCTACCAGTTTCCACAGACGGCAAGCCCCGCGCCGATCGCCTTCATCGAGCTGGGCGGTGGCTACAGCGACGCCGACAACGCGACGGCGGCGCAGTCCATGGGGCTCCCTCCGCTAACGGTGAGCTTTATCGGCGTTGACGGCGCCACGAACGCCTACAGCGGCAACGCCAACAGCGCCGACGGTGAAGTCGCCCTCGACGTTCAGGTCGCGCTCGGCGCCGCCCCCGGCGCCCCGATCTTCGTCGTTACTGCCCCGAACACGGGCCAGGGATTCATCGACGCGATTGCGGCGGCCATACACATGACCCCGCGCCCGGCCGCGATCTCGATCTCCTGGGGCTCGCCCGAGGACCAGGGCTGGGACCAGCAAACCTTAAACGAGATGGACGGTCTCTTCGCCCAGGCGGCGACGCTTGGCATCGCTGTCTTTGCCGCCAGCGGCGATAACGGCAGCTCGGACGGTGTGAAGGACGGCGGCAAACACGTCGATTTTCCCGCGAGCGCGCCCAACTGCACCGGCTGCGGCGGCACGGAACTCTACACGCTCGGCGGTGCGTACGGCTCCGAGACAACCTGGAACGACCAGCCGCAGGGTGGCGGTGCCGCCGGCGGCGGGGTCTCGACCAAGTTCTCCCGTCCAGCCTACCAGTCCGGCCTGCAAATCGCCGGCTCTGGCCGCTGCGTTCCCGACGTGAGCGCGGCTGCCGCGCCGGCCTCTGGCTACAAAATCGTCATCGGTGGTCAGGTGTACGCCTTTGGGGGAACAAGCGCCGTGGCGCCTCTCTGGGGGGCTCTAGTTAGCATTCTGACGGGGATCCTCGGCAAGCCTGTTGGCGCCATGAACCCGATCCTCTACGCCTTGTCGCCATCACCCCTGCACGACATCCAGAGCGGCAGCAACGGCGACTGGAGTGCTGGCCCCGGCTACGACTGCGTCACGGGTTTGGGCAGCCCTATCGGTACGTCTCTTGCCACGGCCATGTCGAAGGGCGGCGGCGGAAAACCAAAGCCGCATCCGATTAGCGTCACGATCACGCGCACGATCGCCACGCCAACCGTGGGCCAGGCCGAGATGTTCGACACGACCACGGTGCCGGCCCCGACACGGGCCTTCACCTGGGCTTGGGACTTCGGCGACGGTGTCACTGCCACAGGATCACCGTCACAGTATGCCTATCCCAAAGCTGGACAGTATACCGTTACCTGCACCGTCTCCGACGGCGTCAACGCTGGTACGGGCAGCACTCAACTGACGGTGACTGCGGCCGTCGCCCCGCCGCCCAAGAACAGCAACAGGTTCTGGAGCTGGCTCATCTCCGAGGCAAGCTACTGCCTGTCGCAGCACGAGGCCGTCCGCGCGCAGCAGGCCGTGATCGTCGAACAGACGATCGACGCCTGGTATCCGCCCGAGGCCGCCGCGCGGCTTGCACCGGAACCACCGCTGCTAGGCGAGGAGGACGCCTAATGCCAGAGACCATGCACCAAACCGCACCGGACCCCGTTATCCTGCGCAGTCTCGTCGAGCAACTGTCCTATCGTCCAGGCTGGGAGTTCTACCTGGACGATCACTGGAATCGAGGACAGGGCAGCGAGGGGCTCACACTGTTCATCCATGCCCTAGTCAAGGACAGCAACCCGCCGCACGACGACATGGGCGTTACGCATCTCATGATCGTTCCCGCTGCCAGCTACGACGAACGCTCGTGGCGCCGCTGGCTACTTGAGCAGATCCTGCTCGTTGAAAGCCATGAGGCGTGCGAGTTCTTCCGCATTGACGGTGAGCGCGCCTATGCTCCAAGTCACGGACATGGCAATGATCCGTACATGATCCGTGAGATCGGCACAGATATCGATGCTCGCACGACGTTTCGTAATGAAGTGAAATCTGTATGAGCACAGAACTCGGCTTCGACTATTCGTGTTTCGTCCAACCATCCATTACGCCGGCTCAGGCGCAGGGCTGGTACAACGCCGGACTGCGGCGGTGTGGGCTTGCTATGGATAGCTCCGACGCGACCTACACGAGCGCGCAGGCGCTCACGGCCGCCGGCATCACGTTGGGCGCCTACCGTGAGCTGTCCGGTCCGAGCCAGTACCAGACGCAGGTTCAGGATGCCGCCAAGGGCATGGCCCGCCTTGCGGCGATCCAAATCTACTGCGACATCCTCTGGCTGACCGCCGAGGACACGTCGCTCGGAACGCGCTCGAACCGCGACGTACTTGGCCGCCGCCTGATCGGATTGCCACGTACGTCCATTGCCGTCCCCCATGACGCCCAAGGTATTCTCGTCACCGGCCTGCACAACGCTGTCGATGCTGCCGGCGGATTGGCAGTTGGGATCTATACGGGGGCCTGGGTATGGGGACCGTACTACGGTAACTCAACAGATTTCGCCCACCTGCCACTCTGGCACGCCGGATATGACGGCAACGCCGCGATCGAAGACGTGAACTACGGCGGTTGGAAAATGCCGTATGCACACCAATACGCAAGTCCTGTCTCCGTTGCCGGCAGCGTCGGCCTTGATCTCGACGTGTGGACCGTCAGTGGTGAGGCGCCAACGCCTCCGTCCGATCCGCTGGCTGGACTCTCGTCGCGCGTGACCACGCTCGAAGGTCAGGTGGCGACGATTCTTGCGCGACTTGCCAACGTGAAGGGAGACCTCTAATGGCCCCACGTCCAAGGGTGACGGCTCAGCACTGGCAAATGGTCGCCTGGCTAGTCGCCTTTGTCTGTATCGGTATTCTCGTCGCCTTTTCCTGCACGCACAGTGACGAACCGCCGCTGCACATCGCAACGCCGGTGCCGATTATCACCGCGACGCCGGCACCGACAGCGCCACCGATGGTATTAGTAGACGATCCAACTCCAACGATCGGGCAGAGCACACCGACACCGCATCTACCACATACGGGCGTCAGTGGGTGCCTCGCTATGCCCACCTGTCGCTGACAGCGCGCTAACGGTCGCGTCCAACCGAGGATTATGGCCTGCCGTGGCACCAGCCGCTGCGGGCCATTTTGGTAATCAATGAGTTTTACCGGCGTCCAGGCGTTTACGGGTAACGTTGCAACAGCGACGAACCTGTCCGTGCATCCGTCACAGGCAACGAGCATTGGCAACGGCGCTATTGTCGGCGCCTATGCGTTCTATAACTCACCTCCAAGTCCAGCGCCGACGCTCGGTATCACTGACAGCGGTGGCAATACATACACGCTGATCGAACAGCTACGTGCCGAGAACAGCGCTGCCGGCAACACGGCAACCGTGTACGTTGGTCTGTTTTACTGTTCAAGCATTGTCGCCAGCGTGCCAACGGCCGACCTTGTTGCCGTAGCAACCGGCATTACCGCCACAGCAAGCAGGATCGTCCTCTCCTATCGCGAGTACTCGTTCGGAGCGTTTGCGACCGGCCTGGTCTTGGACCAGAACAGCGACGGATCCTCCGGTACGTCATCGGTTGCGAACCCGACATCGGTCATTACCTCGTCTGCCAATGAGCTGCTTGTCTCTGTGATCGGCGGCAACGGCCTTGCACAGGGCGCCGTTACGTCTATGCCGTACAGCGTCGGCGCCGGCTGGACGGTGGTTGGAAACTACAATCCAGCCACGAGCAGCGGCAGTGCAATGACAGGCACAGCCCTGGCAGAACAGGTCGTGAGCGCCACCGGCACCTATGGGCCGAGCTGGTCGAACAGCGTCACAGCCATCGGGTCGCCGCACGAAGCAAGCACGCTCATGGCGACGTTTACGGTGAGGTACGCCTATACAGCGGCGCCGGCTTCGGCACCAACCCCGGCAACAACAGCAGTCGGAGCGCACGGATCACCACGCTCGCCTGTGACAGCGCAGATTCCCGCGACGACGGCTGCCCGTGCGCACGCCTGGGTGAGCGGACATAGCGGGACGGCGCAGGTTGTTCCCGTGACAAGCGCCGCAGGCGTCCGTGGCGTCCCGCGCAGCGCCACGGCGTCCACGGCAGGATCAGCAGGCGTGAGCCGTATTGCCGGCTTCCTGCGTGTGCCAACGGCTGGTCCTACCGGCAGCGCCGGTGCGTCGCGCACGGCGCACATGCACATTCCGGCAGTGACCACATCCGTTGCGCCGTCCACCTCGGCGCTCGGTATTCGTAGCGTCCTACGCACCGGCGCTGCCGCGTCAACGCCAGCGGCAACGTCCAGTACGCTGCGCGCGGTGCCAAGAAGTCCGACTGCACAACCACTGCCGGCAACCACGGCCAAGTACAAGGCGTCCTACTTCCGCGCTGGAGCGGCGGCGCCGCTGTCGCTAATGGTTGCGCTTCGCGTCTATCAGGCAAAACGCACCGGCTCCGGCGGGCATGCGCCAAGCACAACGTCCAGCCGCGTTCGCACGCCGCCGCGCAGCGGTACAGCAGTGGTCCAGCAAACTGTTGCTGTCAACCGCCTTGCAAAAACAACCGCATCACCGGCGCCCACGGTTGCATCCGTGCCGTTAACGCTCGTAACGGCCAAGCAAAGCCTCTTCCGTCTCCTCACAGCGGCCCAAGCTCCAGGAACGACGGCCGCGATGAAGATCGGTCGTGCCGGTACTGCAACTACAAGTCCGGCCGCGTCGGCTGCGAGAGCCACGCACGCCACACGCCTGCTATCTGTGAATGTCGCGACGCTTGCGTCTGCCACCAGGAAGGTTGCTGCACTGCGCGCGTCCGCAACGCTGCTGACGACTCAGAGTGCGGTATCTGGTATACGAGTCGTTCCGCGCACGGGAACAAATGTCGGCTTTGTCCAGACAACGGCCATCACACTACAACAGCTTGTTCGCAATCCGAACACGGCGCCGTTGCTTGCAACCGTTGTCAATGTTGGACTTGTTCGCCGTGCATCAGCGACTGGCGCGTTTTCCATAAGTGCGCTTGGCGTACGCGGCGCGCCACGCCATGTCGTAGTTAGTGTCCAGGCACTCACGTCCGCTGTAGCATCCACTGCATATACGCGGTCGCCGTCAACCTTTGTCTCACCACTTCTCGTTGGACGACGCGCGTTTGTTTATGCACACACGGCGTCTGCAGCAAGCGCGCCGGTCGCGACGGCTGCTCGCGCCTGGTCTAAGGCGCTGAATCTATCACTGCAGGCTGGCGGCAGCTTTGCCATCTCGCACATTCAGCGCGTCGCGTCCATTAACGTCAGTATGAACGGACAGGGAACCTGGACTCCATCACTTTACCGTATCTTTGCAGGACAGGCGACGTGGACGATCGGGCACACGCTTGGGGCCACGGCGACGATGTTGCTTGCCGGCACAATGAACGCCGCTGGGCAGGGTGGCATGACGCCGAATCTTGTCGCCATTCTCGTCGGACAAGGGGCGTTGGTTATTGGACATACGTTCTCAGCCATGGGCGGCTATCTCCTTAACGGCATGGCGCCGCTTTCGATCGGGCACACGTTCTCGGCGTTGTCCAACGTGAACTACACCGGCGCTTCGACCTGGGTCGTCCACTTCACGCCCTCTGTCAGTGCCGACCCGATCCCAAGTGGTCTCTCGGGGGCAAACAGGCTTCTTGGTGCCACGAACCGTCCGATCCTGGCGCTGTTGCAGGCGACGGCAGCGGTTGACCGCCAGCTTAACGTGACGATGTCACCGTACCCACATCAGGACGGCGACGCAACGATGTCTATTCGCCTTGCGTTGCACTTGCTCGACAAATGGACTGGCATCGCCGGCACGCGCGACAATAATGGTAACGACACTGGATCGATTGTCCGCTCCACGTATCCGTTTGCTCAGCAGATCGTAACGATGCCGTTCGCGTTCATCGAACAAAGCGTCTACCTCGAAATACCGCCGTAGGAGTAGGACACTGACCAACAAATCGCCCGCACCGTCTCGGCGCGTCAGCATCCCTGCCGATCTCTACCAGCGCCTGACCAGCCGAAAGTTTCTCATCACGCTTGCTGCTGTCCTCACGATCGTCGCCGCCTGGGCCAAGGGCGCCCTGCCAGGTGAGTGGGCCGCCACCATCGTCATGGTCCTCACCGTTGCCTACACACTCGTCGAGGGCTTTATCGACGCCAGTACCCCATAAGGAGTCACCAATGCACCGACTTATCCTCGCCGTTGCAGCCGCTACCGTCGTGGTACTGAGTCCAATTCATTCCACTAAGGCTGCATGCAAAATCGGACACGGGGCCGGCAGCAATCCATGTCCATGCCCGCCGTGCGCACATACAAGTGTGCAGTCAACGACGGCGCCTCGCGTCTAATCTAGTCAAAAGGAACACATCATGTTTGGATTTCAGGATCAAAGCGGACTCTGGCTCAGCACACAGCCTGACGGCAGCCTCGGCTGGTCGGCCGATACGGCAAGTGCCGTGACGATCGCCGGCCGACACAACGCACGGGTGGCTCTGCCAGATTACCAGGCGCAGTTCCCCGACCGAACGATTAGCGTCCAACTCCTGTAAGGCATCACTGTGCCAACGGCCGTTTTCACCATCACAGGGGCCAACTCGTGGCAGGCGCCTGCCAACGTACAATCTCCGATTACCGCCGAAGTCATCGGCGCGGGCGGCAGTAGCGGCACGGGCGGCACAGCCGGCGGCGGTGGTGGCGGCGGCTACGCCAAGAAGTCGATCGCGGTCACAGCGCTCAGCAACTACACCGCGACCGTGGGCGCCGGCGGCAGTAGCGGCACGGGCGGCGGTGACAGCAGCTTTGTTGGGAACGCAAGCGCCACCGTCACCGGCAAGGGCGGCAGCGCAAGCTCCGGCAGCACCGGCGGCGCGGGCGGGACCGGCTCAACCGGCGACACCGTTCACGACGGCGGCGCAGGGGGAACTGGCAGCGGCAGCGGTGGTGGTGGTGGTGGTGGTGCGACCGGAGCAGGCGGGAACGATGCCGGCAGCGGCGGCTCGGCCGGAACCGGAGCGCTGGCGGACGGCTCGACAGCGGGCGCTGGTGGCGCAAGTGGTGCAAATGGCAACAACTACGGCGGTGGCGCCGGTCACGGCAGTGCGACCTCCGGCGCGAACGGTATTGTCGTGCTGTCGTGGACCGTTACGTCACTGCCGACACGTGCGCCTATTGTCCTGCAGGCCGTCAAACGTGCGGCGTACTACTAGGGTGTTCTATGAGCCTTGAAATCCTGCTCCGACCAAATCCCGTACAAGAGAATCAGTCCGTTCACGTGATCGTGCGCGGCAGTGATCTTGTGCCCGGTGATGAGTTTATCTCGCACGTCACTGGACTGCTGCCGCATCTCGTCGTTGCGCCTGGCGAAGATTGCGACCTTGAACGCCAGAGGCGGAGCTACTGCCTGCATACGATGGGCCGTAGTGGCATCGCCCACCTTGACTACACGGCGAACATGCCACCTGGAACATACACGGCAGAGATATACAACGCTCTGCCGCTCCAGGACCCAACGCCGCAGAATCCACAGGAACCGCACGAGCGCCTAGGCAACTTACTTGGCAGCGCGAGCCTCTCGGTGCTACCCGTGGATACGCAGGCAGAGGACGAAGACGAAGAGAAGAAGAACCGTGAACGATGGAACTACTAACTGAGTTCGCTGCGCCTGGCTTTCAGCGCGTGAAGCCCTATGGACTGTTGATGCCGTACCGGCGCGACCCGCGCCTCGCCATCTGGTGTCGTGAGGGTTACCCGCCGTTGACCTTTGACGGCAGGCCCGTTAAGCGCAAGAACCGCACGCTGATCTTGCCAGATGGGCGCATCATCCCCATGATCGAGGGCGCAGCGGCATCGACGTATATCATCTTTAACGCTGCGCTGGCGACGACTGCCGCACCTGTCAAGCAACCGACTGGTTCAACCATCCGTACGATGATGCAACTCTCGACGCAGAACTCGCCATCGACGATGGCTCGTATCATCGAGTGGGGTTGCTCATTTGATGCGTCGGCCGCCGCAACGCCAGGGCAAGTCGAGCTGTTTGATACTACTGTTGCTGCCACTGGCCTCTCAACAGCGTACGCGGCGGCCGACGTTCAGCCATACAGCAACTCAAACGCACCAGCGAACACGGCAAGCACAACCGGCGTGCCACTGGCACTGGGGACGAGCAACAGCGGCTTTGCAACCGCTGGCGTTACCGAAGGCACGGTTGCCAACTACCGCGCGGCGGATCTTCAAATGATTGCGCCCACGGGGCAGTATGTGAAGCAATGGCCGCTTGGTCGAGAGTTTGAGATCCCTGGCAACCACTATCTCCGCACTCGCGTGACGTTCGGGGCGACTGTGAATATGTACGGTTACATCCTGATCGAGACGTAGGCCCGGACAGCCGAAGGAGCGCACCGTGCCACGTTTCGGGCGATCCTTCCCGATCCATGTTCGCCTGCCACGCTACGATTTCCTCCCACGCCTTGGGCAGGACATCGGTACTGGCTCCGGCTCGACCGCTTTTACGATCACGGTCAGCCGCGGCACGCCCAAGGGCGCCACAATCCTCGTCTCGTCGGGGGCGGCCGGCGCTCAACCGTCCGTCACCGACAGCGCCGGCAACACCTACACTGGGCTTGAGGGTGGCTCTGATGGCCTCCTCACCTCGACGATCTTCGTCGCCAAGAACGCCGCCGCGATTGCAGTCGGCGGCACGATTACGATCACGCCCGCCAGCGGGGTCGTTACGGTCGCCTCTGCGGCGGCCTTTGCCGGACTAGCCCCCACTACCCCACTCGACCAGGGTACATCGCAGTCGGACGCCGACACTGGACTGTCCGCCTCTCCGTCTTCCGGCACGACCGGCACAACCGCTTTACCGACCTCGCTCCTGTACGGCTGCATCGTCACGGCAGCAAACAGTGTCACGGGTGCAGCGGCGCTCGCGGCGCTTGGCATCGGCAGCTCGGGAACGACGGTGCGCGTTGCGCCGTTCTACCAGTTGCTTTCCGCGACCGGCACCTACGCCGTTTCCGGCACGCAAACGCTGGGCGTCTACAGCGCAAGCGCCGTTGTCCTTGCTCCCAAGAACACCACCGAGCACTTCGAGTTCCCCGTCGAGACCATCGTCACGCCGGCAACAACGGCGCTGGCGAGCGTTACCTATAAGCGCAGCGCGGCGGCGACTGGAACAACCTCAGCATC